>ERZ827512.3050-NODE-3050-length-12338-cov-16.040462_pt1 | contig 12338 bp, 10 predicted proteins | sample MGYA00519916_ERZ827512 | MGnify/ENA primary metagenome ERZ827512 (study PRJEB31778, sample SAMEA3449335) | human gut metagenome | biome: human gut; feature: human-associated habitat; material: faeces | place: United Kingdom | collected 2010/2012 ... | reverse complement strand
AAAGTACAAAAAATTTAGTTAAATATTTGACATTTTTTTATTTTAAGTATATACTTAGTAGGCACAAGAATAAAATAAAATGAGGTTGAAAATGAAAAGATATAAGAATTTAACAATAATCGTACTAATGACAATATTCTTGCTTATATTAAGTGGAAAAGCAGAAGCTACAACAGGAAAAATAAACACAGAAACAGCAAGATTAAGAGAAAAGCCAAATACAACTTCAACAATATTAGAACAATTAAATGAAAATGATGAAGTAGAAATACTAGAAGAGGAAGACAACTGGTATAAAGTAAAAGCAAATGTAAATGGGCAAAAAATTACAGGATATGTAAGTGCTAAATTAGTTGATGCAGAGAAAACAACTTCAACAAAAGTTGAAGATACTGCAAATACAACAGACAATAAAACCACAGAAACTACACCAGAAGTTACAACAAATACAGAACCAATAAAAGAAGAACCATTAACAGATATAGATGTTAGTGAAGATATCAAAGAAAATAAAGAATATAATTTACAACAAGAAGCAGAAGTAAAAATTTTACCAATAATGAGTTCAAATACAAAATGCAAATTAAGTGGAAAAGTAAAAACTGTTACAATTTTAAATGATTGGTGCAAAATAGAATGTGATACAAGTTGTGGATGGATAAGAACTAATGTCTTGAAAAAGCTTGTAAAAATGGAAGAAGATACAACAGAAAATACTGTTGAAGAACAACCTACATCAAATCAAGAACCAGAAACATCAAATAATAATGAGACAACAGAAACTAGTGCAAGTACTGTAAATAATACAACTTCAGAAGCGAATACTACTGATAACACACCATCAGTTAAAGAACTAAATAAAACAGGATATGTAAAAGTAGAGGGATTGACAGTAAGAAAAGGACCATCAACATCAACAGATGCAATAGATGGGCTATCCAAAAATGATAAAGTAGAAATAACTGGTGAGACTGATGGATGGTATCAAATAAAACTAAAAGGTGAAGTAGGATATGTATCTGCAAAATATATTTCAGATACAAAGGTTACAGAAACAACATCAAGAAGTGGAAGCACTTTAAAAGAAACAGCAAGTGAAGAAAAAGTAACAACTGAACAAGAAAAAGATGAAACAGAAGAAAGTGAAGAAGAGGCAACTGAATCTACAACTGGTATATCAGGAGCAGAAGTTGTAGAATATGCAAAACAATATTTGGGATATAAATATGTTGCTGGAGGTTCAGCACCATCAACAGGATTTGATTGTTCAGGATTTACAACATATGTATATAAACATTTTGGAATAAGCTTAAATAGATCATCCAGAGATCAAATAAAAAATGGTGTTGCAGTTTCAAAAAATAATTTACAGCCAGGAGATATACTGATATTTAATGGTTCTTCAAATACATCGATAGGGCATGTAGGAATATATGTTGGGGGAAATGACTTTATACATGCTGCCAATTCAAGAGAAGGTGTAATTATTACATCATTATCATCAAGTTATTATCAAAAAAGATATGTAGGAGCAAGGAGAGTAATTTAATTGAATAGACCAATTTTTATCATAGTAATTGGTTATATTATAGGTATAATATGGGGACTATACTGTAAAATGAGTATAGTCTCCCTTTATTTTTTTCTAATAATTATTTATATTATAATCAATAAATCTTACCAAAGAAGAAAGTTTAAAATTTTTTCAATAAAAAGATATTTTAGATATATCAAATTATTTTTTAAATTAAAAATTATTTTATTAATTATTATTTCATCAATGATATCAAATATAGTTGTTAAATATCAAAATTATCAATATGAAACTAAATTTAAAGAGGTTCAAGACTTAAAAGTTCAAGCAATGGTAATAAGTAATGTGACTGAAAAAGAATATTATAATAGATATAAAGTAAAAGTATGCAATGGAGAATTTAAAAATATTAGATTATATATTAATGTAAAGAAAGATGTTGAATTAGAATATGGAGACAAGATAGAGCTTGATGGACAATTTATAGAACCACAAACTCAAAGAAATTATAGAGGTTTTGATTATAAAGAATATTTAAAAACTCAAAAAATATATGGAACAGTAAAAGTAAAAAATGTTAAGATTTTAGGAAAAGCACAAGGAAATAAACTTATGCAAATGGCAAACAAGATATTTTTGAAAATTGAAGATAATATTCAAAAAACATATAGCAACAGATTTATTCCTATTATTCAAGGTATAATATTGGGAGATACACGAAATATTGATGAAGAAACAAAAGATGCTTTTTCTGAGAGTAATATTTCTCATGTATTGGCTGTTTCTGGAATGCACATTTCTTATATTATTTTACTTTCAACGAGTTCAACTAAAATAATAGGAAAAAGGAAAAGCAAGATATTTGCTAGTATTTTGCTTGTAGTGTATATGCTTATAACAGGTTTTAGTATATCAGTTGTAAGAGCCTGTATTATGGGAATTTTAGCATGTATGGCATTTGTTTTATATAGAAAAAGTGATACATTAAATAATATTTCGATTGCAATGCTTATAATATTAATTAATAATCCATATAACATAAAATCAATTAGTTTTTTGTTGACATTTGGAGGGACACTGGGAATTGTATATTTTAAGCCAACAGTTGAAAAAGCTATTAAAAGTATAAAAATAAGAAATAGAAAATGGAAATATCTATTTATAAAAATACAACAGAAGAGCGAAAATATAATTAGCATATTAGCTGTTTCAATATCTGCTCAAATTGTTATTGCACCAATAATGGCGATGTATTTTAATAAAATTAGTATAGGCTTTTTATTAACAAATTTTTTGTTAAGCTATATTATAGGAATTGTTGTTATAGGTGGATTTATTCAGAGTATTGTAACAATGTTTTCTATCAAAATAGGAACTATGTTAGCACAAATAATAGAGATTCCATTGTATGGAATTATATTGATTTCAAAGATTAATTTTGGGAATTTTACAGTAACAACTCCACAGGTATATCAAATTATTTTATATTATGTAATAATTTTTATCATCAAATATTTATATCAAATCTTTAATTCAAAAAAGATTACAGTAACTCAAAAAAGAGTAAAAAACATATTGTATTTAATTAAGTATAAAAGTAGGACATATTCTTCAAAATTAATAGCAATACTATTAATAATTGTACTTATTTGTGTAATTATAGCACAGATTCCTAAAGAGTCAGAAATCCATTTTATAGATGTAGGACAAGGTGATAGTACTTTAATAATAACACCAAGTAATAAAAAAATTTTGATAGATGGAGGAGGAAGCGGTACATATGATGTAGGTGAAAATATTTTAATTTCATATTTGCTAGATAGAGGAATTAAAAGACTTGATTATGTAATAGTTAGTCATACAGATTTTGACCATATTTCACGGTATTTTAAGTGTTTTAAAAGAATTACAAGTTGGAAAAGTTATTATAGGAAAACAAGGAGAGGAAAGTGAAAATTATAAAGAATTAGTTAGAATTACAACAGAAAAATCGATCCCAATTGTAGTGGTTAAAAGAGGAGATATAATAAAAGTAGAAAATACAGTTAAATTCCAGGTTCTATTTCCAAGTGATAAATTGATATCTGAAAATGTATTAAATAATAATTCTTTGGTTATGAAATTATATTTAAAAAATTTAACAATGCTGTTTACAGGAGATATAGAAGAAGTTGCAGAAAGAGAATTAGTAAAATTATATTCAAATAATGAACTAAAAGCTGATATTTTAAAAGTTGCACATCACGGTTCAAAAACTTCATCAACAATAGAATTTTTGAAGGCAGTTTCACCTAAAATTGCATTAATAGGAGTGGGAGAGAATAACAAATTTGGACATCCAAATTCAGAAGTAATAGAAAGGTTAAAAAGTTTAGGAACAGCAATATATAGAACTGATGAAATGGGAGAAATAAGCATAAAAACAAATTGTATAAAAATTACAACCATGGTAAATAATAATAAAAAATGAAGGGTTGTGATAAAATGACAAGAAGAGGGAAAATAGTATTTTTTATTAGTCTAGCAATTTTAGCAGTTGTTTCTGGAATAGTAGCTTATTTGGTAACCAAATCAAATAAGACACCTAAAATTGCAGATAACAATAATTATATATCAGAAAAAATTGAAGATGAGTGTACAGAAGAATATATAGCAGAACAAAACACAACTGCTGTAACATCAGTGGAAGAAAGAGTGTCAGCAAATGCAATATTGATTTTAAAAAAATATTATATTCAATGTGACCATACAATAAATGAATATGTAGAGCTTCCTAAAGAATTAGTAAATATGACCAAAGAGGAAGTACAAAAACATTATCCTGATTGGGAAGTGATAGGGTTTGAAAAGGGAAAGGTAATATTATATAAAGAATTTGATGGAGTCTGTGGAGAACATTTTAAACTAAGAGTAGAAAATGGAAAAGTAGTTGTTTATATTGTTGATAATGATGGAAATGAAAGCTTGTATGAGAAGACAAATATATCAAGTGAATACTTGACAGAAACAGATTTGATTAATATGCAGGATGGATTAGAGATTTATGGAAAAGAAGAACTAAATCAGATTATCGAAGATTTTGAATAATAAAAATGGGCTTATAAAAAGCCCATTTACTATTTGTGTTTTATAAATTTTGATGCAACAAATTGAATTGCATACATAATTAATGAGAAGATAGTTGCAAGTATAGCTAAATAATATAAATATAAATCTACTCTAAAAGGTATGCCTAAGTTGAAATTATTCATAAGTAATGACATTACAATAGCTAAGTAGAATAATACAGTAGCCAATTTGCCATACCATTTGCTATAAACAACAACATCTTTTTTCTTATATAAAAGAGAAGCGGTTGTAACCATAATAATTTCTTTAATAAAAACTATTGCAAAAATCCACCAAGGTAAAATGTTTAAAATAGTAAGAGATAGAAGAAGTGTAACTTGAGTTAGCTTATCAGCAAGTGGATCTATCAATTTACCAATATCAGTTATATAATTATATTTACGAGCAATGTAACCATCTAAAACATCTGTTATTGCAGAAAGTGTAAAAATGATTAAAGCAGTTAAATAATGATGTGTCATAACTGCAATGAAAATAAAAGGTATTAAAATAAAACGTATTATAGTTAGTATATTTGGTATATTTTCTTTTTTCATATTTTTACTAAAAATCCTTTCTTTGAAAGTTATATGTTTTATCTAATAAATTTAATTTACATCGAATTTTAATTGGTCATTCTCAAAATTTATTATAATATTTTGCCCCTCATGAACAGTACCTCTTAATATCATTTCAGATATTTCGTCTTCTATATATCTTTGAATTGCTCTTCTTAAAGGTCTTGCACCAAATTTTAGATTTGTTCCTTTTTCTAGTATAAAGTTTTTAGCATCTTCTGATATAGTTAAAGTCATATTTTTATCAGCTAAAGCTTTTTTAGTATCTTTTAACATTAAATCTACAATTTGCATCAATTCAGGTTTTGTTAAAGAATCGAAGACTATAATTTCGTCAATTCTATTTAAAAATTCAGGTCTAAATACTTGTTTTAGATTTTCTTCTATTTTATTTGTGTCAACAGTTTGTTTAGCAAAACCGATTGAATTATTATTTAAATTAGAACCAGCATTTGAAGTCATAATAATAATTGTGTTTTGGAAACTAACTGTATTTCCTTGTGAATCTGTAAGTTTTCCATCATCAAGTACTTGAAGAAGAATATTGAATACATCTGGATGTGCTTTTTCAATTTCATCTAAAAGAATAATTGAATATGGTTTTCTTTTAACTTTTTCAGTAAGTTGACCAGCATCATCGTATCCAACATATCCTGGGGGAGCACCAATCAATTTAGATGTAGAATGACTCTCCATATATTCTGACATATCAACACGAATAATTGAATCTTCTGACCCAAACATTTCATATGCTAAACTTTTTGCAAGCTCTGTTTTACCAACACCAGTTGGACCAACAAAGATGAAAGATGGTGGACGTTTTGTGCTTTGCAATCCAGCACGATTTCTTCTAATAGCACGAGAAACAGCACTTACAGCTTTGTCTTGACCAATAATTCTTGTGTGAAGATTTGTTTCAAGATTTAGTAGTTTTTGTGTTTCAGCTTCTGTAATTTTCTTAACTGGAATTTTAGTCCAATTTTCAATTACTTGAGCAATATCTTGAGTAGTTAAATTTTTAAGTTGAATTGTACTATTTAATTTATCTATTTCTTCAATTAATCTACATTCTTGTGTTTTTAAATCAGCAGCTTTTTGATAATCCTCAGTAGAATCAGCATTTGCTGCATCTTCTTTTTGAGCTTGAACTTGTGAAAGTTCTTGTTTTAGCATTTCTAGTTTAAATAATTCTTTATTTTCAAGATTGATTCTTGAACAAGCTTCATCCAAGATATCAATAGCTTTATCAGGTAAGAATCTATCATGGATATATTTTTCAGACATTATAACAGTTTGTTTTATAACATCATTAGAAATTTTTACTTTATGATATTCTTCATAATATTTTTTGATTCCTTCTAGTATTTTTATAGAATCCTCGATATTTGGTTCTTCAACTAAAACTTGTTGGAATCTTCTTTCTAAAGCTGAATCTTTTTCAATATATTTTCTGTATTCTTTTAATGTTGTAGTACCAATTATTTGAACTTCACCATTAGATAGGGAAGGTTTTAAAATATTAGCAGCATTCATAGAATGTTCTCCATCACCAGCACCGATGATATTATGGATTTCATCTATAACAAGAATAATGTTTCCATATTCTTTGCATTCTTCTATAATTCCCTTCATACGAGCTTCAAATTGACCACGGAATTGTGTTCCTGCTACAACAGCAGTCATATCAAGTAAGTAAACTTCTTTATTTAAAAGTTTTGCTGGAACATTGTTGTTAGCAATTTTTATAGCTAAACCTTGAGCAATAGCTGTTTTACCAACACCAGGTTCACCGATTAGACAAGGGTTATTTTTTGTACGTCTATTTAAAATTTGGATAACTCTTTGAATTTCCTTATCACGTCCAATAACCATATCTAATTCATTATTTTTAGCCTTTACAGTAAGGTTTGTTCCGAAAACATCAAGATATTTTTTCTTCTTTTTAGTTTTCTTTGTTTCTGTTTTTACTTTTTGTCTACCATTAGATTCTTCTTCATTTTGAGATTGTTTTTTAGGGATTATACTTGCAAAAATAGAACCAATAGGAATACCTAATGGATTATTTTCTCCGTCTTCATTTTCATTATCTTCATCAAAATTTTCTATATCTTCTGGGTCGAAATCTTCCATTCCTTCAAGATTTTCCATTTTTAAGTTTGAAGATAAATCTTTAAATAATGTTTCAAGTTGTTTTGACATACTTGACATATCTATATTTGTAATAGGAGGAACATTGCTTTGACTGTTGTTTTTGTTATTTTGATTGTCTTTATTAGAATTGTTTTTTGGAGGCATATCTGGAATATCAATACCTCTTTTTTTTGCACAGTCGCGACAAAGACCTTCCATTGATGAAACGCCATTTTCAATTTTGTTTATAAAAATTTCTGCATTGTTTTTATTGCAATCTGAACATAACATATATATAAATTCCTCTTTTCTTTAATTTAATATTATATATCATACATTAATTTTCCCAAATAGTCAATAGAAAATGCATTGTTCAACAAGATTTTGACCATGGAGAATAGTGGAAATTTTGTTGAAAAATTGGGGATATGAAATGAGGTTTTGATATGGATTGTTGAGAAAATTGTAAAATAGGTCTAGACAAAAAATAATTTATATGTTAAGATAATAAAGTAAATTTTATAAATGCCCGAATGGCGGAACTGGCAGACGCACACGACTCAAAATCGTGCGGGAAACCATGTGGGTTCGAGTCCCACTTTGGGCACCAAAAGGTAAAACCTACAACTACTGATATAAAAATCTTTGTATAATAAGCATAGGAAATGACAAAGCTACAAACGTGTTTTTGCCAAATAGATATAAAAACTCACATCTAAATCGTCAAAGTTATAGATGTGAGTTTTTTTGTTATATCTATTAGATTAATTATAGAAACAATTGTTTCTATACAGATTTTATGATATAAATAGGTAAAATAAGATATTTATTGCAATTTTAGAAATGGAGGAAAATAAAGATGAAAATAGCAATTATTTCAGATATACATGGAAATTTAGAAGCATTAAAAGCAACTTTAAAAGATATAGAAGAAAGAAAAGTAGAGAAAATTATATGTTTAGGAGATATAATTGCAAAAGGAGTACATCCTAAAGAATGTTTAGCATTAATAAGAACAAAATGTGAAATAGTATTACAAGGAAACTGTGATATTTATTTTTCAACAGAACATAGGAATATTGATGAAATGGATGAGCAAGAAAGAAAAAGGATAAAATGGAATCAGTCATTAATTAATAAAGAAGACAGAGAATATTTATTAAATTTACCATTTTGTTACGAATTTTATATGAGTGGAAGTTTAGTAAGATTATTTCATGCAACGCCTACTGCTAATAATAAAGCAGTTTTAAATGTTAATAGTATTGAAACAAAATATCAAATGTTTTTACCAAGTGAAAAAACACAATCTCAAGATATTGCAGATATTATAATATATGGTCATATTCATCATCCATATATGGATAAAATATATAATAAAACTATAATAAATGTAGGAAGCGTAGGAAATTCTTTTGATGTGATAAGAAATGAAAACAAAGATAGTAATGTGTTAGAAACTACGAAAAGTAATTATTTAATAATTGAAGGAGAATATGGAAGCAAAGAATATTCGTCAGATATCTCATTTCAGTTTATAAAAGTACCTTATGATATTGATAGGGAATTACAAGATGAAGAGTTAAATATTGAAAGAGAAAACTATAGATTTGAGTTAAAAAAAGGTATGTATAGAGATATGACTAAAATTAACGAAAATTTTAAAAAGCTGGGAATAGATGTGGGTAAGATCTAAGTAGGTAGAGTTTTTTCTTTTGTAGCAAGACAAAAAATATCAATATGTGTTTGCGTAAAAATGCTAACTAATATGTTATTATAAAAATGATTTATTATAGGGGATGAAATATATGAAAGAGAATAAGGGGAAAATAAAAGTTAAATCAATTAAAATAATAGTTTTAACACTACTTGTAGTAATAATTAGCGCTGGAGTATTATGGGTGATTTTTAATAAAAATAAGGATATAAAGAATAAATATGCAGACATAGAATTTTCTTTTAAATTCTTGAAAATGGAGAATAAAAAAGAAAATATGATTTATAGTCCGATATCAATAAAATATGCTTTAAAAATGCTTAATGAAGGTGCAAATGGAAATACTAAAACTCAAATTGAAAAAGTGATTGGAAACACAAATTTAAGAAAATATAATAATATAAATAATGTATTATCATTAGCGAATGCTATATATATTAAAGATACTTATTCAAAATATGTAAAAAGTGGATATAAGGATACATTATCTAATAAGTATAATGCTGAACTTAAATATGATACTTTTAAAAATGCAGATAATATTAATAATTGGATTGCAAATAAAACATTTGAACAAATTAAAAATATTATTCAAGATGGAGCTCTAACAAACAATGAGATGGTTTTAATAAATGCATTGGCTATTGATATGACATGGAAAGAAAACTTTGATGGACAAAGGACTTGTGGTAGAGACTTTTATTTAGAAAATGGCGAGAAAATGACTGCTACAACGATGAGACAAGAAAACAAAAGTAATAATATTTCATATTATAAAGATAATAAAATTACAGTACTTGCAATGGATTTAGAAAAATATGAAAATCAACAAATGGAGTTTATTGCAATTATGCCAAATGATGATCTAGCAAGTTATGTAGAAAATTTTGAGATTGATACTCTTAAAAATTTATCTAAGAATATGACATTAGCTTCTAAAACTAAATACGGCTTAGATATTTCTATACCAAGATTTTCATTTGACTATGATTTAAGTTTGAAAGATGATTTAAAAAATTTAGGAATTACAGATGCATTTAATCCTGATTTAGCTGATTTTTCAAATATTTCAAGCGAAAGACCACTTTGGGTAGGTGATGCATCACACAAAGCTAATATTGAGTTTACTGAAAAAGGCGTAAAAGCAGCAGCTGTAACTGTTATTCATATGAGTGATGGTATGGCATTAGTTGATGAAGAGAAACCTATAGAAATAAAGATAGATAAGCCATTTATGTACTTAATTAGAGATAAGAAAACAGATGAAATATGGTTTATGGGGACTGTTTATGAACCAAACGCTTGGAAAAAATAATGATTACATATATAGATAAAAGAAAAGGCAGGTTAAGTTCTGTCTTTTCTTTTATCTTTAAGGTTTTTTATTTTAATTTTCAAAATGGAGAAAAAATTTGGTAAATTTTGTATGAAATATTAAAAAAACAATTGACAAATACAAACAATTGTTTTATAATAACTATACAATTTTGAATGGAGATGATATTAATGAAAAATATGAACAAAGAAAATCAAACTTTTGAAAGTATTAAACATATTGATGAAAATGGAATTGAATATTGGTATGCTAGAGAACTAATGAAAATTTTAGAATATAAACAATGGAGAAGATTTGAGAATGTAATTGACAAAGCAAAACAAGCTTGCGAAAATAGTGATATTAGTGCATTTGAACATTTTGCCAACGTTGGCAAGTTGTCAAGACGTGCTAATAATGCAGAAGTTGAAATCAATGATTATAAATTAACTCGCTATGCTTGTTATCTTATAGCACAAAATGGAGATCCAAGAAAAGAAGTAATTGCTTTAGCACAAACATATTTTGCAGTTCAAACTAGAAAACAGGAAATTACAGAAAAAGAATATAGTATGTTAACTGAAGACGAAAAGAGATTTTATCAAAGAAATTTAACACGAAAAGGAAACTACTCACTTAATCAGGCTGCAAAAAATGCGGGAGTAAAAAATTTTGATAAATTCCACAATGCAGGTTATCAAGGCTTATACAATGGAGAAACAGCAGATGATATAGCCAAAAGAAAAGGATTAAGATATAGAGAAGATATTTTAGATAATATGGGAAGTGAAGAACTTGCAGCTAATTTATTTCGTATAACACAGACAGAATCGAGATTAAAAAGAGATAAAGTTGATACTGAAAAGAAAGCTTGTGATACTCATAATAAAATTGGAAAAATAGTTAGAAAAGCAATTAAACAAGCAGGACGGAACAATGCCAGAAGATTTACCTACACCTGAAAAAAGCTTAAAACAATTAGAAAAAGAAAATAAAAAATCTTTGAGGAAAAGCTAAACTGCAAAGAAACCATGAAATTATTGAAAAAAACAATGAATATGTGGTATAATATACTCAATATTCGTAGGTACAGCGAAATATAATAAATGTACCATTTTTTATGGACGCTAGATATAGCGTTTTTCAAAAAAAGATAAGGAGACAGCAATGAAACGGTGTTTTTCGAAAGTAGCTAAGGTATTAATTTGTGCTATGCTGATAACAATTTCACTTTTGCTCACAGGATGTGATGAAATGGAAACTGTACCAGAGGAAAAAAATTTGGAAGTACTTAGCCCGCTTAAAGGAAATTCGTTGGAAAAAATGCATGAAATTGAAGGATTTGAGTTTATAACAACATATGATACTGGAGATTATGATTTGAGTCGTTGGAGAATAACAGATTCAAAAGTAATCAACATGACTGCAAAAGTTGACAATCTTCCTGATGGTACAACAGTAATGATTGAGCATGTACATATAGATATGTCGCTCAAATCAACAAATCCCCAGCTAGACGGTCTTTCTCAAGACAATATGGATGATTCTTACCACGGATCGTCGCAAGATGGTTTTTGGATAAATGAAGAATATCATTATCAAAATCAATTTGCGGTAGAAGGTTTTAGTAAAGATTTAATTAGTGGTTGGTCATTTGCTTGTGGAGAATATGGCAGTGGTTATATATCTCAAAGAAGACTTACCGAGAAAAATTTGGTGGTGGCAGGTAATGTATATGCCAATAAGATGCAAGTGGTTTATGATGTACTTGTGAAAAATGAAGGCGAAGAGTTCTATCATGTAGAATCCGTTTTGGATGAATTCCTTATTCCGGTTGTGTACGAAGAAGAAAAAAATAATTAGTTTCGTACTAGCCCAGTTAACAATTTGTTAACTGGGTGTTTTGTATGCCCAGCACGGGCAACAACTTGTGGGTGGAAGTCCCATACAGTGCCT
>ERZ827512.3042-NODE-3042-length-12358-cov-16.504674_pt1 | contig 12358 bp, 11 predicted proteins | sample MGYA00519916_ERZ827512 | MGnify/ENA primary metagenome ERZ827512 (study PRJEB31778, sample SAMEA3449335) | human gut metagenome | biome: human gut; feature: human-associated habitat; material: faeces | place: United Kingdom | collected 2010/2012 ... | reverse complement strand
CACACAAAAAATATAGTGTGCTTTTTATATTTCACACACTATATTCTACATCCTCTAACTTGACAAAGAACCACCATATAATACACTATCTAGGTTTTTATTTCTTTGAAATGCCCATATATCAATGCTTTCCACAAAAATCAAACGACTTTTAAGAAAATCTTCACATTTTTCGAACGACTTTTATATATTTAAAATTTGACATATAATAAAAAATATAGTATACTATATTTAGCTTAAGCAAGAGAATAAATCGAAGAATTCAAATGTTCACAGGGATATGTTGACCGCATATCTCTTTTTTTCCTCAAAAAAAGGCAGTTGACCAGACTGCCTTTGATTAGTTTGTACTAATCTTGAGAATTTTGGTTTTCATCATCTTTACTATTACTAAGTAATAATAGAACAATTAATCACCAAATTAAATCGAATGAACTCAATATGTTCACTTCCTTTCTCAAAGATTTCCTTTGGAAAAGGATGAACTTATTATACTTTAATTTTAGTATAATTATTTTTAATAAGTTTTATTTGTGCTTTTATTTATATATTAGATTGATTTTTACAAATGTTATTAATAAAAGCATTTTTTGTTTAATAGAAAACAGACTACTGGCAAAATCTACTTGCCAATAGTCTTTTCTTACTAAATGCTGAAATTAATTTTCACAGCTTTTACAATCATCTTCTTTTCTATCGCATGGTTTAAAATCATCACAATCAAGTTCAATTCCTCTTAAGCAATTTCCTTCATGATGACATTTAGCACAAACTTTTACATGTTTTACATTATCTTTCCAAATTTGGATAGCATATTTTTTGCCAGGGCAAAGTGGTCCAAAAACAAACTCACCTTCGCAGTCTGTAAAAGTATGAGAAACTGGTTTTAATTCTTTTTTACCAAATTTAAAATCAACTTCTACTAATTTAACAACAGCATCTTTTACTGGTTCTTTAAAGCAATCTCTGATAACACCATAAATTACATCTCTATGGTCATTTGCTAAAGTTATATCTAAATCAAATTGTTTTCCATCAGCAATGAAACCATCAATATCAACAAATGGATGCATTGGTTCTGGCTTTTTATCCATCATTTCCATATAAAAAACTTCCTTTCTTTAGGCTTACGCCAGTATTAATATATAATATGAGCAAAACATAAAATTGCTACTTTAAGCTAAAATCTAATAAATGAGTGGAATATTTTTAAAGTATGTTGTATAATGTAGAACATGGAAAGGAAGAGAATGTAAATGAATAAAAAAGCAATAGGGATATTTGACTCTGGAGTAGGTGGATTAACAGTATTTGAAGAAATAAGGAAAGAACTACCAAATGAAAATGTAATATATTTAGGTGATACTAAAAATTTTCCGTATGGAAATAAAACCAAAGAAGAAATAATTGAGTTTGCAATTAAAAATACAGAAATGCTAATAAATATGGGAGCAAAAATAATTGTAATAGCATGTGGAACAGCTACAAGTCAAGCAATAGATGTATTAAAACAAAAATTTAGTATTCCAATAATAGGAATTATAAAACCAACAGTTGAGTATATAAAAGAACAAAATTATAAAAATGTAGGAGTAATTGCGACAGAAGGAACAATTAGAAGTGGGGCATGGGAGCAAAAATTAAAAGAAAAGATTCCAGATATTAATGTAATTAATAAAGAATGTCCTATGTTAGCCACAATAGCAGAAGAAGGAAAAGCGAAGAGTGAAGAAGGCAGACGAGTAATAAAAGAATATATGAAACCATTTAAAGATAAGAAAATTGACAAAATTATTTTAGGTTGTACACATTATCCTATTTATGAAGAAATTATAAGAGAAGAACTTGGATATTGTGTAGAATTAATAAACACAGGAGTAACAGTTTCAAACTATTTAAAATCATATTTATATAAAAATGGCTTAGAAAATAATGAGCCAAAGAAACAAGAAGAAATATATTTAACCAAACCAGAAGATGAATTTAAAGAAATTGCAAAAAATATTATGGGAGTAAATATAAAAATCAGCAAAATTGTTGACATGTAGGCAATTACAAGGTATAATTACAATATGAATTATAGAGGAGGACAACATAAAGAATGGATAAAAATATATTTTCAATTAATGAAAATAATTATACACAAATGACAGACGAAAAATTAATAGAAAATGTAAAGCAAGAAGACCAAACAGCATTAAACTGCTTGATTGAGAGATATAATGACCTTGTAACAATGAAAGCAAATAAGTTTTTTATGGTTGGGGCAGAAAAAGAAGATATGATTCAAGAAGGAATGATTGGATTATATAAAGCAATAAAATCATTTGACACAGAAAAACAAAATTCATTTAAGACATTTGCTAATATGTGTGTAGAAAGACAATTAATAACAGCTGTAAAAAATTCAAATAGACAAAAACATATTCCATTAAATTCATCTGTTTCTTTAAATTCCGCAGCATATGAGGATAATGAAGATATGGACAAGATGGATGTTTTAGATATAAAAATAATGAATGATCCTTCAGATATAATTGCAGATAGAGAATATTTTGAAAATATCGAGAGTAAAATAAAAGAAAATTTGAGTTCATTTGAATTACAAGTATTAAAAGAATATGAAAAAGGAAAATCTTATGCAGCAATTGCTGAAAAATTGAATGCGAAAGTAAAGTCTGTTGATACTGCAATTCAGAGAATTAGGAAGAAAGCTAATAAAATAAAAGAGAGTATATAGTTTTGATTTTTCAATGAAAATATTGTAATATATTACCAGCCTTTCTTGTCAAAAGGTAGTCTTTACTAAAAGGCGGAAAGGAGTGTTACAAGATGACCATTGGAGACGCAATTCTAAGTTTAGTTGACAAACTGTTAATTGAAAGAGAAAAAGTCGTTAGACTAGAACTTTTAAGACAACAGCAATTAAATGAAGATAAGCAATCAGACAAAGACCAACAGTAGACATACATACGGTCGGTAGAGTAGGGTTCACAGCCTGCTCTATTTTTTGCATAAAAAAATCGTATATGCATTCACAGGTACATATACGATTACAAGTTTGACCATTGGAATCAAACAATTTATGCGTATCTAAATAATAACACATTATTTGAGATTTGTCAAATAATTTTCTTGGATAAAATTGCAATAAAAAAATTCAAAATAAGTGTTGCTATTAAATAAAAAAATTGTTATAATATGTCGAGAATCAAAAGATGGAGAGTGAAAAATGAGAAAAAACAAAAAAGACATAGAAGAGATACCAAAGGCACTAAGAATGGATAACACTGAAAAAAAGAAAAAGAAAAATGTAAAAAAAGTATTATTAGTATTAGTAATATTGGCAATAATAGGAGTAAGCACAGGAGGATTTTTATTATATGGACCATATTCTGGATTTAGGGATTGGCTTATAACAACAGCAATGACCACAATGACACATCAATATTTTGCAACATGGTTTTATGATGATGAAACTATAGAAGCATCATTAGCCAAAAACAAAGTAGAAGAAGTAAACGAAATCACTAATACAAATACGATTGTAATAAATAATACAGTAGAAGAAACAGTTTATGAAAATGAATATGAAAGAGCAGTATTAGAAAAAGATCCTAACAATGATGATTACAAAATAATTGAAATAAATGGAAAAGGTTATAGTGGATATTTAGCAGTAATTTATGATCCTTCAAGAATAAAAACAGTATATACGAAAAAATTAGGAACAAGTGGACAATATTTAAAGCAAATGGCAAAAGACAATGATGCATTAATTGCGATAAATGGAGGAGGATTTGAGGACCCTAATTTCAATAGTAATGGCGCAGATCCTTTAGGAATTACATTTTCAGGAGGAAAATTAATAACATCAAAAACGTGGAGGGGTTCAGGAGGATTAATAGGATTTACAGAAGACGATAAACTTGTTTTAGGAAAAATGACAGTAAAGCAAGCACAAGAGATGAAAGTTAGAGATGGAGTAACATTTGGACCATTTTTAATTATAAATGGTAAAAAATCAACAATATTAGGAAATGGTGGTTGGGGAACAGCTCCTCGTACTGCAATTGGACAAAGAAAAGATGGAATTGTATTATTCTTAGTTATTGATGGTAGAACTGTTACAAAACCAGGAGCTAATATGAATGATTTAATAGAAATAATGGAAAACTATGGTGCATATAATGCTGCAAACTTAGATGGTGGAACATCAAGTGCAATGGTAGTTAATGGAGATATAATAAATGATCCAATAGATAGTTCAGGTGCACATAGAACAAGATTTATTTCAACAGGATTTATATTAACAAAAAAATAGACGTTTAAATATGAAAGGACTGAAAAAAATGGGATTTGTAGTTGCAGTGGATGGACCTGCAGGAAGCGGAAAAGGAAGTATAACACAAATAGTTGCTGAAAAATTAAATTTAGTAACAATAGATACTGGAGCAATGTATAGATGTGTAACATTAAAAATGTTAGAGCAAAATATAGGGCTTGAGGACTTAGAGAAAATTGCAGAAATACTAAAAAATATAAAAATAGAATTTAAAGAAGAAGAAAATACTAAAAAGGTATTTTTAAATGGTAAAGATGTAACATTAAAAATAAGAAGCAAAGAAGTAAATGAATTTGTTTCACCAGTATCAACAATAAAAATAGTAAGAGAGCACCTAGCAAATTTACAAAGAGAGATGGCAAAAACAATCGATGTTATAATGGAAGGAAGAGATATTGGCACAAATGTATTCCCAAATGCAGATGTAAAAATATATTTAGATGCAACACCAGAAGAAAGAGCACAAAGAAGATTTAAACAAAATAAAGAAAACGGAATTGATATTCCATTTGATGAAATATTAAAAAATGTTAAAGAAAGAGATTATATAGATAGTCATAGAGAAATAGCACCATTAAAAAAAGCACCAGAAGCTATTTATATAGATTCAACAGGAATGACAATTGAAGAAGAAGCTAACGAAGTAATAAAAATAATAGAAGAAAAGAGAAGATAGATGAAAGAAGAATTTTTAAAATTATTAAGAAGTATTCAAAGAGAAGGAATAGACCAATTAATTGCATTTATAGAAAGTACAGATTTCTTTACGGCTCCAGCAAGTACAAGATTCCATGGAGACCATGCTGGAGGACTGTTAGAACATAGTATGAAAGTATATGAGATTTTGGTTCAAAAAGTAAAAAATGCTTCAATAAAATTAGATGTATCTGAAGATACTTTAAAAATAGTAGCCTTATTACATGATATATGCAAAGTAAACTTTTATAAAATAGATTATAGAAATGCAAAAAATGCATTAGGAGTATGGGAAAAGGTTCCATATTATACAGTAGAAGATACAATTCCATATGGACATGGAGAAAAATCTGTAATGATGATAACAGAATATATGAAGTTAACAAGTGAAGAAAAATATGCAATTCGTTGGCATATGGGATTTACAGAGCCAAAAGAACAATATGGCACAATAGGACTTGCATATACAAAATATCCATTAGCATTACTAGTATTTGAAGCAGATTTAGAGGCAACATATTTTTTTGATACATAAAAGAAAAAACATCCAATATTTATTGGGTGTTTTTTTCTTTAAAGGTATTGTAAATATGGTGAAAATGATATATAATAGTACATCATGAAAAACGAAAAATAAGTATCTATAAAGGGGAAAAGAGATGTTAGTAGCTAAATCCACAGAACAAGAATTATATAATGATGCAGGAGAAGAAAGAGTACAAAAGGCCAGATTATATGTAAAAACAGGAAGAACTCAACTTGAAAAAATAAATTATAATGATGAAAAGAATTTTGAGATTACAGGAAAAGTAACAGGTCAAGAAGTATATAGAACCCATATTTACATAGAAGATGGAGAAATTGAAGATGTAACATGTGAATGTTTAGATTATCAAAATAGATATGCTGCATGCAAACATATTGTTGCTACTATGATGGAATTTGCTAATAATAGCAAATATGAAGAGATGATAAAACATCAAAATAATATAGATGTAAATAAGACTTTGAGAAGTGACTCGAAATATAGGAGTTTTAAGCAAATTGTTAATGAATTTTACACAGAAGAAATGCATGAAATTGAACAGTCAAATAATGCAGAAGAAGAAATAGAGAAGATAAAAATAGAACCTAAATTAATATATGACAAATATACAAATACATTGAGAGTAGAATTTAAAATCGGAAATCAGAGAATGTACAAATTAAAAGATTTAAAAGAATTTTATAATCGTATGTTAACAGGCGAAAAATATAAATATGGAAATAAACTAGAATTTTTTCATAAAAAAGAAAACTTTGCAGATGATGCCCAAGAACTTTTAAATTTTATATTAAAACAATCAGAAATTATAAAATTTGTAAACTCTGATGCTAATTCAAACTATAGATATTACGGAAAAGCCATGAATGAAAGTTATATTTTATTAAATAATAGTGGATTAGATGAATTTTTTAATATTTTAAAATCAAAACAAGTTATATTTCAAAAGGAATATACAGATGAAAAAATAGAATTTATAGACAGTAATCCAGAATTACATTTTGTAATTCAAAAAAGTGGAAAAACTGAATACAAAATTACTATAAGCCCAAAAGTAGACTTGCTTAGAGAGATAGAAATATTGCAGGGAAGAAAAAGTAAATATTTATTGCTTGAAAATAAATTATATCATTGTAGTAAAGAGTATGATGAAACAGTACTAAAGCTTATTGAAATGTTAAAAAACAATTTTATAACAGAATTAGTATTTGGAAAAGAGCAATTGCCAGAATTATTTTCTGTAGTTTTTCCTAAAATGAAAAATGGAATAAAATTTGATGGTATAGATGAAAAGCAATTAGAAAAATATCGCCCTAAAAAATTAGGGGTAAAATTATTTTTAGATTTTGATGAAAATGACCGTATTATTGCAGATGCAAAATTTTGCTATGGTGAAGAAGAGTTTAATCCTTTACAACAAAAAATAGAAATAAAATATCCAAGAGATGTTGTGGCAGAAAATAAAGCAATAAATATGTTTAGAAAAACAGGCTTTATGTATTATGCTCAAAAAGAATGTTTCATTCTTCCTGACGAAGAAAAGATATACAATTTCTTGTCAACAGATATAAATGAATATATGCAAAAATTTGAAGTAATGGTAACAGATAATTTTAAAGCTAGAGAAATAAAACAACCTAAAATAGGAACGATTGGTGTAAAAGTAGAAAACAATTTACTTACAATAGATTTAGAAAATTTAAATATAGATGTAAAAGAATTAGAAGAAATAATGGCAAAATATGAACTAAAAAAGAAATACTATAAACTTAAAGATGGAAGCTTTGTAAACTTAGAGGAAAATTCTGATATTGAGTTTATTGATAAGTTGATGACTGGAATGGATATTGACTATAAAGATTTAGAAAAAAGCAATATAAAATTGCCAGTAAATAGAAGTTTATATTTAAATCAATTGCTAAAAACAATTCCAGATACTCAAATAGTTAAGAATTCTGATTACAAGAAAATTATAAATGGTTTGGATAAAGAAAATGGTGAAGATGATATAAAAATACCAGAATCACTAGAAAAAATATTGAGATATTATCAAAAGACAGGATATAAGTGGTTAAAAACATTAGATAATTATAGATTTGGTGGAATTCTTGCAGATGATATGGGACTTGGTAAAACAGTACAAATGTTATCAATAGTTGCAGGATATATTGACGAGGGAACAGAAAGAAGAGCATCTATTGTAATATGTCCAAGTTCACTTACATTAAATTGGCAAAATGAAGCTGAAAAATTTACTAATGGATTAAAAACTTTAGTTATTAGGGGAAATGCGCAAGAAAGAAAAGAACAAATAGCTAAAATTGGAGAATATGATTTGATTATTACATCATATGATTTACTAAAAAGAGATGTGGATGTATATAAAGAAGATAAATATCAATTTAGATTTGCAATAGCAGATGAAGCACAATATTTAAAAAATAGTAACACGCAAAATGCTAAAGCCGTAAAAGAAATATTAGCAGATACAAGATATGCATTAACTGGAACACCAATAGAAAATTCTTTAGCAGAATTATGGTCAATTTTTGATTATATTATGCCAGGATATTTATTTGGATATAAAAAATTCAAAAACGAATATGAAACACCAATAGTAAAAGATAACAGTGAAAAGGCAATGAAAAAGTTGAAAATGTTAATAGAACCATTTGTGTTAAGAAGAACTAAAAAGCAAGTATTAACAGAATTGCCTGAAAAAACGATTACAGTTTTAAATAATCAAATGAAAGAAGAACAAGAAAAAATATATTTAAATTATTTAGCACAAGCTAAACAAGAAGTTGCAGAAGCAATAGATGCCAAAGGATTTGAAAGAAGCCATATTCAAGTTTTAGCAGCACTTACAAGATTACGTCAAATTTGTTGTCATCCAAGTTTATTTATAAAAGATTATAAAGAAGGCAGCAGTAAGTTGGAACAATGTATAGAAATAATTAAAGATGCAACAGAAGCGGGACATAAAATATTATTATTCTCAGGATATACATCAATGTTTGAGTTAATTGAAAAAGAACTAAATGTTAATGATATAACATATTTCAAATTAACAGGTTCAACAAAAGTTGATGAAAGAATAAAATTGGTTGACGAATTTAATGAAAATAAAGATGTGAAAGTATTTTTGATTTCGTTAAAAGCAGGTGGAACAGGACTTAATCTCACAGGAGCAGATATGGTTATTCATTATGATCCTTGGTGGAATGCATCTGCTGAAAATCAGGCAACAGATAGAGCTTATAGAATTGGACAGAAAAATAATGTGCAAGTATATAAATTAATAACTAAAAATTCTATAGAAGAAAAAATATATGAGCTTCAACAGAAAAAATCGGAATTAATAGATAATATGTTAGATACCAAAACATCATTTATTAATAAACTATCAAAAGAAGATATTATGAAGTTGTTTGAATAAAATAGGAGAAAGATATGAAAGATTATATAACAATTATAGGAGGTGGCCTTGCAGGATGCGAGGCTGCTTATCAAATTGCCAAAAAAGGAATAAAAGTTAAATTATATGAAATGAAACCAGTTAAATTTACAGAAGCACATAATAATGAAAATTTAGCGGAAATAGTATGTAGCAATTCTTTTAAATCAAATTTACATACAAATGCATGTGGGTTATTAAAAGAAGAACTAAGATATATGGATTCTTTATTAATAAAAATAGCAGATGAAACACAGGTGCCTGCGGGTCAAGCGTTAGCAGTGGACAGAAAAATATTTTCTAAAAGAGTTACAGAGAAAATTGAGAAAAATCCTTTAATAGAAATAATACATGAAGAAGTAACAAATATAGAAAAAATGGTTAAAGAAGGGATTGTTATTATAGCAACAGGTCCATTAACATCAAAAAGAATGGCAGAAGAAATATTAAAAATAACAGGTGAAGATAAATTGTACTTTTATGATGCGGCAGCGCCAATTTTGACAAAGGAAAGTATAGATTTTGGTATAGCATTTTTCGGAAATAGATATGACCAAGAGAAGCAAAAAGATGAAACAACAGAAGAATGGAAAAAAAGATTAGAAAACCAAGATGCAAGTTATATAAATTTGCCAATGAATAAAGAAGAATATGAAAACTTTTGGCAAGAACTAGTAAATGCAGAAATAGTAACATTACATGAATTTGAAAAAAGAGAGATATTTGAAGGATGTATGCCAATAGAAGTAATGGCTAAAAGAGGAATTGATACATTAAGATACGGACCATTAAAACCAGTTGGATTTGATGATCCAAGGACAGGAAAAAGACCATATGCAATAGTTCAATTAAGACAAGACGATACAGATGGAATCATATATAATGTTGTAGGATTTCAAACAAATTTAAAATATGGAGAACAAAAAAGAGTATTTAGCATGATTCCAGGACTAGGGAATGCTGAGTTTGTTAAATATGGTGTAATGCACAGAAATACATATATAAATTCAACAAAATTATTAGATAATACATATTGCTTGAAGAAAAATGAAAATGTATTTTTTGCAGGTCAAATAACAGGAGTAGAAGGATATGTAGAATCAATTTCATCAGGATTGGTATCTGCAATAAATGCATGTCAAAAATATTTTGGAAAAGAAAAAATAGTTTTTCCAGAAACAACAATGTTAGGGGCACTTGCAAAATATATTTCGACTGAAAATGATAAATTCCAACCAATGAATGCTAACTTTGGAATTGTGCCAGAATTAAATGAAAAAATAAGAGATAAAAAATTAAAATATGGTAAGTTAGCAGATAGGGGAATAGCGGATTTAAAGAAATTATAAATAGACTTTTTTCGATACGGAATAACAAAAAAAGAAAAAATTTTACAAAAATACTTGTAGAAAAAAAACAGTTATGCTAGAATATAAAATGTAGTACAATAGATAAAAAATGAAAGGAGTTTATTAAGTAATCAGATTACTTGATAATGTTAGGGAATGAACGGTTTAGAAGAAATACAAAAAACAATTGGAAATTTTGCTGAGGAATCAAAGCAAACAAAACAACAAATAGCACAAATTGAGAAAAAAAGAGCACATTTAGCTCATGAAAGAAATGAAATGAAAAAACATAATGCTGCCAGTTGGTCAGTAGAAATTAATGTGCTTGGAAATCAAATAACAGAATTAGGAAATCAAAGCCAAGAATTACAAAATAAACTCGATGCAAAATATATTGAAGTAAAAAAAGTTGTAAATTTAATGGTTGATAATCAAGTTGCAGAAAATATAAGAAAGATAAATAAATTAGATGAAGAAGTACAAGAATTAGAAAATAATATTTCTGCTCAAGCTGAGATAAAAGCAAAATATGAAGCACAAAAGCAAGATTTTTATGAGAGATTTGGAAGGGTTCCTCAACTTTCTCAAAATGCAATAGAAGAAGAAAATGAACAAGAAAAACAATATGAACAAAATATATCTAAAATAGTAAGTGCGCAAGAAAGTATAAACAGTATAAAAGAAGAAATTGCTAGTTTTATAGATGTAAAACAAGATTTTAAAAATAAAAATTGGTCAAAATTCATCAACGAGGAAGTTGAAGTTTTACCATTTAGTGTAGAAGAAGCTGAAGTTGAAGAATTTGAACCAGTTGAAGAACTAGTAGTAGAAAAATTTGAACCATTAGAAGAATTAGTTATTGAGCCATTTGAAGAAAAAGCAGTTAAAGAAAATAAAATAAGAGAATTTAAAACATTTGGAACACAAGCTGAAGAAAAAGATTTACAAAGAGCATGGGACTTTGCATCATATAGTGAAGAAATTCCTGAAACAGAAGATATATTTAATCTTTCAGAAATCAAGCAACCAGCAAGTGTTATAAAAGAAGCAAAAGTTCAACCACAAGTTGAATATGATATAGAAAAAATTGCACAAGCAATAGTAGATGAGATTGTTTCAAAACAAGCTCAAACAGTTCAAAATATTGCTGAACAACCAAAGGAAGAAGAAATAATTACATTTGAAGAAACAAATTCAACTGAAAATGTAGAACCAGTATTTGAAGGAAGAATCACTCTTACAAATATTATTGTAAAAATAGAAAATGGAGAAGTTGTATATAAAGCCCAAGTTAATAATGGAGATGAAATAAAAGTATATCCAGTAAAATCATTATCTTGGAATGCATTTGCTGAAGATAAAGAAAAAAGAAAAGAAATAAAAGAGGAATTGGTTAATTATTCTATTGCAAAATATAAAATATTTGATAAAAAAGTAATCAGCAGAATAGATCCAACAATATGTGATGTGTTGGCACAATTTGCTGCAAAATATGATTATGAAGAAGCACAATTAATATATGATTATGCAATGTCTTATTCAAATAATGTAGAAGCCGAATGGGATAATATTCCTTCAATTACATATAATTTTTCTTATTTTGAAAATGCTAATTTATCAAAGAAAGATAAAAAAGTTATTGAAAGAATTTGCAAAAATGCAAGAAAAAATATGAATATTGATGTTATTGGTAATGGAATTGGATTATCAAAAATCAAGTATTTATTTAAAAAATTATTTGCAACAAATAAGACAGAAGAATTACCAGAAGTAAAATATTAATAAAATCAAATAAAAAATATTGACATAATGAGTAAAAGATGATAAAATATAAACCGCGAAGAAATTAGCTATAAATTAGCTGTTCCGTAGCGGTTTTTATTTGTCGAAAAAAGCAAATAAATAATAAAAAGGAAAGAGGTGAAATTTAAGTGCCAACAATTAATCAATTAGTAAGAAAAGGAAGA
>ERZ827512.3040-NODE-3040-length-12362-cov-4.916877_pt1 | contig 12362 bp, 12 predicted proteins | sample MGYA00519916_ERZ827512 | MGnify/ENA primary metagenome ERZ827512 (study PRJEB31778, sample SAMEA3449335) | human gut metagenome | biome: human gut; feature: human-associated habitat; material: faeces | place: United Kingdom | collected 2010/2012 ... | reverse complement strand
AAAGAAAGTAATTTTATTACTTAATCTACTAAATGCCCCCCCCCCAGGTAACTTTTTGTAAACGGATGTTTTTCATAACTATTTACCTTCTTTCTACTTTATTAACTTAATACTAACATAAAATAAATTAGTATGTAAAGGTATTTTTCTTTTTCTTTAAGCCTGTATAATCCATTATTTTATTAATACTTTCTCCTGCTGTTAATATTGATATATAGGTATCGTACTTGTTAGTTTTATTATGTACTATTCTTTTGTAGGTTAAAAGATATATTTATAATATTTTTACTTCTTCTAATACTAAATTATATTTTTGATCTTGTAGTTCAGATTCTAATTGATTTTCTTCTTTTGAACTATCTTTAATTATATATTTTTGTCTTTTAAAATATTCTTATCCTTATAACATTTTCTAAAAGTCTTATTAATTTCTTCTGTTTTTACTAATTAACTCTAATGGAACAGTCAACTGTTTAATTCTTTCTATTATTCTTTTAGCCTTTACTTTTTCAGTACCACTATTAGTAATACTTAAAGCAGATTCTAACTCATTTATAGTTAAGTTAGATGTAAAGAAAGTAGGCAATTCTTCTTCCATTCGATATTGTAATATTGGTCCTAACACTTCATCTCTACTCCAAGATGTTGTATTTTCAGCACCTATATCATCTAATAGTAGTAAGGGAACAGTTTTAATAAAGTCAAATCTTTCTTCATAATCACTACCAAACGATGATTTTAAACTTCTTAATAATTCTGGGTAATATACTAAAGCTGATGGGATATTCTTTTTGGCTAGCTCATTAAATAGTGCTGCTATTAAATAAGTTTTACCACTTCCAAAAGAACCACTTAAATATAGTCCCCTGCCCTTCTTATCTTTTAAATATTCATCCATAAACTCTTTAAAGTATTTAAATATAACTAAACGTTTGTTATCATCTCTATATGTTTTAGAAAAGGAAGCTTCACTTATTTCTTTAGGCAAATCAAAGCAAGTAATATTTTTCTTATAAGCATATGTATTTTCTTCTTTTATTAATTTTGAACATGGTACATAACTAAAATTTAGACTGTTATTATCTTCTAATGCTGTAAATCTATGTCCATTTAATGTATTAGGACAATTCTTTAAACCAGGGCAATTTTTACAAGCATTATTTTCTTTAACGGCATCTTCTATGCTTGAAGTATATTTTATTAATACATCACTACTTACATCTAGGTTATCAACATAATCTTTAAAATCTTTATTACTTAAAGCTTCTCCATAATAACTTTTTAATTTAGTAATATCACTTTTCTTTACTAAGGTATTTACTTTCTGCATAATCTCACATCCTAACTAAGACTTTTAACATCAATATTTTCTAAAGACTTTTCATAATCATATATATTATTAGCAATTACATAAAAGGTAGCTCCAACTATATTAGCATCACTTTCCCTTCCATTTTCGAGGAAACGATTAATTACCAAGTTTGAAGCTTCTATTATCAATTTATAAAGTTCATTTTCTTCCATTCTCTTTGTTATTTCCTCATCTGTTAAAAAACCATAATTATTACTAAAAATCCAACCTGTTAAGTGATATAAACTATAATTTAAATTATGAAATATACCAGGTGTAAAAAAGGTTTTATCATCTAAATTAGTAGCATAGTTTGCTAATACTAAAACATAATTTTCAACTACAGTATTGTATTCTAATTCTTCATCCTCACCAATTCCAAGTATTTTTCTTGTTCTTTTATCTATATCATCAGTATTATAATTCATAGTTCTCACTTCCTAATAATATTTTATCATTAAATTTAGTTTTTTAACAAGTTTTTTAATCTTTCATAAACTATTATAGGTGATGTTTATGCGTTTTAAAGGGAATAAACACAGTCCTTTTTGTAGATGTAATTTCTGCAAGCAAAAAAGAAGAACCAGTTTATTATATTTAGGTTCTTTACTTGCTCTTGCAGTAATTATCTGTTACCAGGCTATTCTTCTTTTATTTTTAGTAACAAGAATTCATGCTTTATTATTGCTAATTGAGCTATTGCTTTTCATAGTGCTTCTTATCTTTCTTATTTTTTAAAATAAATTCACTAGTTAATTTTAATCTATCAAAAAAGTTAGTTAATTCTAAACATTTAGTTAAACTAGAAGGATAAATATCTATTTTTTCTGGTATTGTTATATTTATAAGTAAATATAAATACTCTTCTTCTTTATAAAGATATCTATGTTGATATAGTCTAAAATTACTTATCATATCTGTATTATTAAAATTTTTCTTAAAGAAATTAATGAAATCAAATGGTGGTCTTTCTAAATGTGCTTTTTCTAAACTTATAAAATAATCATTATCCGCTATAATAAAATGACTCAGTTCACATTTACCATGTGCATAAACATATCTTTCGCGTCTTTTATCTTTCATTATTTTATACCAATCATCCACTATATTTTTAGAATAGTTTATGGCTTTATATATAATAGAGACATTTCTTATAAATAAATATTCAGAAGGAGACATGTATACTTTATTTTCTATTATATCTTGCATCGTAAAATAATATTCTTCTAAGTAAGTAATTCTGCTTTTAAAAATATCATACTCTTCTTTCAATTTATCTTTATCTATCTCTTTATAAATAGTGGTTTTATTTTGCAAATCTGATAAGGAATACATTAAATGTTTTGCTACTTCATCATTATCTAATCCTTTTTTATTTAGATAATTAAAGTATAACTCTTTATCTGTTATTTTAAAGGGTTTTAAATAGTTATTAATATTATGATCATCTAAATACTTATAAATTTTATCTATATCATATCTCTTTTTTCTTTTTATTAAGACTTTATCACCATCAGAGTCTATAATTTTTATATCTTTTAAATAAGTATACTTACTAATCATTAGTAGCTATTGCCATAGGAATAATAAGTTTAGATCCTACTTTAAGACTATCTAAATCATTATATTCTGCAAGTGTTTCTCTATTAGTTTTATATTTAGCCATTACTTCTTCTAAGTTATCATCTTCTCTTAATATATAAACTGAATACGTAGAATAAGTTTCATCTGTATTTGCGAAGCTTTCAAAGATTGAATTCATTACTTGATTATTTTCATTAGTATCTTCTTTAAAAATTGTTGTCAATTCTTCTGCCATAACTGGTATTTCTTTTTGTGATGTTACATCATTTAAGTTAGGTAAAATATCTTTATCTTCAAAGCTAATTAAATCTTCTGTTGTCTCTTCTGTTGTTAAAACCTCTATTTCTTCTTTTATATCATTTGGCTCTTCTTCACTATTACTTTCTCTTATGTCATCTATTTCTTTTTCTTTAGTATTTACTTCCTCTTTAGTATTTACTTCTTCTTTCTCTTCTTCATCTATAACTATTTTTTCTAATCCTTCTATTAGAAGTTCTATTTTTATTTCTAAGGCCTCTTCATTAACTATTTCATAAGTGAAATTATTGATATCTACTTTTCTTTTATCTTCTACCAAAGAATTTGTAAGCATAATCTCAACTGGTACTTTATAATTAAATTCCTCTTCTAACGTACTAGCTTCTGTCATTTTATAAGTACCAGATATAATCAAATTCCCTTCTATTTCACTATCATTAATAAAAACTAGATCAGGTTCTAATGAAATACTACTTATTTCTCCTACCATAGTCTTAAAAGCTATCTCTTTTTCTAAAGTTATTATTTGTTTCATATTATCTCCTTTCTTTATTTAAAATATATGAACAAAAAAAAAGATTATTACTTTATTCTTCTGACAAAGTTAAATCTCTTTTTTAGTATCACTTAATTATTTTAATTTCGCTATTTTCTATAAATAATTCTTTATATAGTTCTTTATAATTAGATATATAGATGAAATCTAATTTTTCTCTTATTTCTTTAGGAACTGCTTTTACGTCATTTTTATTTTTTAGGGGTAAGTAAATAGTTTTTACTCCTTCACGATATGCTCCTAAAATTTTTTCTTTAACTCCTCCTATTTCTAAAATATCTCCTTGTAGGGTAATTTCTCCTGTCATAGCTATTTGTGTTGATATTTTAGTATTAGTAAAAGCACTAATTAAAGCTGTAGTTAGAGCAATACCAGCACTTGGTCCTTCTTTAGGAATCGCTCCCTCTGGGACATGAATATGAATATCATCCTCAAAGATATCTTTAGATAAACCAAATTTTTTAGCGTTTGCTTTTATATAACTTAAGGCTATTTTAGCAGATTCTTGCATAACATCACCAAGTGAACCTGTTAAGACTAAATTAGAGCTTCCTTTATAGTGATTTACTTCGATAGGTAATATGTCTCCCCCATATTCTGTATAAGCAAGACCATTAACAACACCTTTTAATTTAGTCTCTTTATTTTCTTTATTTGTATATATTTTTTTATCTAAATACAATTCCAAATCTTTACTAATAATAGAATAAAAGACAGGACCATTTTCAGTTAAAACTTTTTTTACTATTTTCCTTAATATTTTAGATATTAATCTTTCAAGATTTCTAACGCCTGCTTCTTTTGTATAATAATTAATAATATCAAGGATAGCCTGGTCACTAAAATTAACTTGTAGAGATGTTAAACCATGTTCATCTAACGCTTTAGGTATCAGATAGTTTTTAGCAATGGATAGTTTCTCATACTCAGTATATGAATCTAAATATATTATTTCAAGTCTGTCTCTTAATTCAGGTGGTATTTGATCTTCATAATTAGCGGTTGCAATAAAAAGGACACTTGATAAATCATATTCTTCTTCTAGGTAATGATCATAAAAAGCATAGTTTTGTTCTTTATCTAAAACTTCTAATAGACTACTAGCAGGATCCCCTCTAAAGTTTTTAGTCATTTTATCAATTTCATCAATAATAAAAACAGGGTTAGAGCTTCCACATTTTCTTATACCACTAATTATTCTACCAGGTAGTGCCCCTATATAAGTTCTTCTATGTCCAACAATTTCTGCTTCATCATTAATTCCCCCAACTGATACACTTATAAGGCGTCTATTAAGAGCTTTAGCAATCGTTTTAGCAAGAGATGTCTTCCCTACACCAGGAGGGCCTATAAGGCAAAGAATGGGGCTCTTTTCCTTAGGTGAATTTTGTTTAACAGCAATATATTCCACAATTCTCTCTTTTACTTTAGCAAGGCCATAATGACTGTTATTTAAAGTAGCTTCTATTTCTTTAATATCAGTAACATCACGAGTTTTATAATCCCATGGAAGGTTTAACATTAAATCAAGATACTCTCTTAATATGGATGCTTCAGGTACATTTTCATTTATAGATTTATAATGTTCTATTTCTTCTTTTATTTTACTTCTTACTTTATTAGAACAGTTAAGTTTTTTTAATTTTTTATTAAACTTATCTATAATTAAGCTCTTACTATTAACGGTACCAAGTTCATTAGATATTATCCTTAATTTTTCTTGTAAATAATACTTTCTTTGATCGTCATCTATTTTTTTATGAACTTTTACTTCTATTTCCTTCTCTAATTTAGCAAGTGTTATTTCTTCTTTTAATTGACTAACGAGATTCATCGCTCTTTTAATGGGATTAAGCTCATACAAGTATTCTTTCTTAATATCAGGAGATAGATTAAGAAAAGAAACTATAAAGTCAGTTAATTTATCTAAATTTTTAATGGATGATATTTCATCTAACATTGCATTGCTAACACTTGATATTTCTCTTACGTATTTTTCATAATTACGATATAACATAGTTAAGTATTTATCTTCTTCTATCTTATTATTTTTATTAATTTCTATTTCTTTATAATTAGCATAATATATACCATTTTCTTCTTCATAAGAAGATATTTCTATTCTTTTAAGTCCTATAAAGATATAACGCATTTTAGAGTTTGGAATATTTAATTTTAAAGTTATGGTTGCTAAAAGGCCTATTTTAGGAAATTCTGTAATGTCATCGGTACTAATATTATCGATAGAATGAATTATAACTAGCTCTTTACTTTCACTCCTATCTACTGCATCAATTATCTCTTGTTCGTAATAATCTACTGTCTCTCCGCGGTACTCCATTCCTGGAAAAATTATTGCATTGTTAATAATCAAAATCGGTAACTTCGCCATTTATATTCCTCCCTAAAGAACTAATATTTATTATAGCGTATTTTTTAATTTTGACAATAGAAAAGAACAAGTTTTCCTTGTTCTTTTTTACTAACCTAATTTAATTAGCAGTAATTACACCTGAAACTGTACAAGTAGCAGATGCTTCATCTTCATAAGTTGTAGAACTTGTTCCTTTAAATAACTCAATAGTACTACCTTTTTGAATAGTATCTTGGAAGTTCTTTTCACTAGTAAGATCTTTTTCAACTACTAAATCTCCATCAAGGGTACTTTCTTCTAAAACGCCAAAACCATTATGAGCTTTATCTTCCATTTGGATATAATATTCATATTTATCTTGTCCAGTAGTAGTATTATTATAGATTATAATATAACTATTATCTGTATAATCTTGACCAAATGAACTCTCGTGAGAACCACTTTCAAGAGCAATAGAATTTGTTGACACTGCTAAACATTGATTTCTAGCAGGCATTAAGTCTGCAGCATATTCACCATTTACAAAACTAAGTCTTGCTGCATTTGCATATTGTTGAGCAGTTGTAACAAAAGTATCTTTCTTGGCCTTTCTAATATAACCAGACATAGCCGTAATTGCTAGTGTCATTAATATTGCTAAAATGATAATAACAGCAAGCAACTCAATTAAAGTAAAACCTTTCTTATTTAATTTTTTCACCATATAAATACCTCCATATCTTTCTTATAAATCATAACAAAATTCTAATTAACTGTCAATGAATATTTTAATGAGATGGAGTCTAAATTTATTAGAAAATAAAAAAATGAAAGAACTCGTGGTATAATATACCTATAAACAATATAAAAACCAATAAAATAAAGGAGTTCTTTCATATGTATATGTTACCACAAATTCTAGATATTAGTACAGAGAATTTTATAATTAATCAAATAATTTCTACTTTTAAAAGTAAATTAAGTGAAATATTAAATAAGTTTATTATTAATGTTAGTAAAAACAGATATGTAAATATATTTTTAGAATTGCAAAATATTATATGAACGAAATAAGCATATTTATAACAATCTTTAATGAATATTATTTATTTTAGAACTAACTGTTGATTTTACATTCTATTTTGTTAATTTAATATAGAAATACTTGTAAGTTATATAAATTCTAGTTTTTTGTTTATATGGGTAGCATCTATCCTTATTCTAAATTAGAAACTTCTACAAGCTGTTAAATTTCATTCATAACATAATTTTATGATGAGTAATAGTATCTTAAATTTTGTCACTAATATGGGCTATACAACTGAAAATAACATTAGAAGTTGTGATATTAATAAACTGCATCAGTTAAAGCTGGATGCTTATCTTCTAATATATATATATATATATCGGTAAGATAGCTTTATTAAAATTATTTTAACTACTAATAATACTTGTAATAGTATAACCAATTATATCAGAACCCACTGTTGGTTTTTCAATAATTAATTCGTTATTACTAAGAACACTTTTTCTAGCATCTTCCCGATTTAATTTACTTCTAGAAGTTAGGGGTATCCCTCTTTTAGAATCGCCATAATTTTCTACTATTGTTGCATAATAAAGATAAGAACTACCATTTCTTGCTACTAAAACATAAGAATTTTCCAAATCATAGCTACCTCCTTCTGGAGCTTCTTTAAAATCACTCAAATCAAGTGAGTTTAAGCGAACAATAATGCAATTACCAGATGTGGGAAGAGGAATATTTGTATCACTCCTAATTTTATATTCTACTAATGTTATCATTTTTTTAGCATCTTCAACATATGTATCTTGTTTATTTTTATCTATTGTACTCATAACATTTGGAACTGCTATTAACATTATTAATGCTAATATTAATATTGTCGCTAATAACTCAATTAATGTAAAACCATTCTTATTCATCTATTATCACCTATCTAACTATATTATACCATTGTTTTTATTCAGATAAAATATTTTTTAAATTTTCTTTTTCTAAAAAGCTAGCTTTTGTCAAGTTGCTACCAAAAATAGAATCATAACGAAATAGTGCAAAGCCACTATAATTAGATAACTCCCTACTTAATAATACTTCTCTTGCAATTATATTGTTATATAAAACCCATTCGTTAACTCCTTCTTTAGCATAAGAATCAACATTACCTGTTTTATAGAAAGCTAAGGCAGGAATAAGATCTATATCAGCAGTAATTAGATTATTCCACGACTTTACTGTCTCTTCGAATGGCTTTGTACTATTTAAAAAACCATAATAAACTTGGGGCATTAAATAATCTACAAAACCTTCTTCACTACAGAAAAGTCTCGTATCTAAATAATTACTATTATAGTTATTATCAATATTACCATCTGGGGATATACCAAACAGTATCTTTTCATCATAATCTTTGATTAAACTATAGGTTTTTTTTATTAAAGAAGTTATAATATTTAATCTAAAATTTTGTAGTGTTAGATTATTATTCTCTTCTAAAGCTTTAGTGTATTCCATCTCATCTATTGTTAAAGAAGCTGGGTAAAAATAATCATCAAAATGTATTCCATCTACATCATAATTTTTAATTATTTCTTCAATACCTGCTAATATTAAGGTCTCAACTTTACTACTGGCAGGATTATAATAAATTCCTTTATCCTCTATTATCTCTATATCAGATGTATCTAACATATCATGAGCAGGATTTTCTTTGCTAATTATAGATGTGTCTGTAGCATTACTGATTCGATAAGGATTTATCCAAGCATGTAGTTCTAAATTTCTCCTATGAGACTCTTTAATAAAATAATCTAGTATATCAAATGGTAGTTTATCTCCTTCTTTATTTACGACACTTCTACCGCTAGGAAATATGGATGAAGGATAAATAGCGTCACTAAAGCTTCTTACTTGGAGTATTACCATATTAAAGCCAAAATTCTTAACATTATCTAGCATGTTATTAATAGAATCTTTAATATTTTTTTCATCTTTATCTTTTAAATAATTCCCTAATTCTATATAGGAAATAAAAACCGCTCTTTTTTCATTTATTTCTTCTTTATTAGTATTTTTAATAGAACTTGGCACTAATAGATAGACTATAAATAATAAAAAAATGATAAGTAGTAAATAGTATTCTTTTTTCATACTCTTATCATATTCTTTAATAATTAATTATTTTGTCTAATTAAGAGATGCAATCACTATTTTTTATAATAAATAATTGATTGTCCTTATAAAAAGCATAGAAAACATCATCTAACTTAACTTTTTTACTTTCTAGTAACTCATTAAGCCATTTTTCTTTTCTTCTAATTTTCTTTAATGTCATATGTTGTACTTTGCCATCAAGTATTAATGGTAATGGATATGGTCCACTATTATTAGCATTTTTAGTAAAAACTGATAGTTTACCACTTGTCTCGAGTATAGCATACTCTACTTCTTCTATACTTTTAACATTTCTCGCTCGTAATTGAGTAAGTAAATCCTCTAGATTATATCGTTGTTTAATCATTTCTTTAAAGTTTACTTTACCATTATCAATAATAACCGAGACACTTCCATCTAACATATTTCTAATTTTATCACTTTTTAATGATATTTTCGCAAGTATTATTTGTAAAATAACTAAAATTGCAATTGGGAGAAGCATTAATAAAACATTATCATTATATTTTTCAATACTTATTGCAGCTAGTTCGGCAATTAAAATAGAAACAATTAAATCTATTATACCAAGTTCTCCCACTTCTCTTTTGCCCATAAATCGGTAAAATATAACTATTGCAAAATAAAAGAAAAGCGTTTTTAATATTATTAATAAATAATCCATATTATCACAGACCTTTCTACTAATAATATTTCCAAAACCCTTTATTTTATACTAATTATTCCTTTACCCTTTATTTTTTTTAATATTTCAGAATGTATTTCGTCAATAGTTTTTTCTTTATTATTGTAAACACAATCTATTACATCCCAATTATAGAGTTCTGCTAATTCTTTATAGGCAACTAATACTTTTTCTTGTTTATTATCATTAAGAAAATCAAATGATATTTGATTATTATACTTATATGGCATATTAAGAAGAATGGTATAATCTGGTTTAGGTAATTTTAAAAGCCAGTATTCTAGTTTATCAATCCACTGATACATATAAAATCTATCTTCACTATCACTATATTTACTTCCTTGAATAGCCATATTAGAACTGGTATAACGATTAATTACAACAATATAATCTTCTTTTAAATATTTTTCTATTTTTTTAATGTTATACTTACGATCTGCTGCTGTATAAAGACAAACAAGTTCTGGATCTAGCCCATCATACCCTTCTGGAAAAGAAATATTGTTATTTAAAATACAGTCTTTAAATATTTTACCAGTCGGAGTCTCATACATAGGAAAAGAAAATTCTATAGTCTTTACTCCTAGTTTATTTAAACTCTCTACCAATAGTTTACTTTGAGTCTCTTTACCAGATCCTTCTATTCCTTCTATAACAATAATCTTACCCATAGTCTAACCCCTCTATATTTCTATATTATTATGTTCGTCAAACGGCAATATTAAACATTTACGGCTTGCTAAATAGTCACACATATGAACAAAGTTTTGATATTTTGTATGGGGCTTTTCTAAAACTTCCTTACCACTATAATCGGTTGTATAATCTCCCATGTGAGTTTTTATAGCATCACTTATAAAGATGGCATCTTCTTTAGATAACTCTACTTCACTAGCATTATCAAGAATAATTTTAGAAGCGATTAATGGATGATCAAAACGAGTATATCTTTCTTCTTTAACTCCCTTTTTAAAGCCATCGTGTAATAATAGGGCCATTAACATTAAATCCTTTTCATGATTAGTATATTTTTTACTAATAGATAGGTCCTGTAATAATTCATATCCGATTCTAACTGCTGCTTTAGTATGGCGAAGAAGACCTCCTTCACCTTGAGCATATTTAGGATGGTATTTACCAGTTGATGCAGCAGGTTCCTTAAAGAAATAATCTGGTAATAGTTCTATTAACCTACTAAGACTAATTCTTAAAGTTTCATCTTTTATATAATTAATTTCATCATAAAATATCTCTTTTTTATTCATATAATACCTCTTTCTAATCTATTATATCTTATAAACGTTTGTTTGTAAACAATAGATAAAAAAAGATATAGGATTACCACCTTTTAAGATTATGGCCAAAACTAAAAAGACTATATCAACCATTTGTTTCTAATAAATACATTTTTTGCAACACAAGTTTGAGTTTAAATGTATTCTTATCATAATATTTAAACTCTATTTCTTTAACTTAATTTAATCTTAAATGGTTTCTTTAGAGTTCCATCTCCTTCAGTTATGATTACATTTGATTTTAAATTCATAGTTGGACGGACACCACTCAATGAAGCAGGGAAAGCAGTATTACCATTAGATGATGCTTCAATTCGACGCAGTGTTGAATTTAAATTATATGGAGTTAAAGTCCAATATGATGTTACTAGATTTGAAAAAATTGTACTGTTTTTTAAGTTATACCGTTCAAATTGTCCTGCCATTAATTCACCAAGTCTTAATAATCCTATTTTTGCATTTACAGTACTTGAAGTCAAAATATTATCTGTTGTATTTGTATATTTTTCTAATTTATAACTCCCCCCATAACCCACTATGCCTAAATACCAAATACTATTATCCTCCATCATCTTTATTTCATCCTTTGTTAGATAATCATCTAAATATACACTATTTACAAAATTTCCTATAATATTTGTACTTGAATAATTTGTTGTATCACCAAAAGCTAATTTCTTAAACTTCCCGTTTTCTTTTAGAGATTCATTCCTAACTATTTTTGTTCCTATTTCGTTTTCATGGCTAACTATTCGGTATAGGCTATTTTCTCCTATTCCTAATTTAATATACTCACCACTATATCTTGCATTTAATAGGGTTCCTGATAAATTACTATCATTGTCTCCTTCTAAACAATATGGATTATCGACAGTGCCATCTCCACTAACTATTTTCACATCAGATCTCAGGTTTATTGACGGTCTAATGCCATATGCAGCCTGAATAATACTATTAATAATGTCACCACCTGTATTAACAATATGAATATTTGATAGATTAACTGGTGTTAAAGTCCACCATTGTAACCCATTATTTAAATAGCCATTACTGTATGTTGTTCCACTATAACTCATGACATACT
>ERZ827512.3027-NODE-3027-length-12394-cov-19.079990_pt1 | contig 12394 bp, 10 predicted proteins | sample MGYA00519916_ERZ827512 | MGnify/ENA primary metagenome ERZ827512 (study PRJEB31778, sample SAMEA3449335) | human gut metagenome | biome: human gut; feature: human-associated habitat; material: faeces | place: United Kingdom | collected 2010/2012 ... | reverse complement strand
GGCGCAGCGGGGGCACAGGCCGTTCTCGTCCGCTGCGGTGCTGTGCTTCCAGCAGCGGGGGCACTTGGTACCGGCAGCCTCGCTGACGGAAACCGCCAGCTCGCCGCCCACAGTGACCTCCACCTTGGAGACGATCAGCAGATCCGCCAGAGCAGCGCCGTCCATCTCCGCCAGGAAGGCGTCCTCGGCGGGGACGGTCAGGGCCACATCGGCCTCCAGGCTCTTGCCGATCTTCTTCTCGGCACGGGCGGTCTCCAGCGCGCCGTTGACGGCATCGCGGACCTCGATGATCTTTTCCCACTTGGCCATCTCGTCAGCGGAGAGAGCGTAGTCGGCAAACACACCGTTCATATCGTTGAACAGCACGTTCCGGTCGTCGTCACCCGCCTTGTGGGGCATGGCCAGCCAGATCTCGTCGCCGGTGAAGCACAGAATGGGAGCCATGATCTTTGTGATGGTATCCAGGATCAGATACAGGGCCGTCTGGGCGCTGCGGCGGGCCAGACCGTCGGTCTCATCGCAGTACAGCCGGTCCTTGATGATGTCCAGATAGAAGTTGGACAGCTCCACCACGCAGAAATCGTTGACGGCGTGGGTCACCACCAGGAACTCGTAGTCGTTGTACGCCTGGGCGCACTTTTCGATCAGGGCGTTCAGACGGGTGACAGCCCAGCGATCCAGCTCCAGCATGTCGGCGGGAGCCACCAGATTGTTGGGATCAAAGCCGTCCAGGTTGCCCAGGCAGTACCGGGCGGTGTTGCGGAACTTCAGGTAGTTCTGAGAGAGCTGCTTGAAGATGGCGTCGGAGCAGCGCACGTCGGCGTGGTAATCGGCAGAAGCCGCCCACAGACGCAGGATGTCCGCGCCGTACTTGTTGAAGATGTCAGCGGGGTCCACGCCGTTGCCCAGAGACTTGTGCATGGCCTTGCCCTCACCGTCCACGGTCCAGCCGTGGGTGACGCACTCCTTGAAGGGCGCACCGTTGCCGAAGGCGCCCACGGCGGTCAGCAGAGAGGACTGGAACCAGCCGCGGTACTGGTCAAGGCCCTCCAGATACATATCGGCAGGCCAGAAGTTCTGATCCCGCTTCATGGAGGCATAGTGGGTGGAGCCGGAGTCGAACCAGCCGTCCAGCGTGTCGGTCTCCTTCTCGAAGCCGCTCTTGCCGCCGCAGTGGGGGCAGGTCATACCGGCGGGCAGGAAATCGGCGGGGTCCTTATCGAACCAGGCGTTGGAGCCTTCCTTGCCGAACATCTCGGAAATGGCGGCGATGGTCTCGTCGGTCACCACAGGCTTGCCGCAGTCCTTGCAGTACACCACAGGGATGGGCAGACCCCAACGGCGCTGACGGGAAATGCACCAGTCGGCGCGCTCCCGGATCATGCTCTTCATGCGGTCGATACCCCAGCCGGGGACCCAGCGGACCTCGTCGCAGGCGGCGCAGGCCTCGTCCTTGAACGCGTCCACAGAGCAGAACCACTGGGGCGTGGCGCGGAAGATGATGGGATGCTTGCAGCGCCAGCAGTGGGGATAGCTATGGACGATCTCCTCGCTGGCCAGCAGAGCGCCGGACTCCTTCATATCCTTCAGGATGACAGGGTTGGACTCCTCCACCACCATCCCGGCGTACTTGCCGGCATAGTCGGTGTGGCGGCCCTGATCGTCCACAGGCACCACCATGTCCATGCCGTAGCGCTTGCAGGTCTGGTAGTCATCCGCGCCGAAGCCGGGGGCGGTGTGGACGCAGCCGGTACCGGAATCCATGGTAACATAATCGGCCAGCACCAGACGGCTGGTCTTGGGCAGGAAAGGATGGTCCGCCAGCATATTCTCAAAGAAGGCGCCCTCGTGAGTCTCCACGATCTCGTAATCGGAGATGCCCGCCACGCCCATCACCTTGTCGGTGAGGGCCTCAGCCATGATATACATCTCGCCGTTGCCGTTGTTCTTCACCACGGCATAGCTCTCGGAGGGATGCAGCGCGATGGCCAGGTTGCCGGGCAGGGTCCAGATGGTGGTGGTCCAGATCACGAAGTTCAGCTTGGACTTGTCCAGATGGCTCAGCTTGCCCTGATCGTCATGCATGGGGAACTTCACATACACGGTGGTGCAGGGATCATCCTGATACTCGATCTCAGCCTCAGCCAGAGCGGTCTCGTCATGGTAGCACCAGTACACGGGCTTCAGGCCCTTGTAGATGTAGCCCTTCTTGTACATCTCGCCAAAGACCTTGACCTCCTCGGCCTCAAAGCTGGGGTTCATGGTCTTGTAGGGGTGTTCCCAGTCGGCCACCACGCCCAGGCGCTTGAAGCCCTCCATCTGGATGCCGATATACTTTTCGGCATAGGCGTGGCAGGCGGTACGGAAGTCAGACACGCTCATGGCCTTGCGGTTGAGCTTCTGCTCCTTGATGATGGCGCTCTCGATGGGCATACCGTGGTTATCCCAGCCGGGGATATAGGGTGTGTACCGGCCACGCATGGCGTAGGACCGGACGATGATGTCCTTCAGGGACTTATTCAGGGCGTGGCCCATGTGGAGGCTGCCGTTGGAGAACGGAGGGCCGTCGTGAAGGGAGAAGCGGGGCTTACCCTCGTTCTTCTTCAGCAGCTCGTTGTAGAGGTCCATGTCCTCCCAGCGCTTGAGCATCTCCGGCTCCCGCTTGGGCAGGCCCGCCCGCATGGGGAAGTCGGTCTTGGGCAGATTGATGGTCTTGTTGTAATCCATGATGCGTCTCCTTTTATATTGTAAGTCTTCCTTAGCTTAGTATTACTCAGTATTTGACCGTAACCGTCCGGCAATCCCGGCAGAGGTACGCCTTTGGCCGCAGCAGCCCCATAGCTTTTCCCAGCAGCACATCTCCCGACCGGGTCGGCAGGGAAAATCCGGAGACCTCCTCCGACCAGAACACAGGGCCTTTGCTGGAAAGGTATCCCTCTTCCATAGGCTTACCGCATACAGGACACTCCACAGGCAATCCTCCTTCACGCAAAACAAAAAACGCTTTGCCTCTGAACTCAGAGACAAAGCGTTTGAAAACACTCTGCGGTACCACTCTTCTTGCCGGTCCCCTTGCGGAGCGCGGCCACTCACGCCTGCCATTACAGGCTGACGGAATAACGCCCGTCACACGTCCACGCTTACTCGCGTCGTCTTTCAGCAGGAGGCTCCAAGGTGATTTTCACCGCCGCGCCTGTCCGCCTCGCACCAAACGGCGGCTCTCTTTACAGACTTTCGACCGGCTACTCTTCCTTTTCTTCGCCAAATATCCAGTTACTCGGTTATCATATCACATTTTCACCGTTTGTCAACCGTATTTTTCCGGTTTTTCCCCGGAAAATACAGACTTTTCCGTTCCAACCGCTTCCCGTGGAAAAACCGGTCCCGCCCAAGGGCGGAGCCGGTGCAGAGGAACTGGTGAAATTACTTCGCGGCGGTCATTCCGACGAAGCGAACCAGGATCACAGCGGCCTGTGCCCGGGTTGCCGTCCCCTTGGGAGACAGCATCGCATTGGTGGTGCCGCCGATCAGGCCGCTGCCCACAGCCCATTGCAGAGCAGGCACCGCATACTGGCCAACGCTCTGGAAATCCTTGTAGCTCAGCAGATTGGTGTCCTCACCCACACTGATGTCCGCGCCGTTGGCCTTGGCGTAGCGGTACAGGATAGCAGCCAGCTGCTCACGGGTGATGGCACGGTTGGGCGCGAAGGTGCCGTCGGCATAGCCGCCCACGATCTCCTTGCCGGAGGCCCACTTTACGGCATCAGCATAGTACGCGCCGTTGTCCACATCGGAAAAGCCGGTAGTATTGGCAGTAACAGCGGGGCTGCCGGCCATACGGTACAGCATTGCCACCACCTGACCACGGGTCAGGGTACCGGCGGGGCTGAATGTGGTGTTGGAGGTGCCGCCCATGATGCCGTCAGCATAGACCCGCGCCACTTCGCTGAAGCACCAGTCGGTGTTCTTCACATCCGTGAAGGGCAGCGTAGTGCTGAGGGTCTTCATCATTTCCTGTACCACGGATGCGGAGGTGTTGGAAGCCTCGGTGTAGTTAAAGGCATAGGTGTCGTGGGCAATGCCGTCTGCCTTATCGCTCATGCAGCGCAGAATAGCGCAGGGCACGCCAAACTGATCGCAGACGCGGGCCACGGAAGCGCCCTCCATCTCGCAGGCCAGTGCGTCGAACTTGGTCTGAAGCTCCTTGACATAGGACTCGCTGGAGATAAACTGGTCGCCGGTGGCGATCACTCCCTGATGGACCTTGGCAGAGCCCAGCACATCGCAGGCAGCGTTGTAAGCGATCTTGGAAAGGGTGCCATCCACGGGGATCATGCCGGTCTCCTGATTGCTGCCGGCTTCGCCGTTCCAAACGAAGCCGTTGTTGGTCTCAGTGCCGTAGTCATGCTGCACAAGGCTGGTGCCGATGACCATGTCCATCACGTTCACGTCATCGCCCACGCCGCCGGCAATGCCGGTAAAGACAATGCCCTTGACCGTGAAGTTATTCAGCAGGGCCGCGGTATAGTTGGCAGAGAGGACCTTGCCGACGCCGGCCTGAACCAGTACCACGTCCTCGCCATTGAGCTTACCCACATAGTAGGTCTTGCTTCCGATCACGGTTTCCTTCTGGATGTCGGCGGCATCCACAAGAGCCTTCAGTTCCACGCTCATGGCGCTGATGATGGCGGTACGAGGCGTGGTGTCCTTTGTTGCGACATCCTTGGCAGCGGGAAGCGCAACCCGATCCTTGGCAATGGTGTTCAGCATTTCCTTCACCACAGAGGCGGAGGTATTGGAAGCCTCAGTGTAGTTGAAGGCATAGGTATCATGGGCAATGCCGTCGGCCTTGTCGCTCATGCAGCGCAGAATGGCGCAGGGCACATGGAACTCGTCTGCCACGCGGGCCACGGAAGCGCCCTCCATCTCGCAGGCCAGTGCGTTGAACTTGGTCTGAAGTTCCTTGACATAGGACTCGCTGGAAATGAACTGGTCGCCGGTGGCGATCACGCCCTGATGGACCTTCTCCGCGCCCAGCACGGTGCAGGCAGAATCATAAGCGATCTTGGAAAGGCTCTCGTCCACAGGGATCATGCCGGTCTCCTGATTGCTGCCGGCCTTGCCGTTCCACTCAAAACCGCTGTTGGTCTCGGTGCCGTAGTCATGCTGCACCAGCTCTGTGGCAATGACCATGTCCATCACGTTCACGTCGTCGCCCACGCCGCCGGCAATGCCGGTAAAGACGATGCCGCCCACATGATAGGTGTCGATGAGGGTCTCAGCGCAGGACGCCGCCAGCACCTTGCCGATACCGGCCTTGACCAGCACCACATCCACGCCGTTGAGGACGCCCTCATAAAAGGTGTTGCCTGCGATCTCTTCCGTCTTGGAGATCTTGGTCGCCTCCACCAGTGCGTTCAGTTCCACGCTCATAGCGCTGACGATACCCAGCGGGCCCTCAGCCTGCGCGGCACCTGTCTGATCCGCAGCTGCGGCGGAAACCCCCAGAGATACCGTCATGACAATGACGAGCATCAGGGACAGGGTCTTTTTGAAGAATCGGTTCATGCTTCTCTCTACCTCCGATTTAAAAGTGATACCTTTATCATACTATCAGTCCCTTTCAGAAGCAACCCCAAACAAACAGAATCGGTTCCTCTTTTTTTCGATTTATTTGTTGTTTTTTCATATAGATCATCCTGCTCTTTGACGCAAAAAAGGGTATGACCTTCCGCTGATGGCGGAAGATCATACCCGCTTGATAAGCTTCATGTCACTGATACCGGTAGAGCTGGGCCGTGTATCCGTCGATACACCGCAAAAACATCTCCCGGTCCCGGAATTCCATCAGTTGAGAACCGGCCTCCTCATGAAAGGACACCACACGGCGCTGGGTATCTACCCACAGCTTCCAGATCGGTTCCCTGGTCATTGTCGTTTCCATAGTGCGTGCTTCTCCTTTCATACACACATGACTCCTTCAGCGCCCCTTGGAGCGTTTTTTGTTCCTGTACCTATAAGACGATTTGAACACCGATTTTGTTGCACATTTTTCCAAAAAATTTTTAAAAATTTTAAGCCAGCAGAGGCCGCACCACCTGATCGTTCACCACGGCAAAGCTCTCCCGCAGGTAATAGTTGGCGCTGAGCCACCACCACGGCAGCTTCGCCGGGACCTGCACCACCCTGCCGGGTCCGGCGGCGTTCAGCAGCAGCCGCACCCGCCCCATGTGGAAATCGTTGGTGACGATGGCCACTGTTTTATGGTTGTCATCCGGCAGCAGCGCCAGAGAATTTTGCAGGTTCTGCCGGGTATTGGCGGACTGCTCCTCTAAGATCAGCCGCTCCGGGTCAATGCCCCGGTCCGTCAGCGCGTCATACATGGCCCGGGCCTCGGAGATATCCTCCCCCGGCCCCTGTCCCCCGGACAGCACCGCCGGGATGTCCGGATGCGCCTTGAGATACCGCTCCGCCGCGTCGATGCGGGTTTGCAGGGCCACGGAGGGCGTGGTGCCGTTGACCCCGGCCCCCAGAACGATCACCGCGTCCGCCGGTTGGGATGACTCGTCCCGGTGTCCGGCCCGGATGACCCAGACCTCCACCGCCGACAAGCCCAGAACCAGCGCCGCCAGTCCTATTTGGGCGATCCGCAGCAAAATCTTCCAGCCCCGGTGGCGGCGGCTCAGCCGGCTCAGGCCCAGCAGCACCAGACAGACCAGCGCCAGTCCCCAGCTCAGCTTTCCGGAAAAGCTCACCCCCGGCAGGCGTTGAAGCCCCAGCCCCAGCAGACAGAACGCCAGCGCCAGCGCCGCCGTCAGTCTTTCGGAGCGTTTCCACTCAAAAAACGTATGCTCATTCATATCGTATATTCTCAGATCCTGTCTCCCCGGCGGTCTCCCGCCGGGGAGCGTCCTCGCGGTACGATTTGGGTCAGGCCGCGGTTGTCACCATCACCGTGGGGCCGTCCGCACCGCCGATGATGCCGAAGCTGGTGGCCTCTGCCCCGGCGGACATGCTGGGACTGTAGCTGTCGTCCTCAGTGGGGGCGATTTCCGTCTCCGTAGACGAATCATCGTTCTCCGTGCCGAACCATCCCGCCGGGTACTCGCCGTACCGGTCATAGTATTCCTCGGGGCTCATATTGAACTGCTTATAGAACTGGTCATATTGATCCCAGCCACCCTTGCCGTACTGCCACGGGTACCGTTCCCGGTTGGTGACCAGATCGGCGTCGGTGATCAATTTCAGGTCCTTCAGCGCCCGGATCGTCTCCGTCATGCCTTCCTTGACGTTGATCCGGATCGTATCATGGATTCTGTTGAACTGGCTCTCCGGCAGCTTGTATTCGAACTGAATGCGGAGGTCATAGTTGTCGGCGTCATTATCCGCCAGGAACCAGTTATACACGCCCCAGTCTCCGTTTTCCGCGTCCTTGGCCACGGCGTCCAAGAGCAGACCCGCCTCCCGGCTGCCGAGAGTGCCGCCGCCGCTCCATGTCTCGAACCACGCTTCAGTCATCTGGAAGCCCTCATCCCGCCAGCGGATACGCTTCTGGCGCATCTCCGGGCTGTTGATGAGCTGATCCAGCAGATAGTCATAGGTGCCCTCCCGGGCCATGCGGTCAGGGGTCAGATACAGGCTGTACCACCGCTCCACCTTCAGCCCGCTGTTGAGCATATAAGTGATCCGGATATCTCTTATGGTTGACTGCGCCCCGCTATCCTCTGTGGATTCTTCCACACTGGCCGTATAGCCGTCGGAATAATAGCCATACCCCGGCGCTTCTTTTTGAATGTAATCCTTATCGTCGATAATGGTCTGATGCAGCGTCCGGACCTCCTCGATGAGGGCATCATCCTTTCCGGGGGTCAGGTAATAGTTGCTGCCGGCGGCGTAGACGTTCACCAGCTTCACGCTGTCCGGCGCGGGGACCCGCCGAACCACACCGAACAGGTCGCACTTCATGGCGCCGCACAGGGCCGCGCAGCCCAGTGCCACCGCCAGCATCCCCTTCCAGGTGGTCTTGAACACCCGGGGCGTTTTCGCCAGCAGCATGGACGCCGCGTAATAGCCCACGGCGCCGCCCGCGATCATGCACAAAATCATGGGCAGGAGCGCAAAGTACTGGCCGCCCTGAAAACTCTCCCACAGCAGGGCGTACAGCAGCCGTCCGCCCAGAATGGCGGCATAGACGGCGCAGCCGTACCGGAACACCGGCTTCATCCAGCCCACGGCCACCACGTCCCCGGCGCTCTCGCTGCGGCGTCTGCGGTACAGCAGCCACGCCAGTCCCAGCAGCGCCGCGCCTGCGGCGGCATAGGCGGCGATGAGCCAGCCGTTTTCCAGCGTCACGGAGGTCAGCACACTGGTCTCATACCGCTGACCGCCCAGCCGATCCGTCACCCACTGGGTCTCGTAGGTGTTGTTGGGAGAGATCTTCTGCACGAGGTATACCACGGGGCTGAGCCACTCCACGGTACCGGAATAGCTGCTGTTCAGGCCGAAGCAGAAGCCCTGCGCCAGCAGGTTTACCATGAAGTCCGTCAGCACGGCGATAAAGTTCAGCAGTCCGTAAAGGGCGGGCAGCATGAACACGTTGCCCACGATGAAGGCGCAGAAGGTAGCAAGGCCGAAGAAGAACAGACTCTCCCCCATAACGCCTAAGACCGTCACCAGCACGCCCACCGGCTCAAATCCGCCGAACAGCATCGTCACCAGCACCGTCAGCACGCCGGTGACGGTGTAGGGAATGGCCATCATCGTCAGGCCGGACAGCACGTTGGTGACAAACAGTCCCTCCCGGCGGACGGGCAGCGTGTGCATCATTCCCACGCTGCGGGCGTTGTAAAGATAGCTCCACACCGCCATGGCGCACAAAATGGCGTACACGATGGAAATAACCGGCACCCCGTAGGACAGCACAGTGTAATAAGCCTGTCTGGTCTCCAGAGGTGACCAGAACCGGAACCCGTTGTGCAGCAGCTCCAGCAGCATCGCCAAGGGGAACATGGCCCCGCCGAAGGAGGCCAGACCCCACAGCGGCCAGTACCGGGACAGATTTTTCCGGAAAAGAGTGCCGTTAAAGCACGATGTCTTTGACCGCATAGTCTGCACCTCCCAATTCGTAAATAAAGATCTCCTCCAGCGTCAGGGGCACCGCGTCCACCAGCAGCGGGTTGTAGGCCATCAGCCGCTCCGTGGCCTCCTGCGCGTTCATCCGCATGATGAGGGTATGCACCCGGCCGAGCTTCGAGGCGTGAAGCACCGGCAGCTCCGCCGGAACGTCCTCCATGCCGTCAGGAAACACCACCTGCAATTTCACCATGTTGTCCTGCAACTGGGCCAGGCTCCGCTCCAGCAGCACATGGCCGTGGTCCATGATGCCCACATGGTCGCACACGTCCTCCAGCTCCCGGAGGTTGTGGCTGGACACCAGCACCGTGGTGCCCCGCTCCGCCACATCGCCCATCATCAGGCTCCACACCTGACGGCGCATCACCGGGTCCAGACCGTCCACAGGCTCATCCAGGATCAGATAATCCGGCATGGCGGACAGAGCCAGCCAGAAGGCCGCCTGCTTCTGCATACCCTTGGAAAACCGCCGGATAGGCCGCTTTTCGTCCAGTTCAAACACTTCCCGCAGCTTTTCATACCGCTCCGTGGAAAAATTGGGATAGAATCCCTTGTAGAACCGCATCATGTCCCCGATGCCCGCAGAATTGAAATAGTACCAATCATCGGGAATGGCGGCGATCTTGGCCTTCAGCGCCGCGTTTTCCCACACATCCTCGCCGCCCAGCCGCACGGTGCCGCTTTCCTGCCGGAAAATGCCGGTGAGATGACGGATGATGGTGGACTTGCCCGCGCCGTTGGGCCCTACCAGTCCATAGACGGCTCCGGTGGGCACACTGAGGGTCGCGTCATTCAGGGCGGCAAAGCCGTCAAAGGTCTTGACGACGTTTTTCACTTCGATCATTGCTCGTATACCTCCTCGATGAGCGCCGCAGCGTCCGCTTCCGTCACGCCCAGATACCGCAGCTCGTTCAGCAGTTTCTTCACATCCGCCCGAAGCGTTTCCCGCCGGACAGCGTCGGCGTCCGCCGTACCGCTGACGAAGCTGCCCTTTCCCGCCACGGAGTAAATATAGCCTTCCGCTTCCAGCTCGTTATAGGCCCGCTGGATGGTGTTGGGATTGATGGACAGCTGGGTGGCCAGCGCCCGGACCGACGGCAGCTTTTCGTCCTGAGCCATGGCCCCGGTGACGATCATCCGCCGCAGGCCGTCCTTGATCTGTTCATAAATGGGACGGGAATCCCGGTAATTCAATGTCAGCACATGTGCCTCTCCTTTCTGAGGAATGTTCGATCAGCGGTGCAGAATCACCGCTGTCAGCAAAATAACCAGCAGTACCGCGCCTGCGATACCAAGCAAAAACAGCGTACTCATCGCATCCGCCCCGCGCTCAGGGCTGCAAGGCCACGGACACCAGAACAACAGCGGCAAAAATCAGACCCACGATGGCGGCGATCCCCGCAAAACCAAACAGCATCATGTTTCGTCTCCTTTCCGGCCCGGCTTCAAAACCACGCCCACCGTCAGCGCCGCCAGTGCTCCCAGCACCATCAGGGCGGCTACTACCTTCTTGATGACCTTCATAACCTTCCTCCGAACTGTACCAACTGTACTATGTGTGTTAGTACAGTTAGAATAACACGGCCGTTTCTCTCTGTCAATCCCCTTTCAAAAAAATATTTTCCTCCTCTTTTCCCCGCTCCTTTTATAAAAACAAGGAATTTTTTGCATTTTTCTCTTTACAACCGCACATTCCTATGGTAAACTTGTTCAGCACGTGAATTTGTGCGCAATTCCGGGACTTCGTTCCGCGGAGGATTTCACCACTCCCAGGGCGCAGTTCACGGAGAATTTTTTGAAAGGTGGAAACACACAATGCTGCGTAAAGATCAGAAGACGGCCGTGATCGAGGCCAACCGTACCCACGAGACCGACACTGGCTCCCCCGAGGTCCAGGTCGCGATTCTCACCGAGCGTATCAACATCCTCACCGAGCATATGCGCGCCAACCCCCAGGACAAGCACTCCAACCGTGGTCTGCTGAAGATGGTCGGTAAGCGCCGCAGCCTGCTGGACTATCTGCAGAAGAAGGATATCGAGCGCTATCGTGCCCTGATCGCCAAGCTGGGCATCCGGAAGTAAGAAGCAATGAGGGTGACGGAGCGGTTCTCCGTCACCCTTTTCTGCGAATTTCCAGTCATTTTTTCGCCGGGGGCTGTTGCTTTTTGTGTTTGAAACTGTGCCCGAATCTCGGACATGCTTTCAAATACGAAAAGAGCCGCTCCCGAGCATCTGAGTAAAGGAGCAATCTTATGTCAACCATTATCACCCATCGGCAGTTCCCCGGCTATCATAAGTACGAGATGGAACTGGCAGGCCGTCCCCTGACCCTGGAGGTAGGCAAGCTGGCCGAGCTGGCCAATGCCGCCGTCATGGTGGGCTACGGCGACACCCGCGTGCTGGTGTGTGCCACCGCCTCCGCCCGCCCCCGGGACGGCATCGATTTCTTCCCCCTGAGCGTGGACTTTGAGGAGAAGATGTACGCCGTGGGCCGCATCCCCGGCAGCTTCAACCGCCGGGAAGGCCGTCCCGGTGAGAAGGGCATCCTCACCAGCCGCGTCATCGACCGCCCCATCCGCCCCCTGTTCCCCTATGACTTCCGCAATGATGTGTCCATCATGGCCACCGTCATGGCTGTGGATCATGACTGCTCTCCCGAGATCGCCGCTCTGATCGGCACCTCCGCCGCTCTGGCCATCTCCGATATCCCCTGGAACGGTCCTGTGGGCGCCGTGAAGATGGGCCTGGTGGACGGCGAGTTGGTCATCAACCCCACCAGCGAACAGCGCAAGGTCTCTGATCTGGACGTCACCGTGGTCTCCACCAGCAAGAAGGTGGTCATGATCGAGGCCGGCGCCAACGAGGTCCCCAACGACAAGATGTTCGAGGCCATTCAGAAGGCCCACGAGGAGAACCAGAAGCAGATCGAGCTGATCAACAAGATGGTCGCCGAGATCGGCAAGCCCAAGTTCGACTATCCCCACGCCGCCTTCGACCAGGAGCTGTTCGACGACATCGTGGCCAACTTCATGGACGAGGCCAAGGCCGCTATGGACACCGATGACAAGAACGTCCGTGAGCAGCGCTGGAACGCCATGATCGAAAAGTGGCACGAGAAGTATCTGGAAGATCACCCCGACATGGACCAGTATCTGGAGGAGATCACCTACAAGTTCCAGAAGAAGATCGTCAAGGCCTGGCTGCTGGAAGGCCACCGCGTGGACGGCCGCCAGAAGAACGAGATCCGTCCCCTCAGCGCCGA
>ERZ827512.3025-NODE-3025-length-12408-cov-5.310289_pt1 | contig 12408 bp, 7 predicted proteins | sample MGYA00519916_ERZ827512 | MGnify/ENA primary metagenome ERZ827512 (study PRJEB31778, sample SAMEA3449335) | human gut metagenome | biome: human gut; feature: human-associated habitat; material: faeces | place: United Kingdom | collected 2010/2012 ... | reverse complement strand
CTATGCCGTGCTATTTGGCCCCTAAAACCTTGTGTGTCCTTGTCAACTGATGGTAGAATATAAACCTAAAAATAAATGAATATCGGCCTTGAAAAAGCGCGGCGGGCAGCATATAATAAATACAGAAAACCACCTGCCGGTGACGGCCGGTCAAAGAGAAGTTATAAGGAGTAACCGCTGCTTTGCCTTTTAGCGGTTACTTTTTTAATGCCTGCACTCGCTGTCCCATACTATCGCATTGCGGCTGCATGTGAAGGTGTGCGCTCCGCTCTGCGCAAAGCCGAAGCGCCGCACCAATGCAAAGCGTTTTTCTTCGCAGTTTATGCGTATTTCCCGCTGCGGCAGTTCCTGCGCCCTAAAAAGCAGCATCCTCAGTACAAGCTCCGCATAGGGCATTGCATCGTACTGCGGCATTACCGCAATGCGGTCTATAATAAGCGCGTCGCCGTCCGGATACATACGACCGGCGGCTATGGGCTCGCCCGTTTCCTCGCAAACGTAAACATGACCGGCGTAGGCATCCATGCTGTCACAGGCGTCGCTTACGCCTGCCGCGCGCCTAAGGGCCTCTATTCTGTCAAATCCGTCCCTGCCTATGCTCCAAACCGCCTTGAACATTGTGTACCTCCGCATGAAATATGTTCTTATCGTAACCTAAAAGAGGAATAATGTAAACAGTATTGCTCAGAATAGATTTATGTTGTACAATTACAGCAGTTAACCTAAATCTTGAAAGGCGGTAGCTAACGATGGAAGAAATGGAAAGGGATTTTGTAACCTTTACCGATGACGATGGTAACGACTTTGAGCTGGACGTTATCGATTATTTTGAATACGAAGGCCAGGAGTACGCGGTGCTCATGGATCTGAGCGAGGAATGCGAGCACGGCGAAGATGAGGAGTGCGACTGCGGCCACGACGTATATATCATGAAGATAGTCGTAAACGGCGATATGGAGGAATTCGTTCCCGCCGACGAGGATAAGTTTGACGCGCTGACCGCGATAGTTGAGGAGCGCATGAGCGGCGAATGCTGCTGCGACGATGATTGCGACTGCGAAGATGAGCACGAGCATGACTGCGGCTGCGGCTGCTGCCATCACGAGTAAGGCATAATTTAGCTGCAAACAAAAAGAGCATCCGTTTCGGGTGCTCTTTTGCCGTTGGTGGAGCTTAGCGGCCTTCGGCTTCCTTCATTATGGCTATGCCTGCGCTTGCGCCAAGGCGGTTTGCGCCCGCGGCTATCATCTTCATGGCGTCGGCATAGGTGCGTATGCCGCCCGCGGCCTTAACGCCCATGTCCGCGCCAACGGTGTCGCGCATCAGCTTAACGTCCGCTTCCGTCGCCCCGTGGGTGGAAAAGCCCGTGCTGGTCTTTACAAAATCCGCGCCCACTTCCTTTGCCATAAGGCAGGCCGTCACCTTTTCGTCGTCCGTAAGCAGGCAGCATTCTATTATAACCTTCACTATCGCCTTGGGGTGCGCCGCTGCAACAACGGTGGCAATATCGCTGCGCACGTAGTCCCATTCGCCGGCCTTTGCCATGCCGATGTTTATCACCATGTCCACCTCCTCCGCGCCCGCTTCAACGGCAAGGCGGGTCTCCGCGGCCTTCGCTTCGCTTAAGCATGCGCCCAGCGGGAAGCCCACCACGCAGCATACCTTCGTATCCGTGCCGCAGAGCAGCTTTGCTGCAAGGGGAACATAGCAGGAATTTACGCATACGGACGCAAAGCGGTATTCCTTCGCCTCCGCGCAAAGCTTGGCTATCTGTTCGGGCGTGGCGTCCGCCTTTAACATGGTGTGGTCAATGTATCGGTTCAGTTCCATTTTTTTATCTCCCGTAAAGTTTATTTCTTTGAATACGGCGTGCCGCAAAGGGGCAGCGCATATCGGTCTATATTATCGCGCGCGTAGTATGCTTCCGCAATGGCGGCGGCGGTGGGTATGGATGTTATTTCGCCTATGCCTATTGCCCCGCGCGCCTTGTCTATGCCAGGTTTTTCGATTATTACGGACGTTACGCGCGGGCAGTTATCCGCACGGAACAGCCCAAGCGTGCCGTATTTTGCCGTCGGGCGGCAGTTATCCAGCGGGTAATCCTCCGTAAGCGCAAAGCCGCAGCTCATTATCACGCCGCCCTCTATCTGCCCTTCAACGGAAAGGGGGTTAACGGCCCTGCCGACGTCGTGCGCGGCGACTATCTCGCTCACGCGGCCGGTTTCCTCATCAAGTATTGCAACCTGCGTTGCATAGCCGTAGGCAACGTGGCTTACGGGGTTGGGCTTATCGCTGCCCAAGGGGTCGGTCTTGGCAAGGTATTCGCCGTAATATTCCCTGCCCTCAAGCTCGCTCAGGCTATGCTCCGCAAGGTCGGCCTTCAGCCCTTGGCATGCCCTTAACGCCGCCTCCCCCGTTATGAGCGTTTGGCGGGAGCCCGACGTTGTGCCGGAATCGGGCGAATGGCTGTTAGAGCCGCCGTATACCACGGCCTCGCGCGGCAGCTTCAGCTCATCCGTAACGTATTGCACAAGCACCGTGCCAAGCCCCTGGCCTATGCAGCTTGCTCCGGTTTCAATATGCACTTTGCCGCGGCGTATTTTAAGCCTTACCCTGCCCGTATCCGGCAGACCCACGCCCACGCCCGCGTTTTTCATGGCGCAGGCTATGCCCGCATATTTTGCGCCCTCGTATGCAGCCTTCACGGCTTCAAGCGTTTCAACAAGGCCGGTGGAAGCATCCGCAATTTGGCCGTTCGGCAATACCTGTCCCGGGCGGATGGCGTTTATGTAGCGTATCTGCCACGGGCTTATGCCTATTTTGTGCGCCATGCGGTTGAGCATGGACTCCATTGCAAAGCACGTTTGCGTAACGCCGAAGCCGCGGAACGCCCCCGCGGGGGGATTGTTTGTATAGTACGCATAGCCGTCTATTTCAAAATTCTGATAGTTGTACGGCCCCGCCGCATGGGTGCAGGCGCGCTCCAGCACCGGCCCGCCAAGGCTGGCATACGCGCCCGTATCCGCAACAACGGTTGCCTTCACGCCCTGAATAACGCCGTTTTCGTCGCAGCCCAGCGTGAATTCCATGTCCATCGGGTGGCGCTTTGGGTGAACGAGTATGCTTTCCGCGCGGGTCAGCTTGACCTTTACGGGGCGGTTTGTAAGGTACGCGGCAAGCGCGGCATGGTGTTGAACGCTAACGTCCTCCTTGCCGCCGAAGCCGCCGCCGACAAGCTTGTTTTCAACATATACCTTTTCCATGGGCAGGCCCAGCATGGGGGCTGTCTCGTGCTGAGTATCATACACGCTTTGGTCGGAAGAATATATCTTCACCCCGCCGTTCCACGGTAATGCCACAGCGCACTCCGGTTCAAGGAAGGCGTGCTCGGTAAAGGGCGTTGTGTATTTGCCGTGCAGTATGTGCTTGCTTTTCGCTATCGCGCCCGCCGCGTCCCCGCGGGAAACATGCTTATGCGCAAGCAGGTTGCCGCCCTCGTGCAGCATTGGCGCATCCTCGGCCATTGCCTCGTATGCATTGCGTATGGGCGTAAGCTCCTCGTAATCAACGCTTATAAGCGCCTTTGCGGCCTCCACAGCCTCCGCCGTTTCGCCTACCACCAATGCAACCGCATCGCCCAAATACCGCGTGCAGTCGCCCTCGGCTATCATGGTGTCCCAATCCTTTTTAAGGTGACCGACCTTGTTCTGCCCGGGTATGTCCTTTGCGGTGAAAACGGCTATTATGCCATCGGCCGCTTTAGCCTTTTCGGTATCTATTTTCAGTATGCGCGCGCGGGGGTATTTTGCGCGCAGGGCGCTTGCGTATGCCATGCCGTCAATATACATATCGTCCGTATATTCGCCGTAGCCAAGCACCTTTTCGCGCACGTCAAGGCGCGGCACCCTGCTGCCCACGGCCCAGGATTCGTCGGATTCGGGAATTTTGCCTTCCCTCAGCAGCTTTGCGGCAAGCCTGACTGCATCCACTATTTTAACATAGCCCGTGCAGCGGCAAATGTTGCCCCTCAGCGCGCGGCGTATTTCGTCCTCGCTCGGGTCGCTCTCCTTATCAAGCAGCGCCTTCGCCGCCATTACCATGCCCGGCGTGCAGAAGCCGCATTGCACCGCGCCCGCGTGGCCGAAGGCGTACACATACGCTTCCTTTTCAAATTCGCTCAGCCCTTCGGTGGTGATTATATGCTTGCCGTCCAGCCTGTCCGTGCGCTGCACGCAGGCCTTCATTGCGCGGCCGTCTATTATAACGGTGCATGTGCCGCACGCGCCCTCGCTGCACCCATCCTTTACGGAGGTCAGCCGCAGTTCATCCCTGAGATAGCGAAGCAGGGACATACTGCCTTCGCACTTTACAATATTTCCGTTTACATAGAAGCTGCTCATGCTCCGCTCCTTCCGCTTTCGTATTGCTTGATCACAGCATGTAGCCGTAGTCGTTTATAACGGTGAGCATTATCGCCTCAATGTCCCGCTCAAGCTGATTGGGCTTTGTCAGGCAAACCTCGCTCACCTCGCCGTTCAGCCTGAGCTTTACGGTTTTGCTTTCCCTGTCAATTAGCAGGAAGCCGTTATTATCGCTGTCCGTAAAGCTTGCTTCGTCCGCAAATACGGTAAGCTTATCCCTATACGGCCTGCCGGAATACGGGCAGAACACCGCGCAGTTGCCGCATTCGTTGCAAAGCGCGTCAATATGCACTATCTGCCGCTGCGCCTTACCCTTTACCTTTATGGCGGCGTTTGCGCGGTTGGGGCAGGAGGATACGCAGTTTTCGCATACCGTGGAGCAGCCCAGGCAGCGCTTCGCTTCCGCCTCGCCGCACTGGCGTTCCATAAGCCTGTGCTTGCGGGCAAGGGTCTCCCTGTAATCCCGCGCGGCGGCGGGGTTGATCATGTAGCCCTTATTGAAGCCTATCACTGCGTCCGCAAAGCGCCTTGCATCCGCAATGGCTTCAACAACCGTTGCCGGCCCGCGAAGCGCGTCGCCCGCGGCATATACTCCTGCGCCGCAGTCAAACGGTACGCGGCCGTTTTCGTTAGGTTCGGCGCCGTATGCACGCAGCGCTTCCGCGTCCGGCTTTTCGCCCACGGCGGCTATTACGGTATCCGCGGGGATAATCACGGTTTCGTCCGTTTCCGTTACGCTGCACCTGCCGCTTTCGTCAAGTTCACCAAGTTTCATCCTTTTGCAGACGAGCATGCCGTCCTTCTGTTCAACGGGGGCAAGGAGCTCGGCAAATTCAACCCCGTCCTCCATGGCGAGTGCAAGCTCCTCCTCATCTGCGGGCATATATTTCTTTGTGCGGCGGTAAACTATGCTCACCTTTTCAACGCCCATGCGCTTTGCCGCGCGGGCTGCGTCCATTGCCGTGTTGCCGCCGCCTATAACCGCAACCGCATTGCCCAAGGCAAGTGTTTCGGGCGCGTTCTTGGCGCTGTATAGGAAGTCTATAACGTTCATAACGCTGCCCTGTATGCTGAGCGCGCCGTGCTTCTGTGCGCCCATTGCAAGCAGAATGTATTCATAGCCTTCAGCCTTCAGCTCATAAAGGCTCGGCGCTTCCCTGCCGCATATGAACTCCGCGCCCATGCGCTTGGCAAAGGATACGTCCTTTGCTATGGCATCGCTTGCTATCCTGAATTCTGGTATAACGTTTTTAACTATGCCGCCCGGCTCGTTTTCCTTTTCAAACACGGTAACGGGATAACCTTCGCGGGCAATGAAGTACGCCGCGGCTATGCCCGCGGGGCCTGCGCCTATTATGGCGGTTTTCTTTGCGTCCTGCCTTTGGGCGGGGGCAAGGCGGGCCATAACCGCGTCGTAGCCTTCTTGTGCGGCTATCAGCTTGATATTGCGTATGTACACGCTGTCCTCATAAAAATTGCGCGTGCATTTATCCATGCACCTGTGGGCGCATATTGTGCCGGTTATGAACGGCAGCGGGTTCTTTTCAAGTATCAGCTCCAGCGCTTCGGGGTACATTTGCTTTTCAACCAGCTCTATGTACTCGCTCACGTCCTGATGTATCGGGCAGCCGCCCATGCAGGGTGCTGTGAAGCAATCCGCAATGGGCAGGGGAAGGCCGTTCTTCCTGTCCGGCAGGGGCTTTACGGGCTTTTTATAATGCGCGTCGGTTTCCGCATCCGCGCTCAGCTTAGCAACCTTTGCCGCGTTTACGCCTGCGTAGGGGCGCTTTGATACGCCGTCGAACAGCTCGCCAAGCTGCTTAAAGCGGGAATATCCGCCCGGCTTGAGTATTGTGGTTGCAACGGTTATGGGCCAAATGCCGGCCTCGTACAGCGGCACAATATTGAAATAATCCGCCCCGCCGGAGAAGGAAAGCCTAAGCCTGCCTTCAAATTCGCGGCTGAAGCGCGCTGCCATCTCTATCGTAAGCGGATAGAGTGCGCGGCCGGACATATACATTTCTTCGCTGGGCAGTTCGTTGGCCTTTACGTCCACGGGGAACGTGTTTGAAAGCTTCAGCCCGAATTCAACGCCGTTGTCCTTGGCAAGCTGCATTAGCCTACGGAACATGGGCACGGCATCCGTATACTGAAGATCCTCGTTGAAATGATGCTCGTCAAAGGCAATGTAATCATAGCCAAGCTTATTGAGCCGCTCGCGCGCGAAATCGTAGCCGAGTATGGTTGGGTTGCACTTTACGAAGGTGTTCAGCCCCTTTTCGCGTATAAGATAGCTTGCTATGGCCTCTATCTCATCCGGCGGGCAGCCGTGCAGCGTGGATACGGTCACGCCGGTTGCTATGCGCGGCGATATGGCGGCGAAGTATTCGCCCATCTCGGGGAAGCGGCGGTTCAGCTCTGCCATGCATTCGGCCCATATGGGGGTGGAGGAAGCGTCCTTCATGCCCTCTATAAAGGCGTCTATCTTTTCGGTCTTTATGCCCGCAAGGTCGTAGCCCACACTCATGTTGAACTGAAAGCCTTCGGGGTCGCCAAGGTCGTAAAGCTTTGCAATAAGCTTTATTGCAAGGTATGCCTTAACGTATTCCTCAAACGCCTGCGGCACGGTAAGCTCTGTACTCCATTCGCAGTTGTAGCCTTCATCGTTTGCCAGTATGCACGGGCGGCTGATGCAGGCGGCAAGCTCCTCGCCGTCCATCTTCTGCACGGTTTTCAGCTCAAAGAACCGCGCGCCGGCGTAGTAGCCCGCAATTATATTTTCCGCAAGCTGCGTATTGGGGCCGGCTGCGGGGCCGAAGGGAGCCTCCAGCTTTTCGCCGAATAGCATAAGCGCGCCCGCGTCCTTCTTAACATAGGGCGAGCTTACGCCGAAAACCGCCCCGCTTGCTTCCTTTTCGCAAAGCATCCATTCTATAAGCGCCTTAAAGGGCAATGGGTTCATTCTTTCGCTCATTTTCTGTTCCTCCCGTTGTTGTGTCAGCCGTTGAGCCGCTGCCAAAGCTTGGTTGAAACTTCAAGCGTTTTGGCGTTTTCGGCTTCCTCGTCGGCAATAAGCAGCTTCCTGTCTTTCATAAGCAGTCTGCCTGCGCACATTGTGGTTTCGCACTGCCTGCCGGCCATGCCGAAGAGCATATGCCCGTCTATATTCTCTGCCGAGAAGGGGGTGAAGGGCTTGTAGTCCATCACTATAACGTCCGCGCTCGCGCCCGCCTTTATTACGCCCAGCTCATGGGGGAAATACTTGGCGGCAATCTTAGCGTTGTTTGCGAAAAGCATTGTTGTAACTTCGTTCCAGCCGACGTTTGGCATGGCGGCGTTGTGCCGCTGTATGGTCAGGGCGACCTTAAGGCTTTCCAGCATATCGAACGTATATGCGTCGGTGCCGAGTCCTACCAATATGCCCTTTTCAAACAGCTTCAGCACAGGCGAGCAGCCCACGGCGTTGCCCATGTTCGATTCGGGGTTGTTCACAACCATTGTGCTGGTTTCGCGAATTATGTCCATTTCCGCTGGGCTTATATGTATGCAATGCCCAAGCAGCGTCCTTTCGCCCAAAATGCCGTTGTACATCAGGCGGTTCACGCTGCGGCAGCCGTAGTTCTTCATTGAATCGTAAACGTCGTTCATGCCTTCGCAAACGTGAATATGGAAGCCCGTGCGCCCGCCGTTTGCCTTAACGCATTTTTCAAACGTTTTATCGCCTATCGTGAAAAGCGCATGGCCGCCGAACATTGCCTTCAGCATTGGGTCGTTTTCGCGCTCGCAGTGATCTATAAAGCTCTTGTTCTCCTCAATGGATTCATCGCACTTCCTTTCCCCGTCGCGTTCGCTCACCTCATAGCACAGGCACGCGCGTATGCCAAGCGCCTTTGCCGCGTCGGCTATTGCAAAAAGGCTGCCCTCTATTTGGCAGAAGCTTGCATGATGATCGAATATGGTGGTGCAGCCGGTCTTTATGCAGTCTATTATGGTTGTGTATGCGCTGCGGCGCGTATCCTCAAGCGTAAGGCTGCGGTCTATTTTCCACCACATGCCGTCCAGCACCTCGTAAAAATTGGTGGGGTTATAGCCCGCTATGCTGAGACCCCGCGCAAGGGCGGAATATATGTGCGTATGCGCGTTTATGAACGCGGGCATTATAACGCCGCCCTTCGCGTCCACAAATTCCGCATCCGGGTATTTCAGGCGCATCTCTGCCGTTGTGCCTGTTTCCTTTATAAGCTCGTTTTCGGTAACTACCGCGCCGTTTTCATAGTATGGCTCGGCCGCGTTTCGGGTTATCAATCTGCCGTTTCCTATGATTATCATGCCAAAAAGCCTCCTTAAAAAGATGGTATATGGTTTTAATATTAAAAAAACGCTCGGCTGACAAGGCGTAAGCCCTGTTTTCTGCCCGCGCGCAAAGCACTCCCTTACAGCATTCCGTATGATGGTTTTTCTTACGTTATTATAATATCATCCATGCGGCGCGATGACAAGAACAAAAGAAGCAAAATTCTTTTAGATAAACTAAATTTTATTTTGATATCGCCTTTGCAACGGAGTTATTGTATGATAAACTAATATATGCATACGCAGATATACTTGAACGGAGGCGATATGTAACAATGGACGATAAAACGCTTGATTTTGTAAAACGGCTGGCGAAGGCCATGGCGGCCCAGTTCGGCGGAAACTGCGAAGTGGTGGTGCACGATCTTAACACGGGCGATCCGGAGCGCACCATTGCCGCGATAGAAAACGGCCATGTGTCCCGCCGCCGCGTTGGCGACGGAAGCTCCCCGGTGGTGCTGGAAGCGCTCAAGCGCAAGGGCGAGCATATGGAGGACGAGCTTGGTTACCATACCAAGACGGGCGACGGCAGAACGCTAAGATCGAGCACGGTATATATAAACGACGAAAATGGCGTGCCGGAGGGCATATTCTCAATAAATTACGACATGACGCCGTTCATGATGGCGCGCAGCGCCGTGGACTCCTTCATTGCGGACGATAAGGACGAGAGGGAGGCCCCGCAGATACCCACAAGCGTAAACGAGCTGCTGGACGAGCTTATTGAAAAATCCGTGCGGCTGGTGGGCAAGCCGGTGGCAATGATGAACAAGGAAGACAAGGTCCGCGCGATACGCTATCTTAACGACGCCGGCGCAATGCTCATCACCAAGAGCGGGGACAGGATAAGCACATACTTCGGCATAAGCAAATATACGCTGTATTCATATTTGGACAGCGGCAGCAAGGAATAATACCCCGCACAGGGGGCGCGAGAATATAAAAACGGAAAGGATGGACGAAGGAATGGACGTTTGCGCTGTAAAAAAGGCCGCGCAGGGCTACGAAAAAGAGATGACCCGCTTTTTGAGGGACCTTATAAGGATACCCGGCGAAAGCTCGGGCGAGGAAGGCGTTATCCATAGGATAGCCGAGGAGATGAAGGCGGTTGGCTTTGACAAGGTTGAAATAGACGGCCTTGGCAACGTGCTGGGCTACATGGGCGAAGGCGAAAGGCTTATCGCCTACGATGCGCATATAGACACGGTTGGCTTGGGCGAAATGAGCAACTGGAAATTCGACCCGTATGAAGGCTATGAAACCGAAACCGAAATAGGCGGACGCGGCGCGAGCGACCAGCTTGGCGGCATAGTAAGCTCCGTTTACGGCGCAAAGATAATGAAGGAGCTTGGCCTTATACCCCAAGGCACAAGGATACTTGTTACCGGCACCGTGCAGGAGGAGGACTGCGACGGCATGTGCTGGCAGTATATACACAATATTGACGGCATAACCCCCGAATTTGTTGTTATAACCGAGCCTACGGACGGCGGCGTTTACCGCGGCCACAGGGGCAGGATGGAAATCCGCGTGGACGTGCTGGGCGTAAGCTGCCACGGCAGCGCGCCGGAGCGCGGGGACAACGCCATTTATAAGATGGCGGATATATTGAAGGAGGTTGAGCAGCTTAACGAAAACGGCTGCACCGACGAATATGAAATAAAGGGCCTTGTAAAGATGCTGGAGCCGGAGTTCAACCCCGAGCATTATATGGACGCGCGCTTCCTTGGCCGCGGCACCATAACCACCAGCCAGATATTCTTCACCTCGCCCTCCCGCTGCGCGGTGGCGGACAGCTGCTCCGTATCGCTTGACCGCCGCATGACCGCGGGCGAAACATGGGACAGCTGCATACGCGAAATAGAGGCCCTGCCCGCGTGCAAAAAGCACAATGCAAAGGTCAGCATGTATATGTACAACCGCCCCAGCTGGACGGGGGAGATATACGAAACCGAATGCTATTTCCCCACATGGATAAATAAGGAAACCGCGCCGCACGTTCAGGCCGTGGCCGATGCGCATAAGGCGCTCTATGGCGAAAAGCGCTGCGGCGACAAAACCGCCATGGCAAAGCGCGAAAGGCCGCTGATAGACAAATGGACGTTCTCCACCAACGGCGTGAGCATACAGGGCCGCTACGGCATACCCTGCGTGGGCTTCGGGCCGGGCGCGGAGAGTCAGGCGCATGCTCCCAACGAGATGACGTGGAAGGAGGATCTGGTACACTGCGCGGCCATATACGCGCTGGTTCCCGGCCTTTACAAGGGCAAGGGGGACGAGGACGCGACCGAGTTCCGCGCCACCCTTACGGATAACGACATAAAGTAATACTTCACCATAAAGGAGACGAAAATGAGCAACGTAAAGCAGTTTACGGACGTTATAAGCCAGCTTAAGCTTGACAAGATGTACGAAGGCGACTTTTTCCTTACATGGGAAAAGAGCTTTGACGAGATAAAGGGCGTTTTCGCCGTTGCGGACGCGCTGAGGCACCTGAGGGAGAACAACATTTCCGCCAAGATATTCGACAGCGGCCTGGGCATAAGCCTTTTCAGGGATAATTCCACCCGCACCCGCTTCTCCTTCGCATCGGCCTGCAACCTGCTGGGCCTTGAGGTGCAGGATTTGGACGAGGGCAAGAGCCAGATTGCCCACGGCGAAACCGTGCGCGAAACCGCCAACATGATATCCTTCATGGCGGACGTTATAGGCATACGCGACGATATGTACATAGGCAAGGGCAACACATACATGCACAACGTTGTGAACGCCGTTACCGAAGGCCACCGCGACGGCGTGCTTGAGCAGAAGCCCACGCTGGTCAATCTGCAGTGCGACATTGACCACCCCACGCAGGTGATGGCGGACACGCTGCACCTTATTCACGAATTCGGCGGGATAGAGAATCTGAAGGGCAAAAAGGTTGCCATGACGTGGGCATACAGCCCCAGCTACGGCAAGCCTCTTTCCGTTCCGCAGGGCGTAATAGGCCTTATGAGCCGCTTCGGCATGGAGGTTTCCCTTGCGTATCCCGAAGGATACGAGGTCATGGACGACGTTGTGGAGCTTGCAAAGAGGCAGAGCGCCGAATCCGGCGGCAGCCTGACCGTTTCCCACGACATGAAGGAGGCCTTCCGCGATGCGGACATAGTATATCCCAAGAGCTGGGCGCCGTTTAAGGCCATGGAGGAGCGCACGGAGCTTTACGGCAACGGCGACCTTGAGGGTATAAAGGCACTTGAAAAGCGGCTGCTTGCGCAGAACGCCAACCATAAGGACTGGGAATGCACGGAAGAAATGATGAAGCTGACCAAGGACGGCAAGGCGCTGTATCTGCACTGCCTGCCTGCGGACATAACCGGCGTATCCTGCGAGGCGGGCGAGGTTGCCGCCAGCGTGTTCGATCGCTACCGCGACCCGCTTTACAAGCAGGCCAGCTTCAAGCCGTACATTATAGCGGCCATGATATTCCTTGCCAAGGTCAAAGACCCCGCCGCAAAGCTGCTCGAGCTTGAGGCCCGCGGTACGCTAAGGCACAACGGATAAGGCAAAATATTGAAAGATATGGGGGACGCGATGGTGTCAAGAGTCACATAGTTTACAGATTGTGCAATCACATGGTTTACACATTGAG
>ERZ827512.3024-NODE-3024-length-12411-cov-2.894464_pt1 | contig 12411 bp, 6 predicted proteins | sample MGYA00519916_ERZ827512 | MGnify/ENA primary metagenome ERZ827512 (study PRJEB31778, sample SAMEA3449335) | human gut metagenome | biome: human gut; feature: human-associated habitat; material: faeces | place: United Kingdom | collected 2010/2012 ... | reverse complement strand
TGCCTGTCAATATCTTCCTCTGCAATGGCATTGATATAATCGTCCTCTACCTCGCTACGCTCCGGCTTATGGTCGTATTCAAAGGATTTCCCATTGACCTGTGCATAATAAAAACTGCTGTCCTCAATGTCATTTCCAAGCAGATATTTCTCTTTTTCACTGCCCCACTCATCAACCAGAACACACTCATATCCATCAATCGTGATCTTTTGCTGTGCTTCCTTTTCTTTTTCCCGAATCACATTGATATATCTTCTCGCCTGATTGGTAAATCCGTCCAATACCGCCGGATGTGAGCTTAGAATCAGATCGTTGTTCTCCCACTCATTTTCCGCAACAATGCCCTTTGCCCATTCCTTATTGTTCTGCGAAAACCGCCCATCATAATCAAAATGCGTGACGGTATTTGCAAGAACAAATTCCACACAGTCAATGCCATATTTATCTATGATTTCATCTGCGGTATTCCTCGGAAGCACAAAACCATTGAATTTCTCGGCAATCAAGGCTTCGATGTCCTTCTTACATTCAAGTCGCTGTCCATGCTCCAGACGGGAAAGCTCTCGCTGTCTTGCTTTCTCTACCTGTTCTTCCTTGTATGCCTTGTAGTTTTCTTTCCCCTGTGGAGATAAATATTTATCCTCATGGATCAGCTCACGTAGCCTTTTCTCGACTACATTCCAGTTCAGAAGCACTTTTGCATACGGATTTCCATAGCTGCCCTTCTCCAGACGGATACCTTTTCCATCATGTTCATTATGGGAATCATCGTTGCCTGGAAGTCCACCGGAACCGCCGCCAATACCATATTCATTTTTCAGAAAAGCAACTGTTTCTTTCTGGTCATGTCCTTCCATGAAATACTCATAAATGCGGAAAGCTCCATGCTCATAGCCGCTTCCTCTGCCAAGTGCATAGTCGATTTCATCCTGTGTGATAAAATCTTCCTGTGCTACCTCCACCGCATCCGGCAATGGAAATTCCAGTCTCTCCCTGTCAAGGTCTGCTATCTCCGATAACAGATATTCCGGTGATTTCACATGCCGCCATTTTAATTCGGCTTCACCCGATGCAAGTCGCTCTGCCGCATCTTCCAAGATATTTTTAAGCTGTTCCCTGCCCTCATGGGTGGAAAGAAGCTCCATGAGTTTTGCTTCACTTTCCGGATAATTTCCTGCTTTTAAGCCAAGCTCTTCCGGCATTTCATCCATTCCATCTCGCAGGAAGAAATAGATCTGATTGGCAACACGATTTCTCTCCTGTGTATCTACAAGAAATGCTTCACTGGCACTCATATAAGTACCATTTTCGATCATGGAACGGATATGGCTCTCCACATCTTCCCAATCCATCGTGACAATCGGTGTTTCCCTTGCCTGTGTTCCATAGCCGACGCTCATACCATGCTCATCGAACCACACTGATACTGGATTTCCATTGATTTCAAAACCTTTTCCGGTCTGTCCGTACTCATTTTTCAGAAAATCCACCATCTGCTCGGCATTTCTGCCCTCTGTGTACTTTGCGAAAATACGCTTCCTGCTGTGCTGTTTTCCTCCGCCACTCCTTAAAATGGTTTCAAGCTCATTCTGTGGCAAAGAAAAAGCAGCGGGCATGGTATATTTCATACTTGCTTCCGCTGCTGCGACTGTTCCGACCTGCTCTTCAAAAGAAGGAAACAGGCTAAGTTGTGTAAAGCTGGGTTCCGATGCCTCTCCCCAGAGCGGCGTATCTGCTACAGGCTGTAAATCAGTTCGCTCAAGACCACTTCCTCGGCTCTGTTCCGGATGCTGTTCATCTTCTGCACCCATAACATCTGGTCTGTCGCTTTCAGTTCCTCGTTCACGCCTTCTGCCATCGACATCTGATCGATCAATAAATCCATTCTCTGCTCTGCCTGCTCCTGTATTGTCAACAGATGTTCTCTCAATGTTCCCTTCAGGATCATCACCTGGTAATCTCCATTCTTGTGATCCTTCAAATATTGTTCCCTCATTCGACCGAATTTGGTTATCTCGCCATCCGGCTCGTCGTTCGGAATCAAATTCGGGATTTGATAATCCCCGTTCTTTATGTACTTCAGTTCCATAATTTTCTCCCTCCAATTCTATTTCTTTATTTATATTATTTTTTGTATGTGCCCATTCACTTTCACGCTTTAAAGCATTATATTCTATATTTGATGTATTTGCAAGTGTTTTTTCTTCTTCCAGTGGATGCTTCTTGTCATATGCTACGATTGCCTTACGAATCTCGATCAAAATTGGACGACATATATCCGTTGTAGCGCTGCCGAGCCGACCGACCGTCTCCAGGGTATTAAAATCTGTAATGTGGGAAAAATCCAGTTTGTCGCCCCAGGTATCCATATCAGCGCCGCAGCGTGAAAGTAATGTATACGCTATGCTTGACGCCAAAGTTTGCCGCACACTAAGCCATTGGCTCTCACTATCCATATGTTCTAACGCACTACCGCCTATATTGGGACTTATTTGAGACAATAACTCCTCACACTGCTCATCATTGACAAGCTGCTCAGCAAGTTCGATCATCCTTTCTTCAAATGCTAAGTCCTTACCATCCAACTCATATATTTCCGCAAGTTGCTGAATAACAGAATCCTTGTGTTCTTCCCGCAGGTTCCAAAGATACGGATAGCTTCCTTCTTTCAGTTTTCTTACATCGGAAACATCATAAACATATTTCAATTTGGGTCTGGAACTATTTGTATCAATTAACGCTATTCCTTTTGCACCTCGATTTATCCAGCATCTCATCCTTGTATTCCATACTTCGATGGATGCGCATGCAGTCGCGTCAGGACGCTGCGCATAAATTAAAAGCTGTTCGCTGAATGGATACTTATATAATCTTGCGGCTGTCTTTAAATATCTCATCCATTCATTTTTGTTACTGCTCACCTGCTTTGCCGCATCATCTGCAAGTTGTTTTATTCTTTCAAACTTCGGATGCATTTACACTTTTCCTCCTTTTACTCTATTTTCAAACGCGAAAGCCCGCCTGTACTGGCTCATTTTTTCTGCGGATAGATAAAAATAGGCTTTTATCTGTCGATCGGACAACCCCTGTTCCATTCCTGTGATAATCTCATCAATCTGCTGATCTGACAGCTGATCCGCATATCTTTTTAGACAGTCATATATACTTCCTGATAAATTCCACTTTTCATGTGGCGTGCCGAATTTCGGTACACTTTCTGTTTTTTCCGCCACAACATCTTCCGGGATATCGTCATTTTCTTCTTTAGCATCGAGATCCTTTAACATCTTTGCGAGATCATCCTCTGTCGGCTCCGGATCAGCATGCCAATTCAGATAAAGAAAGTCCTTTTCATCGATGTCGTATACTTTAATCTTAGGGTCTGTCTTTGCAGCCTGACGGTAAAAATCAACATCCTCCGGGGATAAGATCTGCAAAGGATCTTCTTTTTCGATCGTTCGGTACTCCATTTTTTCTTCATTGTAAACAACGTGAACTGGATGAACATATGGTCCGAGTTGTTTTATATGACGATACAGCTTCTTATTCTGTTCCCATGGCAGATATTTTTTATCATAAATAGGATACTGCCCTTCAATAAATAGAATACAGTCTTTCCGTTTCATACGCTTAACTTCGCCTGGCGTCATAAGCTCACGGCCTTTGGATCCAAAATTACGGCTTCCATTACTATTACGTCCACTTGTCATGCCGTCAGTCCTTGTGTCAACTGTCATTTTGCCTAGAGTACCAGATATATATTCATGTGTATCTTTCGCACCCGGTGCAGCACCGTAAAAAGCAAAAACTGCCGCATTATCAAAATAAATTTTCCACTTTTCATTTTTCCCAAGTGCTTGTAGTTGTGCAATGGATTGCAAAATTGGGATCAGACACATATTTCTGCTTCGAATAGTTCCCATCAATGATTCTGGATCACGCGGTTTCGGACCTGCATAAAATTCGTCCGCCCAGACTTCTACCAGTATCGGTAACGGTCCATGTATCTGATTATCTGCTATATCAATCAATTTATCAAAAAGCTGGGTGTAAAACATGTTGATTATAAAATCATAGGAATGATCATTATCGGGCAGCACCAATGACAAAAAGACCTTTTTATTCGGATTTCCATCCACGCCCAACCCTATTTCTGGAATGTTAATATCATCGTCCGAAAAAATACGCTTTACATCTGCAGTTTCGCATAGAGCGAGCATAGCATTTACCATAATAATAATAGAACGAACAGTCTCTGCCGCGCCTTCTTTTAATTTTCGATAATCACGAACTGGTGGATATTCGTCACCATGAAGCTGTGCCAGCTCATCCATATGTATCTCCAGTTCTGATTTTTCGATACTGATCATCTTTTTTCCTTGCGGTACATTAAATACCACTTTTTTGTTTTCCATATTAACCAGCCGCAAAATGTTATTCATGCTGCCATATCTCTGTTCTTCTTTTGCCGTCAACCATTCGTCAAAAAACATTGACTGTAAATACAATCGCACACCATCATCCCAAAACGGATCCCCAGAAAAAGCTTCCGGTTTTTTTACTGCATCCTGTAAATTTGTAATCAAGCGAATGAGATCTACTTCTCGATCTATATATTTAAACGGATTATACCGATCAGACAGCCAGGGCTCTTTAAAATTTAGGCAACGAACTACATGTGTACCACCCTCTTTCATGTAATTCCCAAGTTTTCGCAAAGTAGCACCTTTTACGTCCAGCATAACAAAACTGGCATTTTTGAGCATAATATTAGGTTCAACGAGACCCGTTGTTTTGAATCGTCCGGAAGAAGCAACGCAGATCATGTTGTTATTTGACAGAACATCTTCATCTTTCGATACCTGTACATGTTCTGAGAGGATGCGCATATTATCTTTATTACTTCCTGCAAGCTCTTTTGACACTTTTTTAGGATCTCCCCAATCTTCCGTTCCTTCTTCTGCATTGAATTGAAAGTTTCGGTTGTTATATGAGTACCATCCGACAAACATGATCCAGCAGATACCACCGACCTCTAACCACATCGGACTCTTCGTGTTCCACCAGTGCTGAAATGGATGCGTACAAATAAAAAGAAAATTTTGCTGAACATTTGCAATCGTTAAATCCGGTATGGTATATAAGCCGGATATCAAATATCCCACTGTTATAAAAAGCACCAACGCAGCAATATACAGCCCATATGGTGTTTTTCTTCTTCTGATCACTATAAAATTCCTCCTCGCTTTTACAATTAAAAAGCACCCCAAATGTCTGGATATCTTTCCAAACACTTGAGGTGCTCACGCATCATCACATATTATGTCTATTTAACTTTTAACGGAGGTGTTGGCTGTTTCAGTGCAATACCTTCTGTTTTTACTTCTTGTTTAAGATTCGGCTGGATATTTTTTTCAAGTGACTGCTTTTGCCCATTGCGGAAATGCCGCATGACCTGATCATATGCTTTATACACTTCTTCCCCCGTTTTCCTCTGATCTTTCGGTTGAATAGCGCCATCGGGACCAATTACTGCCGGTTTATCGCTCTTTTTAATAAAAGCAATATATGTTTTTCCTTCATCCGTTTCAAAAACGTTTTTTTTCGGCAAGACAAGCGTCTCCTCATTTGATCCATAAGTCCCCGGTATGCGCGCCGCAAATAACTGGGGGGATTTTTGCATAACGCTTTCTGCATACATCGATTTCTCGATCAGCGAATCGTGATTGATTGTTATTTCTAAATAGTCCGGATCCTTATGTAGTTTTTCATATGCTACATCAGATGTGGTTTTTACATTCTCCATTCTCAGTGCATCTTTTTCTACGTTGCTTTTCTCCTGCCCTTCATGTTTTTTATTTGCCTCCTGGACTTTTTCATCACCTGTTTCTATGTACTCTTCCTCAGTCATTTTTCCGGTTTCCGCATATTTCTCAGAATTAATCACTGTAAGATCTCCGACTTCGTGTCCTTTTTTCAGTTCATCGTTTTTATACAAGTCAAACCAGTGTTGTACTTTGGGTAAATCAACATTTGCAATCACAATCTGCATTTCTCCATCCCCAACTTTAAGATCAGGAAGAATCGAATAATTAATGCGAAGTGCCTCAAAATCATTTTTTATAATATCTTCCTTTCCCTCCATTGGCACACTTACAATATTGGTGTTACCCTCTGTTACCGCTAACAATTCGTCGATGTTTTTCATTCCACCATGCATATTCGCCATCAAATTTCTTGTATAAACCGCGTCAAACTTCCCACGATCGTCGTCGTAAACCATGACCTGGAACAAATTATCTTTCTTGTCCAAGTCAGGGCAAATCATATAACGTATGCCAAGTTCATCCATTTCTTTACCTAAATTTTTTTCATTTACTGATCCAGTTCTTGGGACATTCATAATGGAAAAATGACCGCTTGTTGCTTTTATGAAATCCTGAACATTCTTAAATTCACGCGGACGGATCAGTCTTTCTTTATACATTCGGTAGAAAAATTGTATTAAAAGCATGACACATTGCGCCTGGATGGAGACAAGCGATGCAAGCGATCCTGTGCCCTGTTTAATGTTCATGATCACTTTATCAATTTCATTATCGTTTTCCATGATTTCCTCCTTTTCATTTTGATGTGCCGAAATTCGGCACACAACCTATCTCCGCCTTGTTATTGACACAACTTTTTCCGCTCGTTCCATTTCTGGCTCATCAACATCCGGTTCCTGTTCCTTAATGACATCTTTCTGTTCCATCATATCAAGATCCGGTAATTCCTCAGTATTCTCCTTTGCTGCAGCCTGTTTTTCCAGCATGGATGCAAACGCGAGCGCAACGGCCTCTTCCGTAAACCTTTCCTCCATGCCATTCTGGTCTGTAACAATCTCACCAGTATAAGTATCTACGACAACGTAATATCCTTCATCTTCTGCCTTTTCCGGAGTATGTGTTAAATTTCTCGGAATGACCGTATAACGATTCAGTGATTCGTCCGGAGTCTTTTCCGTTTCTGCTTTACTCTGATTTTTTTCCAATTCTTCATTTTTGGCTTTTTCAACGTTCTTATGTTCCGGCATAATATCTGCAAGCATCCCCAGTTCGTTCAAATAATTTGTCAATTCTGCCGTATTTTCTTTTATACTCGCAATGACCTCTGATATACCCTTTAATACATCACGGAGTTCATTGCGTTGTTTGATTTCCTGTACCTGTCCCTTTTTCAATTCTCGCGCAGATACACCAAAATAATTGCCCAATTTTTGCAGTGCGATCTCATCCGGCATCATCTTTCCCTCTTCGATCAGCGTCAGTTCTTCCGGCGTTTTTCCGATCAAGTATGCCATATACGGGATATCAAATCCCTTCTTCGTGCGCAGATTCTGAATTGCACTTCCCACCTTTTCGCTAATTTCTGTTTCATCCAACAGATCTAAAAAACCGTTTACATCCGCCTCATCACCGCGCATCACCTCTGCGTCTCCTATTTTAATTACATAATCACCTTTTTCTTCCTGGATCTCTATTCCGTAATTTTCGATTACTGTCTGTTTTGCCTTTGATAATTTCATATATTTTCCTCCTTTTAATGCGTGTGCCGAATTTCGGCACATTGGAATAACTGTTAAGCAACCCGCCGCCAAATGTATACCGTGATGTACGGCTGCACGTTGTTATGTGCCTGTCCGCCTCCCGTTGATGATGTGCTTTTATCCGGAATTGAAACATTATGGTTATGAGATCCGGATGCGTTTGTTGTAAAATTATGTGCGTGCCAACCGCTCTCTGTTGTATAAGAGCCGTTTGTCACAAAATTAATACTGCTGATTGCCGTCCCTGTAATATAAGTATCCACGCCGATCGTTCCGATCGTAGCATTTGCTGCGTTAGTGTATGCGTGAGAATGCTGACCAGCTCCATCGGTTGTTCCGGTATGCTGATGACTGCCACTATCTGTTGTTGTATAAGTTCCTCCCGCCACCGAATGGGAATGACTCGGCATTTCGTTATTTGACAAGGTATGTGCGTACTCCCCACCCGAAGCTCCAGCGGAAAAGCTTCTTTTTGCACCATTGCTATCCGTACCGGTACCGGCACCTATAATTGTTCTTCCCTGGGCATAAGACTCCCATTTCCCTCCAAGGAAATTTGCCGGATTTTGATTATTTGTGGAGATATAAAGGCTGCCAACAGGATATGCTGTATTCAGCAGGTTAGAAACCTGCGTTGACAGGTTATTCAATTCCTCCCAGATTTCCTGATCAGCCTGTTTGTAATTACTGTCTACCGTTGCAATCGTCCCATTTAGGTTACCGACATCCGTCTGTACGGTATCAACTGTTCCACTCAGATTTCCAAGATCCGTCCGAACGGTATCAACTGTTCCGCTCAGATTTCCCAGATCACTCCGTACAGTATCTATAGATCCATTTAAATCTGTGACCGCGCTATTCAGTGACTGATTTAACTCTTCATTTTTCTGGATCAGCTGATTCTTTGCAGATTCAAGGTTGCTGTCGGCTGTAATCCCAAGGTCATTGATCATATCCGTTAAAATATTTTTCTGCGCATCTGACAAATTCTTATTTTCTTTGATCTGTTCATTAATAGTTCCAGATCCTTCATTCAACTGATCAATCGCCACACCAATCGCCGCCGCATCTGATTGGTAAGTCGTTATATATGTAGACAACTGCTGTTTTACTCCATCTACATTCTGGACATTTTCAATGGATAAGTCCTCAATCTGTTTCTGCAGTTCCTCTTTTTGCGTTGCTGATAAACTATTACTATCAGTGATCTGCTTTTGCAGCGTATCCTTTACTGTAGCGATCTCATTTTCAAATTCTGTCTTCAGATCCGCTTCAATGGCGTCCATTCGGACCGATAATGAAGATATGTCACTGTTATCCTGCGCCTCCAGACGTCGTAACGTATCTATCGCCTGCTTTGCTGCCACAATTTCATCTTCCTGGTTTGTTACCGCAGACGCTGTACTGGAGCAATAATCATCAAAAATCTTATTCAGACTCTGGATCTGGCTTTTTAACTTTTCTTCATCTTCTGAAGATTTTCCTAAACTTGCGCTGAGAGCATCAATTTGACTATCAAACGATGTCTTATCTGACTTATATTCATTTGAGGATTCCGCTAATGATGTCTTTATATCATCAATGTCACCGGCATTGATCTGGATCAGTGCAGATGTTCGTGGCACTATTGTCTTGTCAATGTACTGTTTCAATCCGCCATCTGTATTTGTAATATAAGTTACACTGCTATCCGAGGATGCATTTTTTTCTGATACTGCCTGATTAACCGCATCCGCGACCAATGCTCTGATCTCCATTTTTTTACTTGTATCAAAGTCATCCGGTACCGAATTTAAGACACCGGTGGATATCTGAGCGATGATCTGTTCCATTTCCTCATCACTGATACTGCCTTCTTTGTCCGATAGATAATCCTTTAAGGTAGTGCTAAGACTATCCTCAATCACCTGGTTTCCATCCGCAAGCTCACTGCCAGATAACTGCTTTGCCATTTCCGGATCACTTTTTTTGTCCAAATTGCTAAATAAAAAAACACCTGCCAGCAAAAACACGGCAAGTATAATCCACACACTGATATTCCGCTTTTGTTTTCTTGATATGTACATATATCATTCCTCCCTCAAAGTACAGGTGCATATTCTCTCGGCTTCACCTGCTTCATAGCTTCTTCACTTTTTTCGCGCTGGTTATAATAATCCATCATCTCAACATATTTTTTTATAATCTCAGGATCATCCTTCGCATCTGATGTATACTCGCTTACTTTTTGTATTACATAATCCCAATTTTTATCAGTTAATGGCCAATGCTCCTCAATCCAATCCTTCATTTCATTTAATTTGCGCTCATCTGATGATTTCACATTTTCTTTTGTTTCTTGTCTCTGTTCCAATACGTTATCGCCCAAAATTTCATTTTCCAATTCTTTCGAGACTTCATCAGATATTTCACTCGGTTTCGTTGGGGCTTGCTCCTGATCTGGCTCATTTTCAAGCTTCGTTTTTTGCTCCTGTTGCGACTGTGACTCTGTTATTACTTCTGATTCCTGATACCGCTGAATATTTTTCCCAACTTCTTTCTCATATGCCTCAAGGACCCATTCCCCTATCTGCCACCGCGCACCGGCTGAAATCGGATATACCGCGTCATTCCATTCCATCCCATTCTTTCCCTGTAACTTGTACTGCGGCATAGAAACATACAATCCTTTTTGCCCCTTCTTTTCCAGGATCTTTATTCCCCCAATTTTCAATCCAAACATTTCGAGTGTTGCAATTCCCCTTAACTGCCCGTCATTCGTAACTGGCACAACTTTAACTGACACATCCTCTGCATATACTCCCATCCCCTTTCTAAGGTCATCTTTCACAGCTTCAAAAACTTTCTCTGTGATTTTTTCTTTCAGTTCTGGTGTTAATGCGGATACTATACTCCTCCAACCTTCTGAGCCATATTCCCCAGGAAAAGATACAAATGCATTTCCATCTTTTCCTTTCATGTATCTTACATTCTTAATAACAAGGAAATTCGCAACCGTAACATTTCCTACCGCGAGCACATTTTTGTTTTCCGGCAGCACATGCATTTCCGCACGGATCAGATCATCATCCATGTGGGTTTCCTCCTTTACTCTTCTTTACGTTTATCCACCTTAAAATTTTTCAGGCGTTGCATGACCTCTAATGACAAATTGGGCGAAGCAAACTCCGCCACTTCGCTGGTAGGCATTCCTTCTTCAAGACATGTCAGAAGGAAATCCTTTTGTTCATCAGACAGATTTTCATTTTTTATGTAACTGTCAATAAAACGTTTGACCTCTGTCTGACGTTTTTTCTTCAACCAAACCCTGCGACCTTCTGCAAAGATTCCATTTTCAAGAGACTGTTCGCTTTTTGTATCCGGCGCAGTTCTTTCATGTTGGGCAGTCTCATTGGACACTTTTTCCGTACCGAATTTCGGCACATTGCCCTTTTCTTTCAGTTCAGTTTCTAACCGCTCAATCCGTTCTTTCAGCATCTGGATCATGCTATCCTTTGTCCGTATAGTTTCCTCCTGCGCCGCCGACTGTTTATTCAGAGCCGTTTCCAGGTTCGCCATAATGGCGTCTTTTAATTCACGACTTTCCTCAAAAACTTCCTGTGCTTCCTTTTTCAATTTTTCAACTTTCTGATTTACATCATCCAGATCGCTGTATACGCTGACAAAATAATCCTGTCGCTCCTTTCGGATCTTCGGAATGGTATAGTTTTTTTTATTCATCTCTACAAGTTTTTGCAACGGCATACGATCCAAGGCGCAGATATAATACCACTCCCTTTTACCCCAATCCGGAATACTCCGCAAAAAATCTACCACCTCATCCGACAGTTTCATTCCTGCGGCAATCTGGATCTGCAGATTCAATATCTGCTGCATAGTTTCATTAGTATCTTCTGACATACAATGCCATCTCCTTTCCTTTCTCAAATGATTTTTCCCGTAGCCGGTCTGCCTCATCAGCTGCTTCCTTTTCTTCCCTTACAATACCGGCAAGGATCTTTTTTTCTTCTCTCACACCCTGGAGCTGTCGCATTAATTCTTCCGGCTCTCTATCAAAGTTTCCCGAGGTGTAACTATCTTTCAGCTTTTCCAGATCATCTTCCATATTTTCGTACTCATTATCCAGATCATTTTTTAATGCAAGCTTTAACTTCAAGTCATTCATATTTTTCTTGAGAGCCGGATCTGTCTCTCCAGCATTCCTTTGTGCAATTTTAAGATCTCTGATCAAAAAGGTCTCCATCATCCGCACATCTGCAAGACGTTTCTTTACCGCTTCAATAGATCCCAAATTTGTTCGCAGCAGATACCGGCATTCGCGCGCAAGACGATCAATCCGGAGCATATCCCGGCGTACCTGCCGCTGATCTACCTTATATGGATTTTTGAGGGTATAAAAAGCGCCGGATGCATGTTGCATTCGGCGTACATAACGAACCTGATAGCGATTCATATACGTTCTTTTCTCAAGGCTGCCATCCAGCTTCATTGACTTTAGCCTTGGACTTTTTTTGTGTTCAAAAAACGTAAAATCTTTTAACCGGATCCGTTCTTCGATATCTTTCATCCGATAGCCTCTGCCCAGCTTATAATCCCGGCGGCGCAGGTTCCGGTCTGATCGGGCATTCCGCGCACCAGGCATATGATAGGTCATATACTCTCCGTATTTTTTCGACTGACCGGAGCGCAGTTCGTATCCAAAATTTTTCATAATACTCAGATACTCGTCAAAAGATGCAGCATGACTGACTGCATAATCAATGTCATTTTGGATGATCCTTGTATTAGTCATCCTGTTATCCTTTTCCGCCGCATGCTCCGCA
>ERZ827512.3022-NODE-3022-length-12423-cov-2.368855_pt1 | contig 12423 bp, 8 predicted proteins | sample MGYA00519916_ERZ827512 | MGnify/ENA primary metagenome ERZ827512 (study PRJEB31778, sample SAMEA3449335) | human gut metagenome | biome: human gut; feature: human-associated habitat; material: faeces | place: United Kingdom | collected 2010/2012 ... | reverse complement strand
CGAGTGGTCCGCCAGCTTCAAGGTGGCCGCTCCTGCCGGGACGTACGTGCTCAAGAGCATCTCCGACTTCCTGGAGCACTCGCGCGCAGGCGAGCGCTGTTCCTACGGCAAGAAGCTCGCGTTCGCGCACGTGCCGGAGGCGTTCACCGCGCGCGGCCGCGCGCTCGTGCGGTTCCTCGACCGTGCCGAGCGCGCACGCCGGCGCGCGGAAGCAAGCTGGCAGCAGCGCGAACGAGGCGTCCTTGGACGGGAGCTGCCGCTTTCCCCCAGCGAGCTCATCGACCTGCTCGACATCATGCAGGGCGCACGGCTCGACGTGCGCGGAACCGACCCGGGCACGCGCGCGCTCACGCACGTCCGCGTGACCGACCACGAGCCGCACATCGGCCTGGCCATCGTGCCCGAGGACGGCGGGTACCGCATCGAAGCGCGCCAGGACGTCATCCTCGTCCGCTCGGGCGCGCGCCTGTACCTATGGGACGACGAAGCAATCCACCGGTGCCCTGATTCCTGGGGGCCGTGCGCCGACCTGCTCACCATCGCGCTCGATCCCGAGGAGCCGGCGCCGTTCATCGCACGCTCCGACCTGCCGCTCTTCTGCGCCACGCTGCTGCCCGCCGCCGAGGCGGCGCTCCCGCTCGACGTGCCGCCCGAGCTGCAGACGTACAATCCCGTGACATGCGCCCTGCGCTTCTATTTCGACCGCGAGGGCAACGACGTTGTCTGCGAGGCGAAGGCGGCATACGGAGCGCGGGAATTCCGCGTGGGAACGAGCGCGGACGATTCCGAAGGCAGCGTTCCGTCCGGCGACCTCGCATTCGGCGACCGCGTGCCCGACGCCCCCGCGCCCGACGGTCCTGCATCCGGCCCTGAGGCATTTCCTGCCCGCGACGCCAAGCAGGAAGCCCAGGCTGAAGAGCTCGTGGAGCGCTACTTCGGCGCAGGGTGGCTTCCCGCGCCTGCGCGCCTGCCGCTTGGCGCCGAGCAAGACGTGGCGCGCTTGCTGTTCGGCGGGCTGGCGGAATTCCGCGCCCTGGGCGAAGTGCACGCCACGGCCGCCTTTGAACGCCTCGTTCGCGACAAGGCCCCGCGCGTCACGCTCGGCGTCGCCATGGCGGGCAACCTGCTGAACCTCACCGTCTCGGCGGACGACCTGTCGCCGGCAGACCTCGCCGCGCTGCTCGCCAGCTACCGCGCGCGCAAGCGCTACCACCGCCTGCGTGACGGGCTCTTCGTCGACCTGCAGGAATGCAACCTCGCCCAGCTCGACCGCATCACCGCGGACCTGGGCGTCACGCGCACGCAACTTGCGACCGGAACGGTGGAGCTCCCGAGCTTCCGCGCGTTCTACCTGGACGAAGAGCACGACCTCGAGCGCGACCGGTCGTTCGACCGCTATCTCGAGAACTTCCGCGCCGTGAGCGAGGAATCCTACGCCGTGCCCGCCACGCTCGCTGGCACGCTGCGACCCTACCAGGCGGAAGGCTTCCGCTGGCTGTCCGCGCGCTGTGACGCCGGGTTTGGCGGCATCCTCGCCGACGAGATGGGGCTTGGGAAATCGCTGCAGGTCATCGCCCTGCTTGCCGCCCGACAATCAGAAGCGGCCGCGGTGGGGCCCAGCCTTATCGTCTGCCCCGCTTCGCTCGTGTACAACTGGCTCGCCGAGATTGCGCGATTCGCCCCGGAACTGCGCGCATGCGCCATCGCGGGAACGAAGCGCGAGCGCGCCCGGACGCTCGCCAGCGCATTCGCGCGCGAGGACGCGAACGGCACTGCACCCTTCGACGTGCTCGTCGCCTCGTACGACACGCTGCGCGTCGACCGCGACGCGCTCGCCGAGCGCTCGTTCTGGTGCTGCGTCCTCGACGAGGCGCAGTACGTCAAGAATCCCGCCACGCGCACGGCGCGCGCCGCGAAGCGCGTGAACGCCTCGCACCGGTTCGCCCTCACCGGCACACCCTTCGAGAACCGGCTCTCGGACCTGTGGAGCATCTTCGACTTCCTTATGCCGGGGCTCCTCGGTCCGTACGCGCGTTTCCGCGAAACGTTCGAGCTGCCCATCGCCGGCGGCGACGAGGATGCCGCCGCGCGCCTGCGCAGGCTTGCCGGCCCGTTCATGCTACGTCGCCACAAGGCCGACGTGCTGGCCGACCTGCCCGAGAAGCTGGAGTCAACCGTCCGCGTTGTGCTCGAAGGCGAGCAACGCCGGCTCTACGACGCTCGCGAGCAGCAGCTGCGCGAGCGCTTGTCCGAGCAGAGGCGCATCAAGGGCGGCAAAGGACGCGCCCGCGCCGTCACGCCGCGGCGGCCACGGCAACGGCCGCCGGCGACGATTTCACCAAGCGCCAAGTGGAAGTGCTCGCCGAGATCACCAAGCTCCGCCAAGTGTGCTGCGACCCGGCCTTGCTCTACGAAGGCTACACCGGCCCTGCCGCCAAGCTGCAGGCCGTTGCCGATATCGTGGAGTCGGCGCGCGACGGCGGCGAGAAAGTCCTCGTCTTCTCGCAGTTCACCGGCTTCCTTGACCTCATCGCCACGCAGCTCGACCTCAGGCGCATCCCCCACTTCTCCATCACCGGCGCCACGCCGAAAGAGCGGCGACTCGAGCTCGTGAACCGCTTCAACGCCGACGACACCCCGGCCTTCCTCATCTCGCTCAAGGCCGGCGGAACTGGGCTGAACCTCACGGGCGCTTCGGTCGTGGTCCACGCCGACCCGTGGTGGAACGCCGCCGCCCAGGATCAAGCGACCGACCGCGCGCACCGCATCGGCCAAACGCGCGCCGTCAGCGTGCTGAAGGTCATCGCGCAGGACACCATCGAAGAGCGTATCGAGCGGCTGCAGCAGGAGAAGGCCGCATTGGCCGACCACGTCATCGGGGCCAGCGGCACCTCACTCGCCGGTCTGACGCGAGACGATCTGCTCGAGCTGCTCGGCTGAGGCCCGTCAGCTCAATCAATCGACGCCGCGTGCGAGCGGCAAAACTTCCACGACTTCCTTTCAGCGAGGTTCCAAAGCGGGCGAACATTTTACGCCCGCCTCGCTTGAAGCCAACCGCGTTCAAACGGCGATGGAACGTCGACGCGCAAAACGACACAGCGTCACCCCCCATCAGCGCGCGTAATTCGTCGGCGCAAGCATCCTGCACGCTCCTTTCCTCGCCACGTCTTCACCAAATTTTTCGACTGAAATAGAACGTATGTTCGCTATAATCACAGGAGAAGGGACGAAAAGACGAAGGGAGGGCTCGTGCCGCAGGAGATGGCCATGCCGCAGAAAACGTATCTGTGCATTGACTTGAAGTCGTTCTACGCCAGTGTCGAATGCGCCGACCTGGGGCTCGACCCGTTCGTTGACAACCTTGTCGTGGCAGACCCGGAACGATCGCGCACCACCATCTGTCTGGCCATCACCCCGGCCATGAAGGCGCGCGGCGTGAAGAACCGCTGTCGCGTCTTCGACATCCCGGCGAACATGAGCTACATCATGGCCCGCCCGCGCATGCGTCGCTACATGGAGGTTTCGGCCGCCATCTACGCTATCTACCTGCGCTACGTGAGCCCCGAGGACGTGCACGTCTACTCCATCGATGAGTGCTTCATCGATGCCACGCCCTACCTTTCGCTCTACGGCATGGACGCGCGCACGTTCGCGCGAACGCTCATGAGCGCCGTCTTCAAAGAAACTAGCATCTGCGCCACGGCCGGCGTGGGCACGAACCTGTTCCTCGCGAAGGTGGCGCTCGACATCACGGCAAAACACGCACCGGACAACATCGGCTTTTTGGACGAAGCGGCATTCCGGCGAGAGATCTGGTTCCACCGCCCCATCACGGACATCTGGGGCATCGGCCCCGGCATTTCCGCGCGCCTGGCGAAGCACGGCGCGCGCGACCTGGCCAGCACGGCAGCCCTGAGCCCCCAGGTCCTCTACCGCGAGTTCGGCGTCAATGCGGAATTCCTCATCGACCACGCGTGGGGTCAGGAGCCGTGCACCATCGCGGAAATCTACGCACCGGAAGGCCACTCCCTGGTCAACGGCCAAGTGCTCCCTGGGGACTACTCGTTCTCGGAGGCGCGCATGGTCATGCGCGAGATGGTGGACGCCAGCGTGCTGGAGCTCGTGGAGAAGGGGCTCGTGACCGAGCGCATCTCGCTCAGCATCGGCTATGCGCGCCAGGCAGGCGCCTTGCGCGGCGCCGAAACGTTCGAAGGCGGGCATGGCACGCGCGTTATCGGGCCGCGGGCATACGGCGAGCGAACGGGCGCCAGTCGTAAGCTCGAACGCCGCACGAACTCGGAACGCCTGCTCATGGAGCGCTTCGAGCGCCTGTTCGACGAAGTGGCCCGCCGTGATGTTCCCATCCGTCGCCTGAGCATCGGATTCGCCGATCTGCTGCCCGAAGCGCACGCCACCGTCACGCTTTTCGACGACCGAGAGGCCGAGGATAAAGAACGGCACCTGCAGAAAGCGCTCATAGCCGTGCGCAGCAAGTTCGGCAAGAACGCCTTGCTCAGGGGCACCAGCCTGCAAGAGAAGGCCACCGCCCGCGAGCGCAACGAACAGGTGGGAGGCCATCATGCATGAGAGAACGGGGACGAGCGGGCGTGCGGACTGCCCGAACAAAGTGAAGTCCATAGGCGAGCTGCGCGGCGCGCACGGCGCCGAAGCCATCATCGTGCCCGCGGAAAAGAACGGCGCGCACCCAGCCCCCGCCAAGCCCCGCGCTCACGCAGCACGGCCCGACCCTGCCGAACAGGCATACCGCGCCGCCACCCTGCGCGATATCGCCGCCCGTGTGCGCACGGAGGGCCCGCACGTTGCCCGCGCGCACGCCGATCGCGCGCGCCAGTTCATGCCCTTTGCCGCCCTGAAGGGCTACCATGAGATGGCGCGGGAGCAAGAAACCGTGCGCGAGCCGCGCCGCGACATGACCGAAGAGCGGGCGCTCGCCCTTTCGAAAAAGGTCGCCAGCCTGCACAAGGGAGACATCGTGCGCATCGTTCACTACGAAGACGGTGCGTACCGCACGCTAATCGGCGCCATCGCGGAAATCGACGAGACGTTCCGCTCCCTCACGGTCGTGAAGCGGCGCATCACCTTCGACGACGTCCTCTCCATCGAGCAGCTACAATAAGCCCGCACCCTGGAACCTGAAAGGCACGCCATGATCAAACCCATCATGAAAGACCAGTTCTTCCTCTCGCTCCCCTCCGAGGAAGCCACCGCCGCCGACCTGCCCATCGCGCAGGACTTGCTCGACACGCTCCAGGCGAACCGCGAGGCGTGCGTGGGCATGGCTGCTAACATGATCGGCCAGCGCAAGCGCATCATCGCTTTCGCGGACGGCACAACGCTCGTCGCCATGCTCAACCCGCGCATCCTCGAACGCGCCGGCGCCTTCGAGACCGAGGAAGGATGCCTGTCCTTGCCTGGCGTGCGCCCCGCAACGCGCTACCGCACCATCAAGGTCGGCTACCAAGACCTCCAGCTCAAGCAGCGCGTAAAGTCGTTCTCCGGCTGGACCGCACAGATTATCCAGCACGAAATCGACCACTGCGACGGCGTCGTCATCTAGCGCGCCGCGGCGTGAACAATGCGGTTGCGGCCGAACAGCAGGCCCGCCAGGGAAAGCGCCGTGCCCAGCCCCGTGTAAAACACGGCAATGAAAACCGTCGGCGCCAAACCAAGCGACCTGATGAGGATTCCGCCCGTCATCATAATCGCCATGATGACGAACGAGCGCGCATCGAAGAACTTCCAGAAGTACTGCCGGCGCTCCTTAGAGCCCACAATGCGATTCGTGTGCTTTCGCGTCAGCTTGCTGAACACGAAAAACCAGAACACCGCGCCCACCACGACGGAAAGCGCCACGTTGAGCACGCTCAGGCAGCCATCCGCGTACGACTCGACGCCGATGCGCAGGATGTTCACGCCGGCAGCAATCCACACGATGGCAGCAATAACCAGCAAGTTCAGCTTCTTCACCTTGAGAATCGACATGGCCTCCCCCTCGTATGCCCACGGCGCCCGGTCGTAGCGAATGAACGTTGTTCATCAACACTCGCTATGCTACCGTCCGAGCAAAGCAGTAGGCGGCACACGGCGAAACGGCCACCGCATGCCCATGGGAGATTCCTGAACACTCCACGGCGTCGTTCAGCGCAGAAGGGACGCCCGTTGAAGGCGCAATGCAGCAGGCGGCATACGGCAGGCAGCAGGTGGCAGGCAGCAGACGGCTCAGAGCACACGGCGCACGGCACCACGACGCACAACACGCGACACCACGGGCAAGGAGGGCGGCATGGGCACCAAAGCAACCATTTCGCGCGACATGATCGTTGACGCAGCGTTCGCGCGCGCAAAGCAAGACGGACTCGCGTCGTTGAGCGTTCGCGCCATCGCGCAGGACTGCTCGGTGGCGGTGGGCAGCATCTACAACCACTTCCCCGACAAAGCGGCGCTCGTCACGGAGGTCATCGCGCGCTTCTGGGCGTCCGCCGTCCGCCAGGCGGACGAGCGCGCTTGCTTCTCGTACCAGGCAGGCGAAAGCTTCGTCGACTTCTGCCGCCGCGCCGCGGGCGGCCTGCACGAAGCGCTCGTGGAATTCCGCGCGGATTGGCTGCGCGAGGTCTCCGCGCTCGACGCGCGCACCCGCCAACGCGGCAAGGCCGCGGAGCAGGCGTGCTTCGAGCACGTCCGCGCCAGCCTCGTGCGCGTCATCGAAGCCGACGCCGCCATCGACCCTGCCATGCTCGAGCGCGTGGCGCCCGAAGCGCTGGCAGACTTCACCTGGACGGGCATGCTCGAGTCGCTCAAGGCCGGCGACCCCTCCTGCGCGACGCTGTTCGCCGTGCTCGAGCGCGCGCTCTACCCCGCCAACGTGCTACCCTGGACAGGCCGCGAAAACCCGCACGTCGACGAAAGGGGCGCGTCATGCTGACTATCTACGGCGTCACGAAAGGCCACTTGGAGGAACGCCAGCACATCGCGCCGCGCTCGCTCATCCGCCTGACCGACCCGGAGGACTGGGAGGTCGACTACGTCCGCAAGACCTGCGGCAACATCGACGGCTCTGATTTGCGCGTCGCCATGGACGACGACGAGCCCGCTCGCTTCGAAGAGCATGGCGCCTACTCGCTGCTCGTGGTGGACATGCCCGTGCTGGAACGCCACGGGAAGGCGGACGCGTACCGCGCCTACCCGCTCTCCATCATCACGGCGGCCAACGGCAGCGTCATCACCACCTCGCGCATCGACTTCGCCTCGCTTGACCGCGAGCACGCCAGCCAGCGCAAGGTCACCATCGTGGACGGCAAATCGCGCCTTGTCTACGACCTGCTCCTGAGTATGGCGGCCTCCTATCAGCGCTACCTGCGCGCCATCGAATGCCGCCGCGCCGAGCTCGTCTCCGGGCTCGACCGCCACACGAAGGTGAGCGACCTGGTGGCGCTTCACGGGCTCGAGGCCGACATCGTCTACTTGGAAACGTCCCTCTCCGGCAACCGCGCCGTGCTCGAACGCGCCGCCCGCAGCCCGCGCATCCTAGCGGACAAGGTGGACGAGACGCTCTTCGACGACATCCTCATCGAAATTCGCCAGGCAGACGAGATGGCGCGCACCTACCGCCAGCTCATCACCAGCACGCGCGAGCTGTTCTCGAGCGTCATGGACAACGGCCTGAACGCCACGATGAAATTCCTGGCGGCCGTCACCATCGTGCTCGCCATCCCCACCATGATCGCCGGCTTCTATGGCATGAATGTGAATTCCGCCGGCATGCCCTTCGCCGACAGCCCCTTCGGCTTCCTCATCGTGGCGGCGCTCTCGGTCATCGTGTGCGTCATCGTGGTGCGCGTGCTCAAAAAACGCGACCTGCTGTGACGGCGGCGGGCCTACTTGCTATACTGACCATGGTTCGTCCCGCGAACCCCTGACGAGGGCTGCTGTACCAGGAAGGAAAAGACGGCGCGAAGAATCGCCGCGCAGCGCCCGAATCCACCAGGGATGCCCCTTCGGTGCGCAGCGCACCTCGAGAAGGGAGCTTCTATGAACTGGGTCGTCCTCGTCCTTTCCGGCATCTTGGAATCCGTCTGGGCCATCGCTTTGGGAAAATCCGACGGGTTCACCAAACTCACGCCGACGCTGGTCTTTCTTGTCGCCCTCGTGTTGAGCATGATGGGCCTCTCCTACGCCGTGCGCAGCCTACCCACGGGCACCGCCTATGCAGTGTGGGTCGGCATCGGGGCCACGCTCACGGTCGCCTACGGCATGGCGCTGGGCACCGAGGCGGTATCGCCCGCAAAAGTCCTGTTTATCGTGGGCCTCATTGGCTGCATCATCGGACTGAAGCTTGTCAGCGAAACCCACTAGGCGAAAGCAAGAAGCACCGGAGCCGTCCTCGCATCAAGGAAAAGTAATCCGCCCGAAAAATCGTGCATACAATTTTTATGATAAGGCATAGCAGGCAATGCAGAAGGCGGAAGGCCGCCCTCCCGCCGAGCGCCAGAGAGCGTTTGTTACAGCTCTTTGACGGCGCGGGCCGTGCGTTGTCGCGCGCTGGAATATTCGGCTCGATTGTGCCATGCTGGGGTCATGAGAACCTGAGCGCCCGGACCACCGCGTCCGGGCGCTCGTGCGTCGAAAGGAACGTCATGACCGACCTGCTCGTCAAACTGTTCGTGAACGGGTGGCAGGACGCCGCCAACCCTGTCGTGCGCACGCGCTACGGGCAGTTCGCCGGCATCGTCGGCATCGTGTGCAACGTGGCGCTTAGTCTGGCGAAGGGCGCCATCGGACTTGTCGCCGGGTCCGTCTCCATCGTGGCCGACGCCGTGAACAACCTCTCGGACGCCGCGAGCAACATCGTGAGCTTGCTCGGGTTCAAATTAGCGAGCAAGCCCGCCGACCCGGGCCACCCTTACGGGCACGGCCGCTTCGAGTACCTCTCCGGCCTCGTCGTCGCCATCCTCGTGGCGGCGGTGGGCATCGAGCTTGTGCAAAGCTCCGTCGACAAGATCATGAACCCCACGCCCACCGAGTTCTCCGCCGCCCTCGTGGCGGTGCTCGTGCTGTCCATGCTCGTGAAGCTGTGGATGATGGCGTTCAACCGCCGCATCGGCCGGCGCATTTCCTCGGAGACGCTCGAGGCCACGGCGATCGACTCGCGCAACGACGTCGTTGCCACCGGTGCCGTGCTGGCCTCTGCCATCATCTCGGTGCTCACCGGGTTCGATCTGGACGGCTGGGCGGGCTTGGCCGTGGGCGCGTTCATCGTCTGGAGCAGCATCGGCCTCATCCGCGACACCGTGAACCCGCTGCTCGGCACCGCACCCGACCCCGCGCTCGTGGAGCATATTCGCACGAAGATCATGAGCTACCCCGGCGTGCTTGGCACCCACGACCTCATGGTGCACGACTACGGCCCCGGTCGCCAGTTCGCGAGCGCTCACGTGGAGATGGCCGTCGAGACCGACCCCATGGAAAGCCACGACACGCTCGACAACATCGAGCAGGACTTCAAGGACGAGGACGGACTCATCATCACGCTGCACTACGACCCTATCATCACGAACGACCCGCATGTGCAGGACTTGCGCAACTGGATTGACCAGCACGTGCGCGCCCTTGACCCACGCTGCTCGATTCACGACCTGCGCACCGTGCCCGGCCCGACGCACACGAACGTCATCTTCGACTGCGTGCGGCCGGCCGACTGCGCGCTCTCCCCCGACGAGCTGCACGAGCGCACGGCGGAGATCGTGAAGGAGAAGGTTCCGAACGCCGTGTGCAAGATCACCATCGACGAAAGCTACGTGAGCTCCGAGCAATAGCGGGCCCCACGCCCCCCACGCCCCGGACTGGCCCCGCCTCTCGCACGGGAGACTGCGAGCGAAGGACGGCGTCACTGTCCTTCGCTCGCGTCCCCGGCGCAGCAGGCGTCATACCCGACGCCTACGCCAGCCCGTCGAGCCCCTCCAGCACGTCCTCCACGAAGCCGACGCGATAGCGCGCAAAGACGACCTCGCCCGCATCCTGCGTCGCGTCAAGGTCCACGTCCGCCGAAATGACGAAGTCGCGGTCATCGTCTGAGTCCTTGAACGTCTGCAGCACGCGCCAGCGATGCTCGTCGCGCTCGGCCGACTCGTCGATGGCCAGGTAGTCGAGCGAGCGCGCGTCGGCGTCCACCATGATTTCTTCGTGCGCCACATGGAACTCGTCGAGCAGCGCCTCCCATTTGCGCGCCGGATAGCCGTTGTCGGCATCCAGCTTGCCCAAGTCCTCCGTGCGCCCGCGCGCCGCCAGCTGCACGCGGCGGAAGAGCGCATTGCGCACGAGCACCGTAAGACCACGCCGGTCGCGCACGACCGCGTCCGCAGCGCCAGGGGCCGCGGCGCCCTCCGCGTCCGCTCCGCCTTGCCCCGCCATCTCCCACTCGTCCACCAGGCTCGAGTCGATAGAGTGCACCACGAAATCAAGCCACGCCACGATGTCCGTCAGGCGCTCGTCAAACCGGTCGCGCGGCACCGTGCGGTCGAGCACGCGGAACGCATCGGAGAGATAGCGCAGGAGCAAGCCTTCGGAGCGGGCGATGCCATAGCGCGCCACATACCCCATGAAGTCGGCGGACGTCTCCACCATATCGCGCAAGACGGATTTCGGGCTGGGCTCGTAATCGCGTGCCCACGGCACGGTCTCGCAGTACTTCCCGAATGCGAAGCCAATCACGTCCTCGAGCGGCTTGGGATACGTGACGTCCTGGATGCGCTCCAGGCGCTCTTCGTAATCCACGCCCTCCGCCTTCATCGCCGCCATGGCGGCGTCCTTCGCCTTGCGCTCCTGAGCGCGCAGCACCTGGCGCGGATCCTCCAGCGTCGCCTCCACCAGCGAGATGAGGTCGAGCGCGTAGTCCTCGCTCTCTGGGTCCAGCAGGTCAAGCGCCGCCAGCAAGAACGGCGAAAGCGGCTGGTCAAGCGCGAAATCCTGCGGCAAGTCGACGGTCGAGGCGTACACCACGTTGCCGTCCTCTCCCTCTCTGCGCTCGACCACGCCCGCGTCCACCAGCGTGTCGAAAATCTCCCGCGCACGCTGCACGAGCTTCGCCTTCTCCTCGTCGCTTTGCGCCGAGTCGGCGATGAGCTTGCACGTGCGCTCCCACGCGTCACCACCCTGCTCCACCAGCGCGAGGACCATAGAGTGCGTGATGCGCATATGCGGCACGAGCGTCTCGGGCGGGGCGGCCACCAGCCGCTCGAAGACCTGCTCCGTCCAGCCGACGAAGCCCTCGGGAGGCTGCTTTTTCTTGACCTTCTTGAGTTTCTTCGGGTCGTCGCCTGCCTTCGCGAGCGCCTTCGCGTTCTCAATCTCATAGTCGGGCGCCTCGGCGATGACCAGGCCCTCGGTGTCGAAGCCCGAGCGGCCGGCTCGACCGGCAATCTGATGGAACTCGCGCGCCCGCAGGCGGCGCATGCGCACGCCGTCGAACTTCGAAAGCGCCGTGAGCACCACGGTGTGGATAGGCACGTTGATGCCCACGCCCAGCGTGTCGGTACCGCAGATGACCGGCAAGAGCCCTTGCTGCGCCAGCTTCTCCACGAGCAGGCGGTAGCGCGGCAGCATGCCGGCATGGTGCACGCCCACGCCGCAGCCCAGCAAGCGCTGGAGCGTCTTGCCGAACCCCGTGGTGAAGCGCGTGCCGCGGATGGCGGCCTTCACGGCCTCGCGCTGCTCTTTGGTGGAGACGCCGTAGCTTGCAAGCGACTGCGCGGTGGCCAACGCCGCGTCCTGAGAGAAGTGCACGATGTAGAGCGGCGCCTTGTCATCGCGCAGCGCCAGCTCGACCGTCCCCTCCAGCGGGTTGCGCACGTACTCATAGGACAGCGGCACCGGGCGCGGCGCGTCCGCCACCACGTCCACCGCGCGCCCCGTGCGCTCTTCAAGCGCCGCGGCTATCTGCGACACGTCGCCGAGCGTGGCGCTCATCAGCAGGAATTGCGTCTGCGGCAGCGTGAGCAACGGCACCTGCCACGCCCAGCCGCGATCGCGCTCGCCGTAGTAGTGGAACTCGTCCATGGCCACGCAGCCGATGTCGGCGCCCTCGCCCTCGCGCAAAGCCTGGTTCGCCAGAATCTCTTCCGTGCAGCAGACCACCGGCGCGCCCGTGTTGAGGTGGACGTCGCCCGTGCTCATGCCCACGTTGTCGCGACCGAGCAGCTCCACCAGGTCGAAGAACTTCTCGCTCACGAGCGCCTTGATGGGCGCGGTGTAATACGAGCGCCGTCCGGTGGCGAGCGCCATGAACAGCATGCCGAGCGCCACCATGGATTTTCCCGAGCCCGTCGGCGTGCCAAGAATCACGTGGTCGCCGGCGGCAAGGTTCATGAGGGCGTCCTCCTGGTGCGGCCACAGCTCGACCCCGCGCTC
>ERZ827512.3019-NODE-3019-length-12433-cov-5.400792_pt1 | contig 12433 bp, 10 predicted proteins | sample MGYA00519916_ERZ827512 | MGnify/ENA primary metagenome ERZ827512 (study PRJEB31778, sample SAMEA3449335) | human gut metagenome | biome: human gut; feature: human-associated habitat; material: faeces | place: United Kingdom | collected 2010/2012 ... | reverse complement strand
CCCAGGACAGATTAACTGCGGTGGGTCTGGAAGAATCCAGATATTCCTTATATTCTGTGAATTTCTGATAAAAATCTTCGAAGTCTTCCGTCTCGATGCGATTCGCCAGCAGGTAGATGCCCAATGCCGCCGCTACACCGATGGCCGGGGCTCCCCGGACCTTCAGCAGATAGATAGCATCCCACATCTCCTGTGCCGTATGTAATGCGATCAGTTCGATCTTACCCGGAAGCAGGGTCTGGTCTATGATGATCACCGCATCCTGTGCTTCGTCCAGTTCTACGGTATCGTAATCAAGGATGTTTTTTTGGTTTTCCATGTGTACTCCTTTATCTTCAGCATCCTTTTACTACATTTGATGCATTAATTTTCGTGCCTGATAATATCTGCGAACTCCGCTCTCGCTGCTTTCGCAAGGTCATCCGGTTTCAATTGGATCTGAGATCCGATCCTGCCGCCGCTGACATAGATTTGTTCCTGTGTCTTCGCACTTTCATCAATTCTGGTCACATACTGTTTTTTCATACCGATGGCTGTGCAGCCGCCGCGGATGTAGCCGGTGATGGCATTGATGTCTTTTACGTGGATCATCTCCACGCTTTTTTCTCCAACGGATTTCGCTGCTTTTTTCATATCCAGCTCCTCCGCAATGGGGATGACGAATACAAAATAATTCTTGCTGCTGCCCACGGTGACCAACGTCTTGTAGACCTGCTCATAGGGCAGGGACAGCTTGTCTGCTATCTGAAGCCCATCCACGAATTCCTCGCACTCATAGGTGTGATGGGTATAAGGAATCTTCAGAGATTCCAGGATACGCATGGCGTTGGTTTTTACTTCTTTTTGTTTTGCCATAAAATATCATCTCACATTCTTGCTCTGTATGATACCTGCGGATTGCTCCACAATCCCACCCAATATTCGCATATCGTGGGATTATCATTATATTTTACTATGTAAGCGTCCGAAGTGCAATATAAAACCCTCCCTGAGATCAACAGGGAGGGTTCGAATATCCGTCAAAAAACGGCTCTTAGTTCGCTGCCTTCTCAGCCTTTGCAGCCTTCAGCTGTTCGGTCAGAGCGGGAACGATCTTGTTCAGATCTCCTACGATACCGTAGTCAGCTACATCGAAGATAGGAGCTGTCTCATCCTTGTTGATGGCAACAATGAGATCAGACTCTTCCATACCTGCTACGTGCTGAATAGCACCGGAGATACCGATTGCGAAGTAGATCTGAGGACGAACGGTCTTACCGGTCTGTCCAACCTGCAGATCCTTGGGCTTCCAGCCGTTATCTACAACTGCACGGGAGCAGGATACGGTACCGCCCAGAACTTCTGCCAGATCCTCCAGGATCTTGAAGTTCTCTGCGCTGCCTACTCCACGTCCACCGGATACCAGAATCTTGGCATCCATGATGTCAACGGTATCGGATACAGCCTTAACGACTTCCTTGATGGTTACATATTTGTTGTTCGGAGTAAATCCGGGATTGTACTCTTCAATCACAGCCTTTGCACCTGCGATAGGAGCGATCTTCTGCATAACGCCGGGACGAACAGTTGCCATCTGAGGTCTGTTGTCAGGACATGCGATGGTAGCGATGGTGTTACCACCGAATGCAGGACGGGTCATCAGCAGCTGATTGTGCTTCTGCTCCTGTCCGGGGATAGCAACGAGAGGGAAATCACCGATTTCCAGTACGGTACAGTCTGCGGTCAGACCGGTCTGAACTCTCGCGGAAACGGTAGGTCCAAGATCACGTCCGATAGCGGTTGCACCTACCAGAACGATCTCAGGCTTATATTTCTCAATAACAGATGCCAGTGCATGTGCATAAGGCTCGGTTCTGTAAGTCTCCAGTTCGGGATCATCTACGAGGATCACCTTATCTGCACCATACTCTGCCAGCTTATCAGCCAGTCCTTTTACGTTATAACCGATCAGAACCGCGGTTACCTCGGTCTCCAGCTTTGCAGCCAGCTCTTTACCTTTGCCGAGCAGTTCTAATGCGATACCACTGATCTCATTGTCTACCTGCTGGGCGAACACATATACACCCTTGTATTCTTCAATATTATTGGTTACCATGGTTTGCCTCCTATATTAGATGATGTGCTTTTCTTTGAATTTAGCAACAATGTAAGCTGCTCCGTCTTCGGGTGAATCGGGAACGATCTTCTCACCTGCGCCCTTACGAACCTTATCGGATGCCTTTGCGATCTTGGTAGGAGATCCCTTCAGACCAAGGTTGCTGTCATCAACATCTTTCAGATCAGCTCTGCCCCAGGTAGTGATCTCTGCCTTGCATGCATCGAAGATTCCGCCGGGAGTCATGTAACGAGGCTTATTCAGTTCGGATAATGCAGTGATCAGGCAGGGCATCTTAGCTTCTACTACATGATATCTGTCATCATACTGTCTCTGAACGATCACCTTGTCTCCCTCAACCTTAATGTCCTGTGCATAAGAGATTACGGGAAGTCCCAGATGCTCAGCGATCTGAGGACCAACCTGTGCGGTATCACCATCGATTGCCTGACGACCGGTAATGATCAGATCATAGTCAAGGTTTCTCAATGCACCTGCAATGGTAGTGGAAGTAGCCCAGGTATCAGCACCGCCCAGTACTCTGTCGGTAACCAGAATTGCTTTGTCAGCACCCATAGCCAGCGCCTCACGAAGAGCATCTGCTGCCTTGGGAAGACCCATGGTCAGTACGGTAACTTCTGCGCCGAACTCGTCCTTCAGCTTCAGTGCAGCTTCCAGACCAGCCTTATCATCGGGATTCATGATAGCAAGCATTGCGCCTCTGTCAAGAGTTCCGTCAGGATTGAATTTAACACCGCCCTTGGTATCGGGCACCTGCTTAATACAAACAACAATCTTCATTGTATTTTCTCCTTACTTTTCTAATTATTCATTCAACAACGCTTACTTCAACAGATCTGCAGAGATAACCATTCTCTGAACTTCAGAAGTACCCTCGTAGATCTCGGTGATCTTAGCGTCACGCATCATACGCTCTACTTCGTACTCTCTGATATAACCATAACCACCGTGGAGCTGGACAGCCTTGGTAGTAACTTCCATAGCAACCTCAGCAGCATACAGCTTAGCCATAGCAGCTTCTACAGAGTAAGAGATCTTAGGATTGGTCTTGTACTCGTCCTTCTTGCGTGCAGCCTTGTATACCAGCATCTTGGCAGCTTCCACCTTGGTAGCCATATCAGCCAGCTGGAACTGTGTATTCTGGAATCCGGAAATGGACTTTCCGAACTGCTTTCTTTCCTTGGTGTAAGCAACGGTTCTCTCCAAAGCGCCTTCTGCAATACCCAGAGCCTGGGAAGCAATACCGATACGTCCGCCGTCCAGAGTGTGCATTGCGATCTTGAATCCCTGTCCCTGCTTGCCCAGCATGTTCTCCTTAGGGATACGGCAGTCGGTGAAGATCAGCTCGTAAGTGGAAGAGCCCTTGATACCCATCTTCTTTTCCTTGGTACCGAAGGTAAATCCGGGAGTTCCCTTCTCAACGATAAAGGAAGAGATCTCCTTCATCTTTCTGCCTCTCTTCTCTACGATGCCGGTAACTGCGATTACGATATAAACATCTGCTTCTTTACCATTGGTGATGAAGCACTTGGAACCATTGATGACCCACTCATCGCCATCTAATACAGCCTTGGTCTGCTGACCCTGGGCATCGGTACCTGCACCGGGCTCGGTCAGACCGAAAGCACCGATCTTGCGGCCGCTTGCCAGATCAGGAACATATTTCTGCTTCTGCTCTTCGGTACCGAAGGTCATGATAGGATCGATACACAGAGAGGTATGTGCGGAAACGATAACGCCTGTAGTTGCGCAAACCTTGGAAAGCTCCTCAACGCACATAGCATAGGTCAGGGTATCACAGCCCTGTCCGCCATACTCCTTGGGAACAGGAATTCCCATGAAGCCGTACTTAGCCATCTTCTCAACGGTCTCTCTGGGGAAAGTTTCGGTCTCGTCAACTTCCTGTGCAAGAGGTTTTACTTCGTTCTCGGCGAACTCTTTGAACAGCTGTCTCGCCATCTCATGCTCTTTGGATAATGTAAAATCCATGATGTTAATCCTCCATTGTTATTTATACTTGGTTGTAATTATCATGATGTCGGGGTCTAAGAACCCCGACTTTGATGCCTACGGATTGTTTATACTTTACTGTGCATCCACAGGCGTCTTGGTGCGGTCTGCATTGTATACATAGAAGCCCTTGCCGGTCTTCACACCAAGGTTGCCGCCACGTACCATCTTACGGATCAGAGGACATGCACGATACTTGCTGTCGCCGGTCTCGTTGTACAGAACATCCATGATGGCAAGGCAGATATCCAGTCCTACGAAATCGCCCAGTTCCAGGGGTCCCATGGGATGATTAGCGCCCAGCTTCATAGCGGCGTCGATACCTGCGATATCGGATACACCTTCCATCTTGATGAAAGCTGCTTCATTGATCATAGGGATCAGGATACGGTTAACAACAAAGCCTGCTGCCTCGTTTACCTGAACAGGGGTCTTGCCGATCTCTTCGGAGATCTTCTTGATGGTATCCACGGTCTCTGCGGGAGTATTCACACCTGCGATTACCTCAACCAGCTTCATACGGTCTGCGGGATTGAAGAAGTGCATACCGATCAGAGGACGGGTCAGTCCGTTGCCGATCTCGGTAATGGAAAGGCTGGAAGTGTTGGAAGCAAATACACACTCGGGCTTGCAGATCTTGTCCAGCTCACCGAAGGTGGTCTTCTTAACTTCCATGTTCTCAAATGCAGCTTCTACGATCAGATCGCAGTCTGCACACAGGTCTTCCTTCAGACCCGGAGTGATCTTAGCTACGATAGCGTCAACTGCTTCCTGGGTCATTTTTCCTTTTTCTACCAGTCTTGCATAACCTTTTACGATCTTGGCTTTGCCGCCTTCAGCCCATTCCTGCTTGATATCGCAGAGAGCTACTTCATATCCGTCTACCTGGGCAAATGCCTTTGCAATGCCCTGTCCCATGGTACCTGCACCGATAATACCTACTTTCATGGTAAATCCTCCTGTTTTCTATACATTCTATCATTATTTGAAAAACTATTATAACTATTTATTCTGGAAAGGCTCTTTTACTTTTTCCTTGTTCTTGTCAAGGAAGAAAGCCATGCCATACTTCTGATCTTCTGTCTCGAAGCAATCTCCGAACAGCTTCTCTTCGATGGCTACTGCCTGATCCATATCTGCATCCAGGCCATCATTAATAGCCTTCTTGCAGTTGCGTACAGCGATGGGAGCGTTCTTGGCGATGGTCGCTGCCATCTTCTGTGCTGCTGCCAGCATTACTTCCTGTGCGCTCTTTACTACATTGCCATCAGCATCAACCTCGGCGCTGTATACTTCATTTACCAGACCGATTCTGTAAGCGTCTGCTGCCTTGATATTACGTGCGGTGTAGATCATCTGCTTTGCCATGCCTGCACCTACCAGACGAGCCAGTCTCTGGGTTCCACCGAAGCCGGGAGTGATTCCCAGTCCTACTTCAGGCTGTCCGAATACTGCATTATCGGAACAGATTCTGATATCACAGCTCATGGAGATCTCACATCCACCACCCAGAGCGAAGCCGTTGACAGCTGCGATCACGGGAATGGGGAAGGTCTCGATCTTGCGGAACACATCGTTACCCTTCTTGCCGAATGCTTCGCCTTCTGCCTTGGTCAGGCTGCTCATCTCTCCGATATCTGCGCCTGCTACGAAGGACTTGGCACCTGCACCGGTGATCACCAGGCAGCGAACCGTTGCCAGATCTACTGCATCCAATGTAGCGTTCAGTTCATCCAGCACCTGAGAATTCAGTGCGTTCAGTGCTTTCTCACGGTTAATGGTGATGGTTGCCACATTACCATTCTGCTCATACAAAATGTAATCCATGTTTTTACCTCATTTCACATTTCTATTCGTGTTTTCAAAACCACACTAAGGCGATAGAGATTCTACCGCCCCAGCGAATATTTATAAAATTAATCCTCGATCCTAACGATGGTGGAGCAGCCCATGCCACCGCCGATGCACAGAGTAGCCAGACCGGTCTTGGCACCTCTTGCCTGCATCTCATGCAGCAGAGTTACCAGGATACGGCATCCGGAAGCTCCTACGGGATGACCCAGTGCGATAGCACCACCGTTGGGGTTCAGCTGCTTATCTACATCAATACCCAGTTCCTTACCAACTGCTACGGACTGAGCTGCGAATGCTTCGTTAGCCTCGATGATATCGAAGTCTTCGATCTTCATACCGGTCTTAGCCATTACCTTCTTGGTAGAAGCTACAGGGCCGATACCCATAACCTCGGGACGAACACCAGCCAGAGCGCCTGCTACGAAAGTAGCCATAGGCTTAACGCCCAGCTCCTTAGCCTTCTCCTCGCTCATAACAACGATAGCTGCTGCGCCGTCGTTGATACCGGAAGCGTTACCTGCGGTAACGAATCCACCGGGATTGATGGCACGAAGCTTAGCCAGACCTTCGATGGTAGAACCATGACGAGGGCCTTCATCGGTATCGAATACGATGGTCTCTTTTTTCTTCTTAACTTCCACGGGAACGATCTCTGCCTTGAAAGCACCGTTCTTCTGAGCTTCTTCAGCCTTTAACTGGCTCTTTAATGCGAACTCATCGAGTTCTTCACGGGTAAGTCCCCACTCTTCGCAGATATTGTCTGCGGTCTTAATCATATGATAATCATTGAAAGCGTCCCAAAGTGCATCTTTGATCATGGTATCTACCATGGTTGCGTTACCCATACGATATCCGTAACGTCCCTGAGGAATTGCGTAAGGAGCCATGGACATGTTCTCCATACCACCTGCTACTACGACATCTGCATCACCGGCCATGATCATCTGTGCTGCCTGGTTCACACAGTTCAGACCGGAACCACATACCACGTTCATGGTAACTGCGGGAACTTCAATGGGAAGTCCTGCCTTGATTGCAGCCTGACGTGCTACGTTCTGACCAAGACCTGCCTGAATGACACAGCCCATATATACTTCATCTACCTGCTCCGGTTTGATTCCGGTTCTTTTCAGGGCTTCTTTGATTACAACAGTGCCCAGATCCGGCGCGGGAGTTTTGGAAAGAGTTCCTCCCATTACGCCGATTGCTGTTCTGCATGCGCCTGCCAGCACTACTTTTCTTGCCATAACAATGATTCCTCCATTTTCCCTTTTTTCTTTATCATACTACTTTTGAAACGCTTTTCAAGCCCACTGCACGCTTTGTTGTGGTCTTTTTTAGGAACAAAAGCGTAAAAGCTTTCACGTTGGAAGGTACTTATCAGGGCATTTTTTATCTGGTGCTCAAATGCCCGATATTTTTGATCAGCACGGAAATCGTCCCGTCGGGATTTGTGATAAATTCTACCTTCTCGGGGTCCTTATATTCTTCCATCGGAATCGTGATTTCGATGCCGGTGTCCGTCGTCAGGTGCTGCTTCTGGAACTTTTTGATCGTCGCCTCGCTCTTGGGCCTGACAACTTCTTTTTCCATGTTATATTTTTCCAGCTTTTCCTCCAGGTCTGCCTGCATCTGCGGACTGTCCTTAAAAACTTTCTCCTTGACCGCTTCGACCTCCAGGCTCCCCTTTTCCTCCAGCTCATCATAGATCGCCTGCTTGACTTCCATCTTTCGCCGGGTGTCCTCATCTCCATAGTATTTTTTGTTGACCTGTTCCACTGCTTTTGTCACGATATCCAGCTTTGTTTTCTGAGACATCGGTGCATGACATTCCAGAAACAGTTCGGAAAAGTACAGCTTCTTTTCACCATTTACTTCGAATTTTTTCTCTGTCAGCAAAATTTCTCCATTCGACAGATTCACTAAAAATGCCTCAGAAAGCTTCTGTCCGGTAGACGGCAGGATCGCTTTCTGTAAAATGATATCGTTTAAATTTTCTCCGTTTTCGGTAGCCTTCGTCGCATGGGTATAGGAAGTTTTATAATTTAATTTCAAAAATCCGAAATAATCGACGCCCTCCGCAGAAAAAACGACAACCGCAACGTCCGCCGCCGGAATATCGATATTCGAATTCATGATCCCATAGAGCTTTTCACACAATGCCCTGCTCGTCTGGACAAAATTTTCGGCGTTACAGTTCTGGATCAGCCCCATCACCTCAGATTCGTCAGAAAACTGGCAGACCTTCATATCGTCGCTCTCTGTAAATTTTTCAATATGAGCCTTTAAAAAATCGCACAGATTCGAACCCATATCGATCGGACAGTCCGAAAGCACCGGCATTCCAACCACAGAATCCAGGATATGGACAATCCCCATTTTCATAATCATATCGTCTTTTTTCATGCCAGTTTCTCCTCAATTGCTTTTGTATGCGGCAGCTGCGCCATCTATAAACATAGCAGTTCGATGAAAAATATGCAAGAAAAAGAGGCGAACGCTTTTGACGTCCGCCTCCGGGATTCTCACTTTTGCGACCTGACGCAGGGAAAAATCTTCCTCTTGGGATTCTTCTTATTCCGCCCGTTTTAACGCTTTTACGATCACAGGTCCGATCAGTGCTGCTAAAATAATCTTTGCAGTATCACCGGGCAGGTAAGGGATAACCCCCACACCAAGACCTCCGATGAAGTCTAAGTTCAGCTGCAGGCAAAGCCATACGGTACCGAACAGGTAACATACCAGCGTTCCCAGAACCATCGCACCGAACTGTTTCCAGAAGCTTTTGCCGGTCTTCTCAAACAGAATACCGGTCAGCGGGATCATGAACAGGAAGCCGATCAGATATCCTCCAGTCGGTCCTGCAAGCTTTGCAAAGCCACCGGAAAAACCGGAAAATACCGGAAGTCCCACCAGACCCAGAAGCAGATAGATCACATAGCTGATGAATGCATTTCTGGTGCCCAGAATATAAACGGAAAGGTACAAAATAAAGGTTGTCAGGGAAAGCGGAACAGGGCTGACCGGGATCGGAATGGAAAACGGAGCCGCTATACAGGTCACCGCTGTCATCACACCGATCATCGCCATCTGTCTGATTCCAAGTGCTGTCTCTTTTTTTGTTGCTGTCTGCATGATTGTCACCCCTCCTGTCCTATCGGACAGTTTTTCTTTTTTCTTAAAAGATACTCCTTTCATCTGAAAATGTCAACAAAATCCTTGACTTTTTTGTTTCTTCTTTTGTTATATTATACAATATCGTCCTATTTGTAAGTTTTTTGTATCGCATTTTGACAGCTACGTGTCAAGGCACCCGGTGATATATCATATTTTTGGCGAAATGTCGTCAGAAAATATGAATAGGAAAAGAATCCGCACGCCGCACATACTTCCTTAGAGGATATGTTTCCCTCCTCCAGCATCCGTTTTGCCAGAGACAGGCGGTAATTGAGCATATATTCGGAAAAGGTTACGCCCATACAGGCATGGAATACGGAAGAAAAATACGATTCCGACAATCCTGCCTTCTGCGCCGCATCCGACAGCCTGATTTTTTCCCGGTAATGCTGCCGTACAAAAACCAGCGACCTGCGCACCGCCTCAGGGATTTCTTCCTCCTTTGCCTGCCGTTTCTTCGGGCTTTTTCGCAGAATCAAAATACAGATTTTTTCGATCAGATCCGCAGACATTTTTTCCCAGAACGCTTCTTTTTCTTCCTGCTCTCTTTTTAATTCCAGCAAAAGCTGTGTCATCTTCTGCATTTCCTTTTCCTGCATCTGAAAGCAAAACGGTTCTACCGCTTCTTCCAGCGCATCCAACAATACGTTCGATAACACCTCCTGCCGAAAAATCAGGTTATAGTAGCGGATATATTCCCCTGTATCCGTCATCTGTCTGTGATAATCCGATGGTCGAATCAGCTGCAGGCTGCCTGCCGCCGCAACGAAGCTGCTTCCGTTGATCAGGAACCGGCTGCTTCCTTCATAGATCAGCGACAGCTCGTAAAAATCATGAAAATGAAGCTGCTGATTGAAGCTGCTCTCCGCTTCCGAATAGCAATTTTGTATGCTGAAAAGCCCGTTCGATAAATATTCCTTTGCCGGAAGAATTCCCTTTCCAAACTGCATCCCTATATTTTCTCCATTTCTTTTTGCTTCAAAAATTTTGTTATTTTATGATTATATCATATATATTTTGTTATTTTAAGTTTTCTATTGTCTTTTTTACCAATTCATCCTACGATAAGTTCAGACAGCGGCAATACAATTTCGCCCGAGAAAAACAAATCCATTTATTTCAAGACACCAGAAAGGAGTTTATCCAATGACACAGTTAGAAGCTCTGCAGAAAAAATTTATCAATCTGCGCTTTGGCACATTTATCCATTTTAACAGCGCAACCTTCCAGTTCCACAACAACCCCGACATCATCGACTGGGAATACGACCATGAAAACGGCGATCTGCCCAGGCAGTTCCCGTTTGATGAAAAAGACTTTAACCCGACCGCTCCCGACTACTGCAAGCAATGGGCAAAAATCGCTAAAAGCGCCGGCTGCCAGTTCGCTGCCCTGACAAGCAAGCACCACGAGGGCTTCGATCTCTGGCCCTCCGACTATACCGATCACTGTGTGAAAAATGCGACAAACAAAACCGATGTCGTTGCCGCTTATCTGGACGCGTTCCGCAGCGAGGGAATTGTTGCCGGTCTGTATTTTTCCGTGCTCGACCTGACTGCTCAAACCGGTCACAGATCCTGCACAACAGCGCAGAAAGAAAAAATCTTCGGTCAGGTGACCGAGCTTCTTACAAACTATGGAGAAATCCCATTCCTGATCGTAGACGGCTGGAATGCTCCCTGGGGCGGTCCCTCCTATGAGATGCTTCCCTTCGAGGAGCTCGACCGCCTTGTGAAATCTCTGCAGCCCGATTGTATGCTGATGAACATCGGCTGTCAGGAAGGATTATCCGGTACCGACGTTGTATTTTATGAAAACGCCGCCGGTCAGGAAGTCGACCATAGCTTCAACGGTCCCGGCATCAGCTGCAACAAACTGACAAAGACATGGTTCTGGAGAGACGAAGACCCGACAACGCCCGTTACAAACGCAGAATGGGCACTTTCCAAAATGAAGGATTATTTCCCCCAGAATGTCAACTTCATGTTAAATCTCTCCCCTTCCACAACCGGTCTGGTGGACGAAAATCTTGCGCAGGAATTTGCCAGGATCGGTAAGACCTTCCAGATGCCTGAACCCCTGGATGAGCTTCCGGCGGGCTGGCTGAAGCGCTGATCTCTATTGACGCAAAAGAACAGGGCATTCCCGCCTTGTTCTTTTGCTATTCTCAGGGTATACTTTAAAAAGAAACGGTCGGCACTTCTGTCCGACCCAAAAAGTATCCTGTAAGGAGGACGTTATGTCACAGACACTCGAACAATTTCAGGCCTATCAGACCAGACTCGAACAATACGATCAGGCGATTGCCCTGCTCTACTGGGACCTGCAGACCGCAGCTCCAAAAGACAGCATCGAAGCAAAGCTGTCTGCGGTAGGCTATTTTTCCACGGAATCCTTCCGCCTTTCGACGGCGGACGAATACGGCAGCCTGTTAAAAAAGCTCTCTGCTCCCGAAGAATATGATCAGCTGTCTCCCGCCATGCAGCTTACGATCCGGCGAAACCTGAGAGATTTCGAACGCTTCAAGCGTATTCCGGAAGCCTTCTACACGGAATATGTCACAGAAAAGGCACGTTCCGAAAAAGCCTGGGAGGAAGCCAAGGAGGCTTCTGATTTCTCTGTATTTGCGCCCCATCTGGATAAGGTCATCTCCATGACAAAAGAATATGTCCACTACATGGAGCCAGATCAGGATGTATATGAATTTTTGGTCGGTCTTTTTGAGGACGGTATGGATACGGAAACGATCGACCGCATTTTTGCAGAACTAAAAGAAGGACTTCTTCCGCTGCTTGCCAAAATCGAGGCAGCTCCCAAACCGGATCTGTCTGCCCTGCAGCAGACCTTTGACCCGGATGCTCAGAAAAAGGTCCAGGAGCTGCTGCTTTCTTATATCGGTTTTTCCTTTGACTGCGGCGCAGTTGCCGAGAGTATGCATCCCTTTACGACAACGCTCTGCCCCGGCGATGTCCGCGTAACAAACCACTATTATGCCGACAATCCGATTTCTTCGATATTCTCTGCCATTCACGAGGGCGGTCATGCAATCTTCGAGCAAAATGTCGATAAGGATTTCTGGCATACTGCCGCAGCCCAGATCAATATGATGGGACTTCACGAAAGCCAGTCCCGCTTTTACGAAAATATCCTCGGCAGAAACCCACACTTTTGGACACCAATTTACGAAAAAATGTCCGCGCTGCTTCCAGAATTTAAAACCGTCCCATTTGATACGTTTATAAAAGCGATCAACGACGTACACCCCAGCATGATCCG
>ERZ827512.3006-NODE-3006-length-12493-cov-2.651552_pt1 | contig 12493 bp, 7 predicted proteins | sample MGYA00519916_ERZ827512 | MGnify/ENA primary metagenome ERZ827512 (study PRJEB31778, sample SAMEA3449335) | human gut metagenome | biome: human gut; feature: human-associated habitat; material: faeces | place: United Kingdom | collected 2010/2012 ... | reverse complement strand
GCCGCAATAGCCAGGCCCGCCGCCGCCAACGCCGCGAACACGACGATCATCGCCGGATAGCACGGCACGAGCTGCACGCCGCTCACGAGCGCGTTCTCAACGTGCTGAAGCACGCCGTTCTGCAGCGCGTACATGACGACCGAGCCGCACAGCCCGACCGCCGACACTGCAAGCGCAAGGACGCCCACGCGTCCGGCAACGCGCTCAGGGCGCGCCCACCGCATGGTCGCCAGCATGAGCAAGGGGCCGCCGCACAGCGCGTTCAGCCACAGGCTCGCCGGCACGTACGGCGTGCTCCACGTGGGCACGGTCGCGGCATCGTACGCGAACGCCACCGTGGTCACGAACGCGGCCGCCGCCGCGACCGTCAGGCACGACAACACCGCCTTGAGTGCACGCAGCGGACGGCGCGCGAACGAGAGCATCCAGCGCACGCCCGCCAGCCCCAGGAACACCACCGCCGCCGACACCTCGTTCGAAAGCGGGCTGCTGCCCACGCCGAGCAGGACGTACAACGCGTTCGCCGGATTGCCCAGGTGCGTGGCGGACGACACCAGGCCCACGAGCGTGATGGCAAGCGGCACCCACGCGCACTGGCCGATGCGCGCTTGCGCCTCCGCGTCCGCGCGAGCGCCCAGCGAGAACAGCGCCATGAGCGCCACGGCGACGGCGCCCGACGGCGCGATGGTCGTGAACAGCACTAGCGAAATCTCGCTCATCGCCATGTCGAAGCCCATGATTCCCCCCCTCTTTTCCCTTTGGCCGCCGCGCAGGAACAGCCCGCGCCGCTAGCGGTAGAAGCGCGGGTACGCCACCTCGATGCCGAACGCCTCCTGCATGCCCTCCAGGCTCATGCGCGCCAGGCGCGCCAGGCCTTTGTACAGCGGCTGTTCGGCGGCATCCTCCAGCTCTTCGAGCAAATGCGACGACCACGGCAGCACGTGCAAGCGCAGGCAGTCCTCCAGCACCTCGGGCCGATGCTCGGCAATCCAAGCGACGAGCAGCAGCATGAGGCCGATGTGATCCTCCGGGTCCTTTTCGTCGCCCAAGCGCTCGATGCCCACCTCGCGCATCCACTGGCGCAGCTCCAGGCAGGTCCCGCCGAACACCACGCACTCGCGGTCGGTGTAGACCGAGCCCCACGGCGGCGCGGGCTTCGGCGCCGGGCCCACGAACAGGCGGCGGTACTCCCAGACCACCTCGTCGCTCTGAGCGCCCGCCTGTGCGCCCTCCTTCATGAGTGCAAGCGCACTGCGCGCGTCATCGGCCTCCACGAACGGCCACTCCTCAGCCGCCGCGTCCACGTCAAGCGCCGCGAACGCCTCGATGGCGGGCACGACCTGCTCCTCATGCCGCGGATCGTCCAGGAACAGCGGGCCCAACGTCTGGCCCACGAACATGACCGCCTCGCGCACGGCGCTATCGTTCAAAAGCTCGTTCATGTGTCATTCCCTCTCGGTTTCGTTGTCCAGTGAGTATGCCATGCCCGGCATGCGCGGAGGCGCTCTTTTTTTCGCGAGCGCCCTCGCGCATGCCGCCCCGAAGCACGGAAGGCGCGGCCCGAACGGACCGCGCCTTCTAGAGGAGGGGTAGGCGCCCATGCCGCGACGGACGTGCCGTCGGGCTCCTTTCGACTACAGGGCGACCGAAAGCTGGATGGCGTAGAAGGCGAAGCGCACCAGGAAGATGGCCACGAGCGCCAGGACGGCGGCAGCGCCGGCCAGGCCAAGGGAGGCCTTCTTCATGCACGCGGCCAGCAGCACCACGGCAGCAGCGCCGAGCACGCCGAAGCCGACCAGGTAGCCCGTCACGCCCTCGGCGAGCGTCGTGCCGGCGACGAAGGAGCTCGAGAGAGCCTCCAGCACGCCATAGTGGCCGATCAGGGCCACCAACGCCACGGCGAAGCCGACGAGCGCCAGGACGAACGCCGCGGTAACGTAGGAGTGGGATTCCGCACCCTGACCGCGGGCGGCCACGATGAGGGCCGCGCCGAAGGTGGCGCCGCCGAGCAGCGCCAGACCGACCATCTCAATGGGCACGAGCGGGGTGTTCCAGGAGGCGATGGTCTGCATCATGTAGGCCATGCCTGTGAACACAGCGAACGCGAGCGCCAGCACCGCGACCACGACCGCGAAGGGCTTGCGGGAAGACTCCGTCAGCTTGCCCGTGAACGCCATGATGACGTAGACGAGGGCCACGACGAAGAACACGATGCCCATGGCGATCTCGTTCGACAGCGGCGAAGAGCCGATGCCCGAGAACACGCCGAACGCGGCAAACGGGCTCGCCAGATGGAAGAACGAGGCGATGAAGCCCACCGCGACCACCGCGAGCGGGGCGATGGAGAGCTTGTCGAGCTTCTTCAGCTCGTCGGCGCCGAACTTCGTGGTGAAGAACGAGATTGCCAGCATGATGAACGCACCGGCGCCGAAGGGCACCAAGGTGGTGAAGATTGCCAAAGGCAGTTCAGCCATTGCGTTTTCCACTTTATTCCACCTCCAGCGGGTTCACGACCTTGCCGTTCGGAGCGCCGAAGGGCAGCGCGTCCTCGGAAGGCTTGATGTGCAGGTTCGGCGTAGTGTAGGCCGGGTCGGGCAGCGGCGCGATGTCGGCGATGCGGCCGAGCGCGCTCATCTCCTCGACGGTGCCGAAGTCCAGCGCGCGGGCCGGGCAGGCCTCGACGCACACCGGCTTCTCGCCGGCAGCCACGCGGTCAGCGCACCCGTCGCATTTGACGGAGTGGCCCTTGGAGCGATCCACCTTCGGCGCGTTGTACGGGCAGGCCATATGGCAGTAGCCGCAGCCGATGCACTTGGCGGTGTCAACGCTCACCAGGCCCGTCTCCGGGTCCTTGTGCATGGCGGTCGTCGGGCAGACCTTCACGCACGCCGGGTCGTCGCAGTGGTTGCACGACATGGAGAGCGGGTAGCTCACGCACGTGGTGGTGATGATGCCGTCGGCGTCCTTCGTGGTCTCGCCGGTCGTCACCTCGTAGACCTTGCGATACGCGAAGCCCAGGTCGAGGTCCTTAAAGTCCTTACAGGCCATCTCGCAGGTCTTGCAGCCGGTGCAGCGAGTGCCGTCGAAATAGAATGCATACTGAGTCATGATTCTTCCGTTCCTTCCTCGCTACCTTAGGCCTTCACGACTTCGCAGATGTTGCTGTGCTGCGGGTTGCCCTTCGCCAGCGGAGACGGACGATGGGTCGTCAGCGTGTTGATGCAACCGCCCTTGTCCACGCGGTCACCGTTCATGTCGGCGTTGTGCCACGCACCCTGCGAAATGCAGACGGTACCAGGAACAACGCGCGGGGTGACCTTTGCCAGCAGCTCAATCTCGCCGAACGCGTTCTTCACGCGCACGGTGTCGCCCTGGGCGATGTCGCGCTCGTCGGCATCAACCGGGTTAATCCAGGCCTCCTGCGGGTTTGCCTCCTTCAGCAGCTCAACACCGCCCCAGGAAGAGTGCGTACGGCCGCGGTAATGGAAACCGCTACAGCGCAGGGGGAATTCCTCCGTCGGAATGTCGAGCTCGTCGAAACCGTGCGTGTAGACCGGGATCGGAGAAATGAGGGCGTCTTCACCATCGAGCTCCCACGTCGCAGCAATCTCCGCAAGCTGCTCGGAGTAAATTTCGACCTTGCCCGAGGGCGTGTCGAGGGCATTGGCAACCGGATCCTTTCGGAAGGCCTCCATGGCGATGGTGCAGCCCTTGGGGTTCTTGCGGGTGTACACGCCCATCTCCATTGCCTCCTCATACGTCGGAAGCTCGGGATCCTTGGCGCGGGTCTTTTCGTAGAGCTCCTTGATCCAGTCTTCCTGGGTCTTACCCTCAGTGAACTCCTCCTCAACACCCATCTTGGCGGCAAGAAGCGTCAGGGAATCGTACAGGGTCTTACGCTCGAACTTCGGCGTCGTGCACGGCTGGCCGCTAATCATGTAAGCGTGATCGCCACCGGTACCAATCTGAGAAACCTGCTCGAAGCGGAACAGGTCTGGCAGCAGGATGTCGGCATACTTCGCGGAATCCGTGAGCACCGTTTCCCACACAACAATGAACTCACACTTGCTCTCGTCAGCAAGGATGTCGTGCGCATGGTTAATGTCGCCATGCTGGTTCGTCAGGCAATTGCCCGCGTAGTTCAGCATGCACTTGATGTTCACGTTCAGTTTGTCAGCACCCTGAACGCCCGCATTCAGAGCGGTCATCTCGGTGCCATGGTCAATCGCGTCCGTGAACAAGAACACCGGAATCTTGGCCTTCACCGGGTTAGTGCCCGCAGGAATGGTCTGGACAGAGATGGAATAGGACCCTTCGCGCTCGCCCGTGTTGGTGCCCGGCAGGCCAAACTGACCGGTCAGCAGCGGCAGCATCATGATGGACCAGCTATTCAGCTCACCGTTGCTGCGACGCTGCGGGCCCCAACCCTGCACGACGTACAGGGGCTTGGCAGTTCCGATTTCTTCCGCGAGTGCGCGGATGCGATCAGCGGAAATACCCGTGATGGGGGCGGCCCATTCCGGAGTCTTCTCCTCCATGTCGTAGCCCGTGCCCATGATGTAGTCCTTGTAGGACTTGTTCTGTCCCTTGGCCGACTCAGGCATGGTCGTGTCGTCGAAGCCGACGCAATACGTATCGAGGAATTCCTTGTCGATCTGGTCGTTCACGATCAGCTCGTGAGCGATAGCGGAGCAGAGCGCCGCATCGGTGCCCGGATTAATGGGCAGCCATTCGGCGGAGCGGCCCATAGCGGAGTCATTCAAGCGCGGGTCGATGTAGACAATCTTCCCCTTCGCGCGCTCGCGAAGATGCACCCAGTCATAGTGCGAGACAGCGCCACCCTGGCGGGTCTCCGTCGGGCTCGTGCCAAATGCAAGAATGAGCTGAGCGTCCTCGGCGGCGTTCAAAGTCGAGCCATTGAAGCCCTTCGAACCCAGCGTGAACGGGGTGATCATCTCAAGCTGCGCGGCGCTGTAGTCACCGTAGGAGCCCAGATAACCGCCCAGGCACGTCATAAAGCGCGGGAGGCTGCGGGCGGTGGAAGAGCTCACGCCCGTGGCATACGGAATGTAAACCGCCTCGTTTCCGTACGTGTCGATGATGCGACGAAGCTCAGAAGCGATGGTGTCGATGGCCTCATCCCAGGAAATCTGCTCGAACTTGCCCTCGCCTCGCTTTCCCACGCGCTTCATGGGGTAGTTCACGCGATTCGGGTCGGCAAGCCAACGACGGTACGTGCGACCGCGCAGGCAAGCACGCGGCTGCACCTCATCAAAGTCGGCATCTTTGCTCGTGTACGTCTCAACCCATGCAACCTCGTCGTCCTTCACGTGGAACTTGAGGCTGCAGCGGCCTGGGCAGTTGATGGCGCAGTGACCCCACGTCACCTTCTCCTCCGCTTCGGCGTGCGCCTGGGGCGTCCCCTCGCCGAACACGGAGCCCGTCGCGGCAACGGTGCCGCCGACGGCTGCCAAAGCGCCCAGCGCGCCGGTCGTCTTCACGAACGAGCGGCGGCTGACATTCGGCATCAACTCTGACATGTTTCCCTCCCTCTCTTAACTCTCGTCTTGCTCTCGCATGCGGCGGACTCCCTGCTCCGCCAGCATGCGCCACGCCGCGCTCGGCGCGGCGTTCGCCCGCTCGATCGAGGCTTCTTCATGCGCTCGACCGCGCGCGGGCAGCGCGATCATTGTGCGCGGCTTGCTGAAACGCTTGTCACATACTGCGGGTGAATTTTACAAAGTCCCTGGTCAAAAGGGCACGCCTGTCACCACCCTTCTCTCATGGCGCATCACCCGCCCCTTCGAATGCCGTACAATGGTCACCGCGCCACGAGCGACGGCCCCGTGCGCCTCGCGCCTCGCGCCTCGCAGAGTCCGTCGCCCGCATGCCTCGTGCCGCGCAAGGCCCGTCGCCCGCACGCCACGACGCCGCTCGGCGCCAACCTCGCGCCCGGCGCGCCGCGTCGTACCATCCCGCTCGCAGGAAGGAGCCCCGTGCACACCATCGCGTCGCTGCTGCGACCGAACACGACACTGCTCGGTTACGCGCTCTTCCTCGCCATCAACGCCGCGAGCGTGTGGGGTGGCGTCTTCCCGTTCTTGCCGGTCGCTTTCCAGACTTCGGACATCCTGCTCGCGTTCTTCCTTTCGCAGTCGCTCGTGTACACCGCGAGCTTCTTCGCAAGCGTGCTTGGCGTGTACTTCTTCCCGCGGTTCACGCGGCGCTTCATCGTGCTGCTGCCGGCGGCGCCGTACTTCGCCGGATGGTGCTTCCTCATTGCCGCCATCTACCTCAGCGACATCTCCACGCCGCTCGTCATCGTGGGCGGCGCGCTGCTCGGCCTGGGCTCCGCCGGCTTCTACATGCTGTGGCAGCGCCTCTACGCCAGCCAGGAGGCGGACGAGAGCAACCGCAACCTCATCGTAGGCACCGTCTTCTCGGCGCTCTTGTACTTCGCGCTGTATCTCATTCCGCAAGCGGTGACGGCGTTCCTCATCCCGCTCGCGTTCCTGCCGCTCTTCGGGCTCTCCATCGTTCTGCGCAGCCGCGAGATCAATCTCGACCAGCCCATGTTCGAAGACGTGCCGCGCGAGCATCCCGCCGTCTACCGCAAGGCGCTGCGCGCCTACTTCCCCAGCGCGCTCAGCGTGGGCGCCGTCGGCTTCTGCTGCGGCATCGTGCGCGCGCTCGCCATCGACACGCCCGTCATCGGCTCGCTCGTGAACATCGTCTCCATGAGCGGCTCGCTCGTCGCCGGCCTGGCGTTGCTCGCCGTCTGGCAGAAGAAGAACCTGCGCGTGAACGTGCTCACGGTCTACCGGTTCCTGTTCCCGCTGCTCATCACCGCGTTCCTTGTCATGCCGCTCGCGGGCACGGCGTTCTCGGCGGGCTTCGCGGCATTGCTGTACGCGGCGTACAGCGTCGGCATCATGCTCATGATGATGCAGTGCGCGCAGGCCACGCGCAACGACGGCATCAATCCGGTCTTCATTTACGGCTTCTTCGGCGGCATCGTCTACTTGCTGCACGATATCGGGTTTTTGGCGGGAACGTTCTCGGACCAGCTGAACCCGTTCGGCGGCAGTGCCTTCGCGTCGGCCGCCATCGTGGCCATCTACCTTCTGGGCATCATGTACTTCGTCGGCCACGGCGGCTTCCGCACGACGCTCAATCCCGAACGCGCCAGCGCCGGTAATATCGAGCTTGTCGCGCTCAACGCGCCGACGTCCGTTCCGCATCTCGCCGCGCACGCCGAGACGTCAGCCCCTCTGCCGGAGATTGCAAACGACACCGCGCCCCGCTCTCAGGAGCCTGCTCGCGCGATGGACGGCGCCCTTATGCCAGCGCCCCCTGTCGCCGCGCCGTCGCCCGCCGTCGAGCGCACGGACGCCCCACTGCGCACCCCCGAGCAACTGCGCGCCGACCATGACGCGGGCTCTGCCGAAGGCCCGCAATACCGCGACCGCGTTTCGAAGCAGTGCGCGCTTGTGCAGCAGAACTTCCGCCTGTCAAACCGCGAGACGGAGGTCATGGAATTGCTCGTGCGCGGCAACACGGTGGCGCACATCGCCGAAGAACTCGTGGTGTCGGAGAACACCATCCGCACGCACAGCAAGCGCATCTACGCGAAGCTCGCCGTGCACAAGCGCCAGGAGCTCATCGACCTCGTCACCCTTTTCAGCCCCGCCGACCTCCCGTAGCGTGAAAAAGGGTCAGGTACTTTTTCACCTTTTGCATCACCAGGCGTGCTTGGCGCGCCGTGAAATCACGGTCGTCTGAGTGCAACGAGAAAAAGCGACTGTCGCCTGCTCTCATCGGCCCGACATCTGGGCATCGGAGGCATCGCCGCTGCCATCGAGCGAAACGGGCGCATCGACCTCCGTGGCCGGCGTCTTCGCCAGCACCTGGAAGAAGTCCTTCGTGCGCGCGCCAATCTCGCGCACGTCGTAGTACTCCTGGCCATCGTACTCGTGGAAATCGCTCGGCACGCCCACGGCATCCATGCCCAAGCCCTGCGCGGCATACAGGGCGCGGTAGAGATGGTAGGTCTGCGTCACCACGATGGCCCGCTGCGCGCCGAATACGTTCGCTGCGCGATAGATGGTGTCGTACGTGTTGAAGCCCGCGTAATCGCAGAAGATGGCGTCGCTCGGCACGCCGCACGAGACGGCGTACTCCTTCATGACGCTCGGCTCGTCGTAGCCGGGCTCCTGGTTGCCGCTCATGATAATCTTGGAGGCAGCGCCCGCCTGGTAGAGCGAGATGGCCTCGTCAAGACGGTCCTCCAGAATGCCCGACGGCTCCTCCGACGGCGTGACGGCCGCCCCCAGCACGACGATGCAGTCCGCCGCGAATGCGGCAGCCTCGCCCTCTGACACGATGCGGTCTTTCGTCGTGCCGATAACGTACGCGTTCGCGCCCGCCACGACGAGCGCGAACAACAGCACGACCGCGACGACGAACGCCAGCATCGACTTCACCGCCCGCAGCATGGTATGTCCCTCACAAAAGTCATGCGCACGACTGTACCACGGGTTGAACCTCACCTCCGCCCCTGCACAAAAAAGGCTCGGAAGCACAACGAATCGGCCTATGTCAGAGAGCGATGTTTGCCCTCATAACGACGAAGTGACAGCGAGCGCTTTCAGGGTGCGCCTTATGGACATGAAAGGACCCCTTGACTGGACTATGGTCCGTCAAGGGGTCCTTGAATGGCCAGAAGGCGTGCACTGGAAGCGCGCAGCGGCGGCATGTTCCGCCGGCCGTAGGCCGGCGGAACAACCTACTTCACCACGATGTTCACCAGGCGGCCTGGAATCACGATCGTCTTCACGACGCTCTTGCCCTCGGTCGCGCGGCTCACAGCCTCCAGCGCCGCAGCCTTCACGTCGTCCTCGGCAGCATCGAGCGCCACCGTGATGCGGGCCTTCACCTTGCCGTTCACCTGCACCGCCAGCTCCACCTCGGCGGCCTTCGCCTTCTCGGGGTCGAACTCCGGCCAGGACTCCTCGCACACCGAGCCTTCGTGGCCCAGCACCGTGTGCCACAGCTCCTCGGCGAAGTGCGGCGCCATGGGCGCCATGAGCTTCACGATGACCTCGGCCACCTCGGGGTCGAACGCGCGGCACGCCTCGTCGGCGGCGCGCTGCTCAGGCGAGCGCTTGCGCAGGTAGTCGCCCGTGGCGTTCGCCAGCTCCATGATGGCGGAGATGGCGGTGTTGAAGTTGTTGCGCGCGAAGTCGTCGGTCACCTTGCCCACGACGCGATGACGCTCGCGCACGAGCTCTTCGAAGGCCTTCTGGGCCTCGTCGGCAGACGCGCCTTCCTGGAAGAGCGTCTCCTCGCCCGCCTGGCCCATAAGGTCGTGCACCATGCGCCACACGCGGTTCAGGAAGCGGTAGATACCGCCCAGGCCCGCCTCGTTCCAGTCAAGGCCCTTGTCCGGCGGCGCCATGAACAGGATGTAGGTGCGGACCGCATCGGCGCCGTACTCGTTGATCATCTCAACCGGGGAGACCACGTTGCCCTTCGACTTCGACATGGTCTCGCCGTTCTCGTCGTGCACCATGCCCTGGCACAGCAGGTTCGTGAACGGCTCGTCGAAATCGAGCAGGCCGGCGTCGCGCAGCACCTTCGTGAAGAAGCGGCTGTAGAGCAGGTGCAGGATGGCGTGCTCGATACCGCCGATGTACTGGTCGACCGGCATCCAGCGGTTCGCCGTCTCGCGGTCGAACGGCGCCGTGTCGTTGTGCGGGTCGCAATAGCGCAGGTAGTACCAGCTCGAGCACGTGAACGTGTCCATGGTGTCCGTCTCGCGGCGCGCCGGCTTGCCGCACTTCGGGCAGGTGCAGGCCACGAACGCCTCATGGTCGGCCAGCTGCTCGCCCTTCGTGATGTCCAAATCCAACGGCAGCTCGACCGGCAGGTCCTCCTCCGGCACCGGCACGATGCCGCAGTCGTCGCAGTAGATGGCCGGGATGGGGTTGCCCCAGTAGCGCTGGCGCGAGATGAGCCAGTCGCGCAGGCGGAACTCCACCTTGCGACGGCCGCAGCCGCGCGCTTCGAGGTCGGCAACGATGGCGGACTCGCCCTCGGAGTGCTTGCCGCCCACCATGCCGGTGTACTTCCCGGACTGCACGAGGATGCCCTCGGCCTCCATGGCCTGCTCCCAGTCGACGCTCGTGACCTGGCGCTCCTGCACGCCGTCAAGCTGCGGGAACAGCGGGTCGTCCTTGCCCAGGATGATGGGGATGATGGGCAGGTCGTACTTGCGGGCGAACTCGAAGTCGCGCTGGTCGCCGCACGGCACGGCCATGACCGCGCCCGTGCCGTAGTCGGCCACGATGTAGTCGGCCACCCACACCGGCACCTTCTCGCCGTTGATGGGGTTCACCACGTAGCGGCCCGTGAACACGCCGTGCTTCTCACGATCGCCCTGGGCACGCTCGACGGCGCTCACCTTGGAGGCCGCCTCCACAAGCTCGCGCACCGGCTGCTCGTACTCCGTGCCGGCCACCAGATCCATGAGGCCCTTGTACTCGGGCGCAAGCACGAAGAAGCTGCAGCCGAACAGGGTGTCAGCACGCGTGGTGAACACGGTGATGACGTCGTCCTTCGTCGGCTCGGCCGGGGCGTTGCCCTCGGCGTCACACAGCACGAAGTCCACTTCGGCGCCCTCGGAGCGGCCGATCCAGTTCGCCTGCATCTGCTTCACGCGCTCCGGCCAGCCGTCCAGCTTGTCCAGGTCGTCCAGCAGCTCTTGCGCGTAATCGGTGATCTTGAAGTACCACTGCTCCAGCTCGCGCTTTTCCACCGGGTTGCCGCAACGCCAGCACACGCCTTCGGTGACCTGCTCGTTCGCGAGCACCGTGTGGCACGATTCGCACCAGTTCACCGGGTTGCTGCGGCGCTCCACCAGGCCCATCTCCCACATCTTGAGGAAGATCCACTGGCCCCAGCGGTAGTACTCCTTGTCGCACGTGCGCACGACGCGGTCCCAGTCGTAGGCCAGACCCATGCGCTTGAACACCTTGCGCTGGGTCTCGATGTTGCCGTACGTCCAGTCGGCCGGATGGCCGTTGTGCTTGATGGCGGCGTTCTCGGCGGGCAGGCCGAAGGCATCCCAGCCGATGGGGTGCAGCACGTCGAAGCCGCGCATTTTGTAATAGCGGGCGATGACATCGCCGATGGAGTAGTTGCGCGCGTGGCCCATGTGCGGGTCGCCCGACGGATACGGGAACATCTCCAGCACGTACTTCTTCGGCTTGCTGGGGTCTTCGACGGTGCGGTTGACGCCCGCCTCGTCCCATGCCTGCTGCACGCGCGGTTCAATCTCGTGCGGATTGTACTCTTTCATAACGCTTCTTTCCGGTCTAAGGCCTTGCCGTGGGCCGAGCTTGCAGTCTTCCTATTATAGAGCGAAACATTTCAGAGCGGTGTACTACGCCAGCCCCAGCCAAATCTGGAACTTCGGCACGTAGCCCATCACGAACACGATAAGGATGAGCGCCGGCAGCACGTACTTCAGGTACGGGCGCAGCCACTGCGGGAACGGGCGGCCTTCGCCAGTGTTCGCCTCCTTCAGGAAATTATCCCACCCCCAGCCACGGCGCAACGTGCAGAAGAGCACCACCACCAGACTGCCGAGCGGCAGGACGTTGTTCGACACGATGAAGTCCTCGATGGACTGGATATCGCCGATGCCCGGGATGCCCACGCCGGAGAGCACGTTGAAGCCCAGGGCGCACGGCACGGACAGCAGGATGATGGCGATGCCGTTGATGACGACGGCGCGCTTGCGGTCCATGCCCCACTGGTCCATGAAGAACGCGATGATGCTCTCGAACACCGCGATGACCGTGGAGAGCGCCGCAAAGCTCATGAACACGAAGAAGAGCGCGCCCCACAGTTGGCCGCCCCACATCTGGCTGAAGATGCTGGGCAGCGTGATGAACACGAGCGACGGGCCGCTATCGGGCTGCACGCCGTAGGCGAAGCATGCCGGGAAAATGAGCAGGCCGGCCAGCAGCGCGATGGCCACGTTCAGGCTCGTCACGCGCACGGCCTCGCCGCCGAGCTTGTAGCGCTTGTTGATGTAGCTGCCGAAAATGGCCATGGAGCCCATGCCCACCGACATGGAGAAGAACGCCTGGCCCATGGCCGCGTACGCCGCGTCGCCGAACGTGAGCAAGTTCGCCGCCAACCCCGCGTCCACGGTGCCGAAGATCTTCGAGAAGTCAGGCGTCAGGTAGAACGAGACGCCCTCGCCCGCGCCCGGCAGCGTGAGCGCGCGCACGCACAGCACGACGAGCAGCACGAGCAGGCTCACCATCATGGGCTTCGTGATGCGCTCGACACCGTTCTTCACGCCGCCCGAGCACACGAGCAGACCGAGCAGGCACGTCACGACCATCCAGAACACCATCTCGAACGGCGAGGCCTGCATGGCGGCGAACGATGACGCCACCTGCTCGCTCGTGGCACCGTTGAA
>ERZ827512.3005-NODE-3005-length-12503-cov-2.329611_pt1 | contig 12503 bp, 13 predicted proteins | sample MGYA00519916_ERZ827512 | MGnify/ENA primary metagenome ERZ827512 (study PRJEB31778, sample SAMEA3449335) | human gut metagenome | biome: human gut; feature: human-associated habitat; material: faeces | place: United Kingdom | collected 2010/2012 ... | reverse complement strand
GCCTGATCCCGGCACTGCCACAGGACGAAGCAGAGGTGGAAGCATATGAGGATATTTATCCCTATATCACCAAAGCACAGAAAACGAAGAAAGGGAAGGGGGCAGCAAAAACAGCGGTCCCGCGCCCCAAGGACTTCCTTGATCTGATCGCTCCCACTGCCGCCAGGTTCAACACCGACCATTACGTTTGCGGCGGGACCTACCGATGCACCTTGGCCCTGCGGAGCTACCCAGCCAGCACTGAGGAGCTTGCTCTGTTGCGGCGGCTGGGAGAAAAGAGCGGCGTGACCCTGACTATTTACAACCGCCAGGTGACCGCGGCGGAGGAGGACAGGATCATCCACAACGCAGAGAACAAAAACCGTATGGATCGGGGCAACACCAACAGGATGAAACAGGCTGTCACCGCCGAGGCCAACCTCCAGGATGTGGCCGCGCTGATCACCGCCATGCGCAAAAACAGCGAACCGCTCATCCACTGCGCCACATTTATCGAGCTGGCCGCCAAAGACCCGGAGGGCCTGCGCGCCCTGCGGGACGAGGTCACGGCGGAGCTGGTGCGAAGCAAGCTCAGCGCTGACCGCATCCTCCTGCACCAGCGGGAGGGCTTCCTCTCTTCCAACCCCGCAGGGCATAACGCCTTCGGCTCCCAGTTCGAGCGCGTCCTGCCCACCAGCTCGGTGGCCAACCTCTATCCCTTTAACTACTCCGGCAAAACAGACCCCCAAGGCTTCTACATTGGCAGGGACCGCTACGGCTCCAACATCATCGTGGATCTGGACCGCCGCGCAGAGGACAAGACCACCGCCAGCGTCCTCATCCTGGGCAACAGCGGCCAGGGCAAAAGCTATCTGCTCAAGCTCCTGCTGTGTAATATTCTGGAGTCCGGCAAATCGGTCATCTGCCTGGACCCGGAGCATGAGCTCATCGACCTCTGCGCCAATCTGGGCGGCTGCTTTATTGACCTGATGAGCGGCCAGTACCGTATCAACCCGCTCCAGCCTAAGTTGTGGAGCGCGGACAGCGAAGATGATCCCGATGCTCCCGAAGCCTTCCGCCGGAAAACGCGGCTGAGCCAGCACGTTTCATTTTTAAAGGACTTCTTTCGCTCCTACAAGGATTTCGCAGACCGTCACATCGACACCACTGAACTGATGCTGGAGCGGCTCTATACCAAGTGGAACATGAATGACAACACCGACTTTGAGGCGATGGCGCCCACCGATTTCCCCATCCTCTCCGACCTCTATGACATGATTGAGGACGCCTACCAGCACTACGACATGGAGATCAATCCCCTGTATCCCAAGGAACTGCTGCAGGAAGTGCTGTTAGGGCTCCACTCCATGTGCCGGGGCGCGGAAAGCAAATTTTTCAACGGATATACCAACATCACCAGTTCCCGCTTTCTCGTATTCGGCGTCAAGGGACTCCTCCAGGCCAACGGCGGTGTGAAGAACGCCATGCTGTTCAACGTATTGTCCTTCCTCAGCGATAAACTTCTGACGGAGGGCAACGCCGTGGCTACGCTGGACGAGCTGTATATCTGGCTCAGCAATCTGACCACTATCGAATATATCCGCAACACCCTCAAGCGGGTGCGCAAAAAGGAGTCCTCCCTGATTCTGGCTAGCCAGAACCTGGAGGACTTTGACGTTCAGGGAGTCCGCGAGCTGACCCGGCCCCTGTTCGCCATCCCCACCCACCAGTTCCTGTTTAACGCCGGCAACGTGGACAAAAAGTTTTACATGGAGAACCTCCAGCTGGAGCCGGCAGAATTTGAACTGATCCGCTACCCCCAGCAGGGCGTCTGTCTCTATAAGTGCGGCAACGAACGGTATCTGCTGGACGTTGACGCCCCGCCCCACAAAAAGGAAAAGTTCGGCACGGCGGGCGGACGGTAACGCAGAGAACCATGAAATCATTATGGACGGATGGCCGGGAGACCGCTGTGCGGTTTCCCGGCTGTTTTCTGTTCGGAAAGGAAGCACCGATGAAACGAATTGATACCATATTATCTTTTCTCATTTTGACCGCGGCTCTATGTATGCAGTTGACCCTCTCCGCGTCTGCCGCCAGTGAGCCGGCTTTCCGGGACGTCAGCGCGGACTCACCCTGGTATGAGGGCGTCGCCTATGCCGTTGAAAATGGGATCACATACGGGACCGGGGACAATCACTTTTCGCCCGGCGCGGCCATCACCGTTCGTCAGTGGGCGGTTATGATCTGCCGCGCCTACGGCAAGGAGGTTACAGAAGCGCCTGATTCCCCCTTCGGCCAAGCTCAGCTAAATCTCGCGTACAAAGAGGGATGGCTCAATATGAGCGCGATGCTGGAACCCGATACGGAAATGTGCCGCAGCGCGGTCTATGCCAGCGCTTTCGCGGTCGAGGACATCCCCGTTTACCGCTATGAGCTTTATGAGGACGGAGAATACATGACCGCTGCCGATAATTACGTTCGGATCGGTTACGAAAACGGGTTGTGCGGGGAAGATGCGAATTCACTGGAGCGCATCACCCGCGGCGAAGCGGTGCAAATCATCTACCTGATTCAAACCAATGGCCTACAGGTCGATCCCCCGGAAATGGTGGAACAGCTGAACATCCACAATATTGATCAGGTCCATCTGGAATCCTACCTTCTCGAGTTGAAAAAGGTTCCCGCGTCTATTCTGGATGAATACACAGAGCGCGGCTGGTCGTTTGATCTAAACAGTCAGTATCTGGATGATTTGAGCGACCAACTGAATATGCAGTGCGCCGGAGCTACCGCATATCAGGAAAAAACGATCTATGCGCGCGAGTCACATTGTACAGTCCATGAATTCGGACATTTCTATCATCAGGTACTCGGTTTTCCTTCTATCATTGAGGAACTCTATGCGAAAGAATCTGAATCCGCGCGTGATGTGCTGGGGAATTACTCCACCACCAATTCGTCGGAGTTTTTCGCGGAGTTCTTTAAATACTGGATCAACTGGAGCGGCAACGAAAAAAAGATGAGTGTGTTGGGAGAAGCGGCGCCAAAAACCTATGCCTATTTCTTCTCACTCGAGAAGAGCGGCTGGCCTGAAAACGCCAACACATAGGGAAAGGCAGACAAAAATGAATGTTGTAGCTTATGGCGGCGGTACCAACAGTACCGCCATGCTGATCGGGATGCATCAGAGGGGCATCCCGGTTGACCTGATCCTCTTTGCGGATACCGGCTGCGAACAGCCCCACACCTATGAGTATCTTCCCATGATGAATCGTTGGCTTATTGAGCATGGAATGCCGGAGATTCAAGTGGTGGAATATACCGATATGAACGGAGATCGCCTGACGCTGGAGCAGGAGTGCCTTCGCTCAGGGACGCTCCCCGCATTGGCCTACGGCTATAAAAAATGTTCCCTGAAGCACAAGATTGGGCCGCAGGAAAAGTTCTGCAACAATGATCCACCCTGTCAGGAGGTCTGGGCCAGAGGCGAAAAAGTGGTCAAATTCATTGGCTATGACGCCGGTGAGGAGCAACGCCGGGATCATGCCCTCGTCTACGATATGCAGGACAAAAAGTACAGAAAAGAATATCCCCTGATCGACTGGGGCTGGAGACGGGATGAGTGCATCGCCGCCATTCAGCGGGAGGGTCTGCCGCTACCCGGCAAATCCTCCTGCTTTTTCTGTCCCAGCATGAAGCGGCATGAGATCCGCACCCTCTACCACAACCACCGTGACCTCTATGACCGGGCCATCGCCATTGAAAACAATGCCATGCCCAACCTCATCAGCGTGAAGGGTCTGGGGCGGAGCTGGTCGTGGCAGGACTTTGTGGAGGCGGACAAAAACCAGGTGGCTATGTGCTGGATGTTCCCCGAGAACGATATGCCCTGCGGCTGCTATGACGGATGACGGAAAGGAGTGTTTGGATGGAAACCATTAAGCTGGAGAAGTGGGAGTCCTCCCCGAAGAATTCCCGCCAAATGGAATATAAGGGACAGTATACTGCCCAGGAGGTCTTTGAGGAGCTGAAGCATCGCCTGGATTCCATGGGCTATTTGCCGGACGAGTATTTTCTGCTGGATCGTGCGTGGGAGGATGGCCGGGAGATCCCCAGAAACGCGGATATCTTCTGTACTACCGACTATGGCGGCAGCGAAGGTATCTACTTGGATGTGTACCTGAAATGGTATGAAGATGGCGCGCCCATCACCAAGAGCTTTATCACCGGCAAGACGTTGGGCGAGAGCGGTGCGGATCTGGACCGGATGTTTTTGATCTCCTCCGCCATCACCAAAGCGTTCCACGGAGATGGCGGGACCTATGCCCGATATAGGAAGCTGGGGGAGCAGCCGGAACCGGAGGATATGATCCTCCATCTGAATCCCAGTGAACAGCGGCTGTTCATCAACGCGCTGGTGGAGCAGCGGGAGCGGCTGGTGGAACAGACCAGCGGAGTGGAGCAGCTCCTGCGCCGCATGACTGGGAGCATCACCGCCTACATGGACGAGGTGGGCCAGCGGCCCCTGCGCCTGAGCGCCTATGACCGGGCGGTGCTGGCGATTCACGATGGGGAGTACGAAGCCTTCAGCAAGATCCTGCCTGAAACATTAGCCCAGGCAGACGGCCTGTTGATCGAAACCGCAGGCCGTCCCGGGCCGGTCGGCTGCAAGATGTGCGCCCTGCTGCTGATCCACAATCCCCTGATCTCCTATGATGCGTATCTCACCGCCTGCAAACGGGCGGTGGATACTGGGGATGCCGCACGTGTGAAGCTGCTCGTGGAGCAGGCTGACCGCCGCATTACCAGTCCGCGCCCCTCGTTCCATGGTGAGGTCATCCGCTACGCCTACGGCAGTGACCGGCGGAGTATCGCCAAAGACCTCATTCAGCAATGCACGCCGGAGCAGATCGCCGCCGCACCGTCTGAGCTGCTGGTCATGACAGCCATGAAGCAGGATTTCCAAACCGCGCTGGCACTGGTAGACAAAGGCGCGCAACCCGGCCATCATGCATCCGAGGTGCTTCGCGTCCTGACAGCCAACCACCAAGAGCGGATGGCAGAGCAACTGCTGAAAGAAGGCATGCCGGTGGCGGCGGATGACTACGCCGCCCTGTCTGCCTGCGTACAGCATGACGCGGTGGAAGCCGCCAAGCTGCTGTTGGACCGCGGCATGGACTTCGAACAGTATCGGCTTTGGGCGGAAGGCCACGGCAGGGACCGCGGCCATGAGGAAACGCTGCAGGCCTTGGCTGAACACTGGGCCGAATCACTGGACTCACCCCATCAGGACGGTCCGGTCATGGGAGGCATGGCCCTATGAGCGCCACCGCAGCCGCGATCATCAAAGCGGCTGTTGCCCTGCTGAGCAGCGAAAAGGGCCGAAAAGCTGTGGGCTGGGCGCTGGTAGCCATCCTCTCCCCTGTGATCCTGCTCATCGTCTTTTTGCTTTCTCTGGGTTCGGGCGCGGCCACCCACAACCTCTCTGCTGTGGAGCTGTGCTTTTACGGCGGGACGATCCCAGCGGAGGCCCCCGAGGAGTACCGCACCCACATCGAGGAGATGCGTGCCGGCTTTGCCCTGCTGGATGAGGCTATCGCCGGGATCAATGATCAGATAGAAGATGAGAACGGCCTTGACGATATCCGAGTCAAGGCCGTTTTTTATGCTCTGTACTTCGGCGCGGAGTATCCGGGCCAACAGGACTGTCAGCGGTTCGCGGACTGCTTCGTCACCTACGAAGAACGCACCCGTGCCGTCACCACGGAGGACGAGGATGGAGCGGTCACAGAAACGGAGGAAACCTACACTGTGGCCGTGCCCATTGAGGATCTGGTGTTGGTGTACCAAAACATCAGCGCCGTCATGGGCGAGGAGGTCACTACCGAGCAGCAGGGCAACGCGGACAGCGTCTACAGTCTGATCCGTTACGGCTACACAGGAAGCGGCAGCGGCTTTACCGGCTCTGACGTGCCGTTCATCGGCGCGGATGGCTTCTGCTCCCCCATAGGCGAGAACTGGCGCAGCGTTGTCACCTCGGAGTTCGGCAACCGCATTGACCCCATTACGGGGAAGCGGGCTGGACACACCGGCATGGACCTGGCGGTTCCCACCGGAACTCCCATCCGTGCCGCTCTGCCGGGAACCGTGACGGTATCCACCTACAACGCGGGCAGCTACGGTTACTACATCATGATCGACCACGGAAATGGGCTCTCCACACTGTATGCACACTGCTCTCAACTGCTGGCGTCGGTGGGCCGGACGGTGGAGGCCGGTGATGTGATCGCGCTGTCCGGTTCCACCGGACGGTCCACGGGGCCGCACCTCCACTTCGAGGTGCGTGTCAATGGGGAACGAACGAATCCCCGCAGCTATTTGCCGTAAGGCAGAATAATGATTGGAGGTATCAATATGGCTGACAGCTATTTTCAGATTCGCGATGCAGAACATACCGCATGGTTTGCATCGCAGGATTTTAACAATATCGCGGACGTTGCGGCGATGATCACAAAGGCGTTGTATACAACCGATCCGGGAGAAGTGGAGGACAGCATCGCCCAAGTGCTGAAGCATACGGAAGTGTCCTTCGAGCCGATCTCTGAGAAAGAATTTCAATCCAGCGTGCTGGCGTTCCACTCAAAACCTGCTGACGGACTTCTCGTAGAGTTGGATTTGAAAGACGATACTTTCCACTGTTCCAATTGGGTGCTGCCGGAGAAAAAGGTCTGCACCGTGTCCGCTATGTTAAGCCGAATCATGGGCGTCTACGAATTGGCGCTGACCGGGTCGGCCCCGCATAGCTTGGACCAGGACAAATTTGCTGCAGGTCTATGGAACCACTGCTCTATAGAGTTTACCACAGCGGATCACTATCATCAGGAAGCCGAAGAAGAATGGAACGCACACTTTTCTGATAGCCCGACAGAAGCACCGTCAATGACTATGTAATGTGAGGAGGTGGATGCTATGGAAAAGAGTGAAATTACCGTTGCTCTTGATCACACAAGGCTGGAGGCCCTGGAGTTTTATTTGAAGAAGGAGAACTCCAGTGTGCAGAAGCGGATGGATGAGGCTCTGCGGCATCTCTATGAAAGCACAGTGCCCGAGCCGGTGCGCGAGTACCTTGACAGCAAGATACCCCCGGCAAGGCCAAAGTGTCCGTCCCGGCCCAGCCAGCCGAAGCACGAACCGCTTCCCGCGGCTCCGCCTGATCGGAAGGAGGAAACGCAATGAGATCTTATCAACAAACTGTCGCCGGGCCATGAGTGCAGCTGCATCCGTCAGATAGAGCGTCACTCGTTTCGCCAGCGTTGCCCCCGTACCGCCCTCGTGTGCCGCTTTCCCGCGAGGGGGTGGCTCCCAGTCCCTGAACGGTGGCAAACCGCCGTGTCGCGGCTTTTTGCGCAACTCCGAAGAACGCTCCTGGACACCGAAAACCGCAGGTGGACCGAGGGTACGAAAATTGTGCTGGATAAAGCGGTGGCTCCACCGCCTCTCACACCGCCCCGCAACGCGGGTCGGGGGTACGGTTTTTCAAAAGTTTACAGCGGTTTTGAGCCTGTTTTCCAAACATCTCCTGGCTCCTCTTTTTTGGGGATGGCTCCTGATTCGGCTCCTGACGAACCGGAACCACCCGGTTTCGTGCCAAATCCGCTGGCTCGGATTTGGCTCCACCCAAAAATTTAAAATTTGGAGGTAAATCATGGCAGAAGAAAAAACACGTATCCACACCCGCATCACGCCGGAGACAGAGCGGAAAATCGCGGCAGCCATGCCGGTATCCAACTGTCAGACACAAAATGAGTTCGTGGAAAACGCCATCCGGTTCTATTGCGACTATCTGGCGTCCCAGGACTGTTTCTCCGTTCTGCCGCCCATGCTGGTCTCCGCGATTCGCGCCACTGTGCAAAGCAGCGAAAGCCGCATCTGCCGGCTGCTGTTCAAGCTGGCGGTGGAGATGGATATGATGATGAACATCATGGCGGCGGGCATGGAGATCCCGGAGGGACAACTGCGGGAATTGCGCGGGCGCTGTGTCCAGAACGTGAAAAAGACCAACGGCGGTATTACGCTGGACAGCGCGGTGGTGTATCAGAACGGTGCTGGGTAACAGTAATTTTGTCCCGGGGTTATTTCCGTTGCGTTTTGGATATGATTGCAGTATAATAGAACCGGATGAAGGAGGTGCTCCTGAATGATATATACAGTGGACGAGATAACTTCTATCGTGCGGCCAATTGCGGAACGCTATGGATTGCGTGCGGTTTATTTGTTCGGCTCCTACGCGCGGGGCACCGCCACAGTGGATAGCGATATTGATCTTTTGATCGACACGACAGGGACAAAAATAAAGAGTTTGCTGCAGGTCGCGGCGGTCTACTGTGATTTGGAAGAAGCCTTGGGGAAGCCGGTGGATCTGGTCACCGTCAGTTCGCTGGAACAGAGGGCCCAAATGCCCAGCGAGAAAAATTTCCGCAAGACAGTATGGGATGAGAAGGTGGGTATCTATGTTGCTGCCTGACCGACAGCGGTTGGAACACATCCGTGATTACTGCATTGAGATCGGAAAGACGATAGCCCGGTACGGCGACTCCTTTGAAGTGTTTGATTCTGACGCGGATTACCAGCGTTCGATCTCATTTTGCATTTTGCAGATCGGTGAGTTGAGCGGTGGCCTTTCCGACGAGTTCCGAAAAACGACGGCAGACCGCATTCAGTGGGGACCCATCAAGGGGATGCGGAACCTTGTAGCGCACAGCTATGGCAGTATGAGCAGGGATATTATCTGGGAAACCGCAGTTACGGACATCCCGGTACTCCAAGAATTTTGTGAACAGCAGCTCGAGACAGAGAGAAGAACCGATCAGCAATAAATTGCATAGATCCTTGAAGGGAGACGGTATGAAGCCGCCTTCCTTTTTTAATTGAAAGAAATTGCAGGAAGTGAATGTCTGTGCCCCGCGTGATTTTCAAGTGTCCGTACATCAAAGGCGGTGCGCAGCGCGCCGCCGCGCACCTGAGCAACTACGTCAGATACATGGCGACCCGTGAGGGTGCACAACGCATCGCCCCCGGAAAGGCGCAGCTTCCCGCGACACCAAAGCAGCGGAACATGGTGGAACAGCTCCTCCGTGATTTCCCTTTGAGCCGCAGGTTATTTGAGTACGAGGATTATCTGACCAATCCTACACGCGGCAACGCTTCTGAGTTCATCACCCGCGCGTTGGAGGACAACTATGATCAGATCGCCAAGCGGGAAAACTACGTCAGCTACATTGCCAGCCGTCCCCGTGCCCAGCGCACAGGCGCTCATGCTCTGTTCACCGGAACAGATGACACACTGGCGCTGTCCCAGATTGCTGACACCGTTGCTCACCACCCCGGCAATGTGTGGCTGCCTATCATCTCTCTGCGCAGGGAGGATGCGGCACGGCTTGGATATGATGACGCGGAGAGCTGGAAAGAGCTCCTCTCCAGCTTCGCTGTAGATATGGCGACTGCCATGAAGATCCCATGGGAGCAGTTTCGTTGGTATGCGGCGTTCCATGACGAGGCACACCACCCTCATGTACACATGGTCTGCTACAGCGCGGATGGCAAGTCCGGTTTCCTCACCAAAGACGGTATCGCCCAGATCAAATCGGGATTGGCCAAACAGATCTTCCGCCAGGAACTCCACGAAATCTATGAGCAGCAAACCCAGCAGCGGGATGCGCTAATCCAAGAGTCTGGATCGATTATGCAGCAGCTCATAGAACAAATGCAGACAGGTACAATGGAAAATCCCCGCATCGAGCAGCTCATGGCGGAACTGTCCCAACGGCTGAAATCCACCTCCGGCAAAAAGCAGTATGGTTATCTGAAAGCTCCGCTGAAGTCTGTGGTGGACGAAATCGTGGATGAGCTGGCGAAGGACTCCCGCGTCGCCACAGCCTATGAACTGTGGTATGAACTGCGTGAGGAAGTGTTGAAGACATATAAGGACGACCTGCCTGAACGTCTGCCCCTCTCTCAGCAAAAAGAGTTCAAGCGGATCAAAAATCTGGTGATCGAAGAGGCTCTTCGGCTGAATGAGCATACCGCTGTGTTTTCTCCATCCGACTCGAAGGATATACCAGACCAGCAGGAACCGCCTGTAGAGGATGTGACCACCAATGCGGAGCCGGACGAATCCCTTATAGAAAGCGATGCGGGGATAACAGATATCTCAGAAGATAACAATATACCGCTGCCCACAATGGAGTGGAGTGACCGCTACCGGCAGGCCCGACAGTTTCTGTTCGGCGGCGACGAGTGCCCCCAGGACTTTGATCAGGCTTTTGATCTGTTCAAGGTGGAGGCCCAATCTGGCAATGCCCTCGCCATGCACGATCTGGGCTGGATGTTCATGGATGGCCTGGGCCGGGAAATCAACGAGACGCAGGCACGGGAATGGTATGCCAAAGCCCTGAATGCGCTTCTTGCTGTGGAAGCCGCAAAGCCAAGCCGCTATGTGGAGTACCGTATCGGCAAAATGTATGCCGCTGGTCTGGGAACGGAACAGGACTACGCAGCAGCGGCGGATTGGCTTTCAAAATCAGCGGATCAGAATTATAAGTACGCCCAATATTCCCTCGCCGGTCTGTACTACCGTGGACAGGGTGTGGAGAAGGACGCGCTGCAAGCGGCGGCGTGGTTCCAAAAGGCTGCTGAGCAGGGCAATGACTTCGCCGCCTATGCCTTGGGCAAGCTGCTCCTCGACGGAGGTGATGGCCTTTCGCGAAATGTCCACTCCGCCATAGGGTGGCTAAAACGCTCAGCGGAGGCTGGAAATCAGTACGCCCAATACCGGCTGGGCAAGCTTCTGCTCCAAGGTGAGGATGTCCCCAAGAATGTGGCGGAGGCCGTCAGGCAGCTCACAGTGTCAGCGGAGCAGGGAAACCAATATGCCCAGTATGCCCTCGGAAAGCTGTACCTGCTGGGAAAAGACGTGCCTGCGGACCATGATGCCGCCGTCCGATGGCTCACGCTGTCCGCTGCCCAGGGTAATGAGTATGCCCGATACTTTCTTGACCGCATGAACGACCTTCAGGAGCCATCCGCATTCTCCTGTGCCACCCAACTCCTGCACCACATGGGAAGGATATTCCAAGAGCAGCCGCCCAGGGCACCGATCAGGGCAGTCTCCTTCACGGATAAAAAGCTGCGGCAGCAGATCAGAGAGAAGAAAATCGCCATGGGCCACAAGGCGGATGACCATGAGGACGAGAATATCCGGCTGCAATAGCTCTTTATTTTTTGCAAACGGCGTGGTATATTAAGAGCAAGAGGTGAAACACATGACAGCGAAACAAATCAGCCGGCGAATCACAGCAGTCAAAACCGCAGACGCCATCAACGCCATTGAGGGTGTTCCTGTATCAGATTACGCCCGCACGCTTTCCCGCCTCTGGGCAAAGGGCGAGCTGACCGGCGAGCAGATGAAAGCCGCTCTGCTGGCATCCCACAAAAAAATGGCCGGGCAGGTGTAAAACCGTGCCTGACTTATATTTATATGAGGATGTCCCAGTTTTAAAAAACAAGCTGGACATCAAAGATGAGAAAACGCTGGATCTGATTGAAGCGGAACAGTCCCGTGCCAACATGATGCTTCTCTACGAGCGGGGCTTTCATGAGTTTTCCCCTGCCGGCCTGTGTGAGATCCACCGCTTTTTGTTTGGCGACATCTATGAATGGGCTGGGCAGTACCGCATCATCAACATCGAAAAACGGGAAAAGCTGCTGGCGGGACGAAGTGTCTGGTACAGTAATGACGAGGATATTCCCTGTGATCTGAATGACGCTTTCGAGAATATCTGTTCTCAGCCGTGGGATCAGTTTTCAAGAAAAGAGTTCGTCCACACACTGTGTAGATGTTTTCCAAAGCTCTGGCAGGTCCATCCCTTCCGGGAAGGAAACGGCCGTGCCACGCGGATCTGGCTGGACATGATGCTGAAGAAGAACTTGGGCAGGGTGGTAGACTGGCAATGGATAGACAGGGATGCCTATCTTCAGGCCATGGAGCGCAGCCCTGTGAATGATTTGGAGTTGCGTGCGCTTGTCCAGCCCCATTTGACGGATAAAATCACCGACCGTGAAGTTATCTTCAAGGGAATCGAGCAGTCCTATTATTATGAAGGATACAGAAAATGAGCAGACTTGAAGAACTTATTGCGGAATTGTGCCCCAATGGAGTGGAGTATAAGGCATTGGGAGAAATTGGTATATTTATCCGTGGAAGTGGCTTACAAAAGAAAGATTTTACTGAGTCAGGGGTTGGATGTATCCATTACGGACAAATATATACTTTTTATGGGAGTGGTGAATTTTCACTCCAAGTGCAAGATCCTAGGCGGAGTTACGGAGTTCTTCGGCAAAGCATTCCTGTGCCGTTTTCCACCCGAGAACCTTCCTCGGCCGGTTGTTTATTCGGTACACTCCCTTCCAATACAAGTCACGGGTAGAGTCCATATAGTGGTGTAAATTCCCGTGGCAAAAAG
>ERZ827512.2998-NODE-2998-length-12525-cov-6.071852_pt1 | contig 12525 bp, 7 predicted proteins | sample MGYA00519916_ERZ827512 | MGnify/ENA primary metagenome ERZ827512 (study PRJEB31778, sample SAMEA3449335) | human gut metagenome | biome: human gut; feature: human-associated habitat; material: faeces | place: United Kingdom | collected 2010/2012 ... | reverse complement strand
CCCCAAGCCCCTGGCCGCCCGCCGGAGTTCTACGCCCGGCAGGCCACCCGCACCGTCCGCAGCCGCACCTTCTGGCTGATGCTGGTCATGGGCATCCTGGTGTTCGTGATCCTGTTTTTCCAGCTGTACCACCTTCAGATCACCCGGCATAAGGAGCTCCAGACCAAGGCTCTGGACCAGCAGACCCGCCAGACGGTGGTTTCCGCCTTCCGGGGCACCATCTACGACCGCAACGGCAGCCAGCTGGCGGTATCCGTGTCCACGGAGGACGTTGTGATGTCCCCCTACCACATGAAAAAGCAGCTGGATGATGAGGCAGAGCGGCTGGAGAAGATCCGCCTGGAAAACGCCCAGCTGAAGAAGGGCGAGACGCCTCAGTCCGAGGACACAACGGTTCTTTGGGACTATGACTCCCTGGCCGCCAGCCTGGCTGATATCCTGGGCATATCCCAGGACGACGTCAGGGAGCGCATGAACAACACCGACTCGCAGTATGAACTTCTGGCCAAAAAAGTGGATGAGGATACGGCAAACCAGATCCGTCAGCTCATCAATGATTTGAAGGTTGAGGGGCTGGACCTGACTGCAACATCCAAGCGGGTGTACCCCTACGGTTCCCTGGCCTCTCATGTTCTGGGCTTTGTGGGCACCGACAACACCGGCCTGTACGGCCTGGAGTCCCGCTATGACAAGTATCTCCAGGGCCAGACCGGCCTGGTGGTCACCGCCAAGGACGAACGGGGCAACCCCCTTCCCTATGAATACGAGCAGTATTTTGCCGCCCAGAGCGGTCAGGACCTGGTCCTGACCCTGGACGCCAACGTCCAGTATTACCTGGAAAAATATGTAGGTGAAATGGCCGATAAATACGGCGCGGAGAACGGCGCCACCGGCATCGTCATGGACGTCAAGACCGGCGGCGTTCTGGGGATGGTGTCCTACCCCACCTATGACCTCAATAACGCCTTTACCGTCCAGAACGACCTGTTCAAAAAGAATCTCACCGACACCTCCGATCAGCTGCTGAAGCAGTGGCGCAACAAGACCCTCAACGACACCTACGAGCCCGGCTCTACCTTCAAGATCCTCACCATGTCCGCCGCCATGGAGGAGGGGCTCATCAATATGAACACCACCTATACCTGCACCGGCGGCATCCATGTGTCCGACGCCACCATCCACTGCACCGGCACCCACGGCACCCAGACCCTGAAGGAGGCCGCGGCCCATTCCTGCAACCCCGCTTTCATCACCTTCGGTCTGCAGCTGGGCAACGAGAAGTTCTATGAATATATGAACGACTTCGGCCTCATGCAGGGCTCCGGCGTGGATCTGGACGGCGAGGCCAGCGGCGTGTTCGCCAGTCCCGAGAGCTTCACCCAACTGGACCTGGCCTGCTACGCCTTCGGCCAGAACTTCAACGTCACCCCCATGGCCCTGATTGCGGCCCAGGCGGCCTGCGTCAACGGCGGCTATCTGCACGCCCCCTATCTGGTGGAGCAGATCGTGGACAGTGACGGCAACGTCACCTATCAGCATGACAACACGCCCGTGCGCCAGGTCATCAGCGAGGAGACCAGCGCCCATGTCCGGGAATGTCTGGAATATGTCGTATCCGACGGCACCGGCCGCAACGGCCAGGTGAAGGGCTACCGCGTAGGCGGCAAAACCGGCACCGCCGACAAGGGCCAGACCGGCGACCTGGTGGTCTCCTTTGTCAGCTTTGCCCCGGCGGACGATCCCCAGGTCATCATCCTGGTGACCATGGATACTCCCAGCCGCAGCGCCGGCACCTCCGTGTCCGGCGGCAGCATGGTGGCCCCTGTCAACAGCAAGATCATGGCGGATATTCTGCCCTATCTGGGCATCGAGCCCACCTACAGCGCCGAGGAGCTGCTGGGCGCGGATACCACCGTTCCCTATGTCATCGGCAGCACCGTGGAGGATGCCAGGAGCCGTATGGAGGCCCGGGGCTTCACCTGCAAGGTGGTAGGCTCCGGCGGCACCGTCACGGACCAGACCCCTGCCGGCGGCGCGGTGATCCCCGGCAAGGCCACGATCATTCTCTATGCCGGGGCCGAAAAGCCCAACACCATGTACACCGTTCCCCAGCTGGTGGGCAAAACGGCGGCGGAGGCCAACGTGGCCGCCACCAACGCCGGGCTCCTGGTGCGGTTCAGCGGCGCCACGCAGACCACCTCCGGCAATATCCGGGTGCTGAGCCAGAGCCTGGAGGCCGGACAGCAGGTGCCTGCCGGCACGGTGATCACCGTCCAGCTGGGCGATACCAATATGTCAGACTAAGGGAAAGGAGTCCCCTCTGTGGATCTGCGGGACCTGCTGGCAGGCGTTCCCATCCGGGACGCATCGCCGGACCTGCCCCGGGACGTCACCGGCGCAGGCTATGATTCCCACACGATACAGCCCGGTCAGGCGTTTGTGGCCATCCACGGCGCCGCCGCCGACGGCCACGACTATACGGCTCTGGCCCGGCAGTGGGGCGCGTCCTGCGCCATATCCACCCATCCGGTGGAGGGCCTGCCCTACGTCATTGTCCCCGACACCCGGCAGGCCCTGGCCCGGATGGCCGGAAACTTCTTCCGCCACCCGGACCGGGAGCTGCACCTCATCGGCGTCACCGGCACCAACGGAAAAACCTCCGTGGCCTGGCTGACGGCAGGCATGCTCCAGACCCTGGGCATACGGACCGGTCTCATGGGCACCAACGGCTGCCGCATCGGGGACACGGTCCTCCCCTCCCGCCGTACTACCCCCGAATCTTGGGAGGTGCAGCGTCTGCTGCGGCAAATGGCCGATTCCGGGTGCACCTACGCGGTGATGGAGGTATCCTCCCACGCATTGGCACTTGACCGCGTCTGCGGCTTGGCGTATACTATAGCCGCTTTCACCAATCTCAGCCGGGACCACCTGGACTTTCACGGCACCATGGACCGCTATGCGCAGGCAAAGTCCGCACTGTTCCGCCAGTGCGGGCAGGCCGCCGTGAACCGGGATGACCCGTGGGCCTCCCGCATTCTCCGGGGCTGCGTCTGCCCCGTGTATGGCTATGGCATCCGCAGCGGCGACCTGCGGGCCGAGGACGTGGTCCTCTCCCCCGCCGGCGTCCGCTTCACCGCCCGGGAGGGCGCGTCGACGGCTCCCGCCGCCGTTCCCATCCCCGGTATGTTCACCGTGTACAACACCTTGGCGGCCCTGTCCATTGCCCGCCTGTCGGGCATTTCCCTGGCGGACGCGGCAAAGGCGCTGGGACAGTCCCGCTCTGTTCCGGGGCGGATGGAGCCGGTACCGGTGCCGGGGCGCGGCTATCGCGTGTTCATCGACTTTGCCCACACGCCGGACGCCATGGAAAACGCCCTGAAAACCGCCCGGTCCCTGACCTCCGGACGACTCATTGCGGTGTTCGGCTGCGGCGGCGGCCGGGACCCCGGCAAGCGCCCCCTGATGGGCGCGGCGGCCTCCCGATACGCCGACCTGACGATCCTCACCTCCGATAATCCCCGGACGGAGGACCCGCTGGCCATTATCCGGGATATCCTCCCGGGCATCACCGGCAGCCATCAGGTGGTGCCGGACCGCCGGGAAGCCATTTTCCGGGCTCTGTCCCTGGCCCGCAGCGGCGATACCGTTCTCCTGTGCGGCAAGGGCCACGAGACCACCCAGGAAACAGACGGAAAGCTGCTGCCATTGGATGAAAGGCAGATCATTGCGGAATATATAAACGGAAGCTGACCACGTCCCCACGGGACGGGAAGGAGAGAACATGATGGAAATTATTCTGGCCGGCGTCGTAAGCCTGGCGATCACCCTGGCAGCCGGTAAGCTGCTGATCCCCGCCCTGATCCGGCTGAAGGCCGGGCAGAGCATCAAGGAGGTTGGCCCCACCTGGCACAAGGGCAAACAGGGCACTCCCACCATGGGCGGCCTGATGTTCATCATCGGCATCGGCATCGCCATTCTGATCCTGGGCTGGAAGGGCATGCTGGAGAGGAACTTCACCCACCTGTATGTCTATGTATTCGCCCTGGTATTCGGCGTCATCGGCTATATCGACGACTATCAGAAGGTGAAGCATCACCACAACACCGGCCTCACCGCCCCCCAGAAGTTCCTGCTTCAGCTGGCGGCAGCCATTGCCTTCCTGTGTCTCATGCGGTACGAGGGCATGCTGAGCCCCAACCTGTATATTCCCTTCTTCAACACCCATCTGGTGCTGCCGTGGGTGGTGTATATGATCTTCGCCGCCTTCGTCATCATCGGCACCGTCAACGCCGTGAACATTACCGACGGCATCGACGGTCTGTCCTCCAGCGTCACGGTGCCGGTGGCCGTATTCTTCGCGGTGCTGGGCGGCATGTGGCAGGGCTTCGGCCAGCTGGGCGTTTTTGCCGGCGCTCTGGTGGGCGGCCTGCTGGGCTTCCTGTGCTATAACCACTATCCCGCCAAGGTGTTCATGGGCGATACCGGCTCCCTGTTCCTGGGCGGTGCGGTGGCAGCCCTGTCCTTCGCCTATGACATGCCCCTGATCCTGCTGCTGGTAGGCTTTGTCTATCTGTGCGAGACGCTGTCCGACATCATCCAGGTGACGTATTTCAAGCTCACCCACGGCAAGCGGATCTTTAAGATGGCCCCCCTCCACCACCACTTCGAGATGTGCGGCTGGAAGGAGACCAAAATCGTGGCGGTATTTGCCGCCGTCAGCGCCCTGTTCTGCGTTCTGGCTTATCTGGGCGTTATGGATCGCTTCGGCGCATAACCAAAAGCATTTCGGAAAGGAGGGGAGCCCATGGCCCTGCGCACAACCAAACGACGTCCCGTGGGGACCTGGAGCGCCCAACGGCGCCAGGACGCCATGGAGCAGTCCCGGGAAGCTGCCCGGGGTCCTATGGACCTGCCGTTTCTGCTGCTGACGCTGCTGCTGACGGCTATGGGCATGGTCATGGTGCTGTCCGCCAGCTTCCCCTCCGCCTACTACGAAAACGGCGGCAACGGCGCGTACTACTTCATCCGCCAGGGCATTTTCGCCCTGCTGGGCCTTGCCGTTATGTTCGCTCTCAGCAAGCTGAACTATCAGCGTCTGCGGGGCGTGGGCCGTCTGCTGCTGTGGGCGTCTCTGGCGCTGCTGGTGCTGGTCATCATTCCCCATAATCCCATTGCCATCACGGAAAACGGCGCCACCCGCTGGCTGGGCATCAAGGGCACCGTTCTGCGGTTCCAGCCCTCCGAGATCGCCAAGATCGCCGTGGTCATCTACTTTTCCGCCACCATCTCCAAAAAGCGCGAGAAAATGCAGACCTGGCGTCAGGGCATCTGGCCGTATCTGATGATCCTGGGCGTTATCGCGGGCCTTATGATGCTGGAGCCTCATCTGTCCGGCACCATCCTCATTGTCTGCACCGGCATCGTTCTGATGATCGTGGGCGGCATCAAGGGCTGGCTGATCCCCACAGGCATTATCGGCGTGGGCCTGGTGGGCACCCTGTACGTCACCCTGGTGAAAAAGGGCATCCTCCACTATGGCGAGGACCGCATCAACACCTGGCGGGACCCCTTCAACGCCGATTGGTACCGGGGCGACGGCTGGCAGATTGCCCAGTGTCTCATCGCCATCGGCTCCGGCGGCCTGCTGGGCGTGGGCCTGGGCAAGGGACGGCAGAAATTTCTCTACCTGCCCGAGGAGCACAACGACTGCATCTTCGCCGTGATCTGCGAGGAGCTGGGCCTGGTGGGTGCCTGCGTCGTCATGCTGGTATTCGCCCTGCTGATCCTCCGGGGCTTCTGGATCGCCCTCCACGCCCGGGACCGGTTCGGCGCTCTGCTGGTGGTAGGCTTCATGACCCTCACCAGTCTGCAAACCTTTCTGAACATTGCGGTGGTCACGGGCCTGGTGCCCGCCACCGGTATTTCCCTCCCCTTCTTCAGCTACGGCGGCACGGCCCTGCTGTGCCAACTGGCGGAGATGGGCATCGTACTCAGCGTTTCGCGGCAGATGCCTGCGCCGCAGAACGGATAGGAGGCGCGGCAAAATGAAAGTGATTTTTACCTGCGGCGGAACGGCGGGCCATGTGAACCCCGCCCTGGCTCTGGCCGGATACATGCGGCAGCAGGACCCCAAAGCCCGGTTTCTGTTTGTGGGCACCCCCGACGGTATGGAGCGCGACCTGGTGGAAAAGGCGGGCTACCCCTTCCGGGGCATTCCCATGGGCGGCTTTCAGCGCTCCCTGGGCCACGGCGGCCTGGGGCACAACCTGAACTCCCTGACCATGCTGGCCAGGTCCCGCAGCCGTGCCCGGGCCATTCTCCGTGATTTCCGTCCCGATCTGGTGGTGGGCACCGGCGGCTATGCCAGCTATCCGGTGGTAAAATGCGCCGCCGGCATGGGCATCCCCACGGCGGTCCACGAGTCCAACATGGTCCCGGGCCTCACCACCAAAATGCTGGAGGGCTCCGCCGACCGCATCATGGTGGGCTTCGAGGAGTGCCGCCGGCACTATCGCCGCCCCGGCAAGATCGTCGTCACCGGCACCCCGGTGCGGGGCGACTTCTTTGACCTGACCCGTGCCCAGGCCCGGGAAAAGCTGGGCCTGACCGATGACCGGCCTCTGGTGGTGTCCTTCTGGGGCAGCCTGGGCGCCAGCCATATGAACGCCCACATGGAGGATTTCTTCCGCCTGGAGGCGGCGGACGGCATGCCCTTCCACCACATTCACGGCGTGGGCAAAAGCGGCTACCCCGCCATGACCGCCCGCCTGCGGGCAGACGGCCTGGAGCATGTCCCCGGGCTGGACGTCCGGGAGTATATCTATGACATGGCTCCCGTCATGCGGGCGGCAGACCTGGTGATCTGCCGGGCCGGCGCCTCCACCATCAGCGAGATCACGGCCCTGGCCACTCCGGCCATCCTGGTCCCCTCCCCTTACGTCACCAACAATCACCAGGAGAAGAACGCCCGCATTCTGGAGCGGCACGGCGGAGCCGTGGTGCTGCTGGAATCGGAGGCCTCCGGCGAAGCGCTTTACCGGACGGCCCGGGACATTCTCCGTGACCCCCAGCGCCAGGCGGGCATGAGCCGCGGCATGGCGGAGCTGGGCATCCGGGACGCCACAAAGCGTCTCTATGACACCGTCATGAGCATCCGCAAGTAACCCCCTGCCCCACCCCCTGCATAGGATAGCGGGAAAAAGCTATGAAAGGCGGGGGCATATGAGCCTGATGATAGAAGGAGGACGCCGCCTGTCCGGCGACCTGACGGTACAGGGGGCAAAAAACAGCGTGCTGCCCATTCTGGCAGCGTGTATTCTCAGCGGGGACGTCTGCGTTCTGCAGCGCTGTCCCCATCTGGAGGACGTGGACACGTCCATTGACATCCTGCGGCACCTGGGCTGCGCCGTTCGCTGGAACGGCCCGGACCTGGAGGTGGATTCCTCCACGCTGACCCGCTGGGACATTCCGGACCGGCTTATGCGCCGCATGCGCTCGTCTGTGGTGTTTCTGGGGGCCATTCTGGCCCGCTGCGGTCAGGCGGAGCTGTCGTACCCCGGCGGCTGCGCCATCGGGGCCCGGCCCATCGACCTGCACCTGTCCGCCCTGCGGACCCTGGGTGCCTGTATCCGGGAGGAGGGCGGCAGCCTGGACTGCACCGCCTCCGGCCTCGCCGGGGCCGAGATCGTTCTGAGCATCCCCAGCGTGGGGGCCACGGAAAACGCCATGCTGGCCGCCATCGGTGCCAAGGGCGTCACCACCGTTTCCAACGCTGCCCGGGAGCCGGAGATCGTGGACCTGCAGACCTTTCTGCAAAAGCTGGGGGCCAGCGTTCACGGCGCAGGCACCTCCACCGTGGTCATCGAAGGCGCGGAGGAGCCGCTCCATGGCTGCTGCCACCGCATTCTGGGGGACCGCATCGCGGCGGCTACATATCTGGCGGCGGCAGCCGCCTCCGGCGGAGACATCTTCCTCCGGGACGTGGACTACCGCCACCTGTCCACCGTTACCGGTGTGCTGCGCCAGGCCGGCTGCGGTCTGGTCTGCCGGGACGACGGCATCCGACTGACCTCCGACGGGCATCTGCGGGCCGTCAGTCCCATTCGCACCGCACCGTATCCGGGCTTCCCCACCGACGCCCAGGCAGTGCTGATGGCGTCTCTGCTGCGCAGCAGCGGCACCACCGTATTCGTGGAAAACATTTTCGAGAGCCGTTACCGCCATGTGCCCGAGCTGGTGCGCATGGGGGCCGACATCCGGCTGGAGGGCCGGGTGGCGGTGGTATGCGGCGTTGACCGGCTCCACGCCGCCCGGGTCCGGGCTATGGATCTTCGGGGCGGAGCCGCCCTGGTGATTGCCGGGCTCCAGGCCCACGGCGTCACCACGGTGGAGCACCTCCACCATATCCGCCGGGGCTACAGCGACCTGCCCGGCGACCTGGCCCGCCTGGGGGCCCACATACACACAGATATCACAGAGGGAGGAGCTTCCAATGACCCAACCCCGCAAGCACAGACGCAGCCGCCGCCGGAAGCGGCAGGGCAGCCTTGCGTTTCTCTATAGACTTCTTACGTTTGTTCTGATCTGCGGCGCCATTGTGGCGGCCCTGTCCCTGTTTTTCAAGGCGGAGCAGATTTTTGTCACCGGCACCTCCCGCTATTCCCAGCAGCAGGTGCTTCAGGCCAGCGGCATCCGCCAGGGCGGGAACCTGTTCCTGCTGAACAAGCACCAGGCCGCCGCATCCATTACCGAGCAGCTGCCCTATGTGGAGTCCGTCCGCATCCGCCGCCAGCTGCCCAACGCCCTGCATATTGAGATCACCGAGTGCGCCCACCCTCTGGCCCTGGAGCAGGATGGCGCGGTGTGGCTTCTCAACGGCAGCGGCAAGCTCATCGACAAGCTCCAGCCCGGCCAGGGGGAGTCCTACCCCCTGGTCACGGGCCTGGCCCTGACATCCCCCCAGCTGAACCGGCTGGCCGTGCCGGATAATGCCGACAAATGGGACACACTCCGGCAGCTGTGGCAGCAGCTGCTGAGCAAGGACATGGCCGGCAGCGTCCAGTCCATCGACCTGGAGGACCCCAGCCGCATCACCCTGCGCTATCTGGACCGCTTCGATGTGGTCCTGAAAAAGGACGACGACTTTGATTACCGCCTGAACTACCTGGCGGCGGTGATCGGCCGTCTGGACGGCAGCGACCAGGGCACCATTCAGTGGGACAAGGACGGCAAGGCCCGGTTCATTCCCGGCTAAACCGCAACTTTTTCCGGGAAATCATCCCCCGCCCCTTGACGGGTCACTGAATCCGTTATACAATAGAAAAAGCACGTTATATTGCATACGATCATCTTTCGATATATACTGGCAGGAGGAACCGTCATGGCATTTGAAATGGAAACCGGCCCCGAAAATGTGGTCAATATCAAGGTCGTCGGCGTCGGCGGCGGCGGCAACAATGTGGTCAACCGCATGGTGCGCAGCGGCACCAAGGGCGTGGACTTCGTGGCCGTCAACACGGACAAGCAGGTGCTCAATGCGTCCAGCGCTACTTATAAAATTCAGATCGGCGAGAAGCTGACCCACGGCAAGGGTGCCGGCTCCAACCCCGAGGTGGGCCAGAAGGCCGCCGAGGAGAGCCGCAACCAGCTGACCAAGGCCCTGGAGGGCACCGATATGGTGTTCATCACCGCCGGTATGGGCGGCGGCACCGGCACCGGCGCTGCCCCTGTGGTGGCGGAAATTGCCCGTGAGTTGGGCGTACTGACGGTAGGCGTAGTCACCAAGCCCTTCTCCTTCGAGGGACGCCGCCGGATGATGCAGGCGGAAAAGGGCGTCGAGGAGCTGCGCAGCCGGGTGGATTCTCTGGTCATCATCCCCAACGAGCGCCTGAAATACGCCACCGATCAGAAGATCACCTTTGCCAATGCCTTTGAGATCGCCGATGATGTGCTGCGCCAGGCGGTGCAGTCCATTTCCGACCTGATCCGCGACACCGGCTTCATCAATCTGGACTTTGCCGACGTCACCACGGTGATGAAGGACGCGGGCCTGGCCCACATGGGCGTGGGCCGTGCTGCCGGCAAGGGCAAGGCCGAGGAGGCCGCCAAGATGGCTATTTCCAGCCCTCTGCTGGAGACGTCCATCAACGGCGCCCACGGCGTCCTGATCAACGTCACCGGCTCCATGGACATCGGCCTGGAGGAGGTGGAGCAGGCCGCCAGCCTGGTCCAGGACGCCGTTCATCCCGACGCCGTCACCATCTTCGGCGCCACCTTTGACGAGTCCCTGGAGGACGAGATCCGCGTCACCGTCATCGCCACCGGCTTCGCCGAAAACAAGCCCCAGGCGGAGCAGCCCGCCCAACCGGCTCAGCCCACTCAACCGGCTCAGCCCGTGCAGTCTGCCCAGCCCGTACAGCAGACGCAGGCCGCGCCCCAGCAGCCGGCAATGTCTCAGCAGGCCCAGCAGCTCAATGACGCCGTGGACCGGGAGGCCAGCACCGCCCGGGAAAACATCGACCGCGCCTACGACGACATTTTCAAAATCTTTTCCAAGGATAAATAAGCAATTACGGCAAAAAAAGAGGACCTTTTTCAGGTCCTCTTTTTTTGCCTGTTTACATGTACCGCACCACGATGCACACCATAGACACCGCCATTACCATGATGGTAGCCGGCGCACAGTACCGGCAATACTTGCCCCAGGTCACAGGATGTCCGTTCTTGGCGGCCACCGACGTCCCCACCACATTGGCGGAGGCTCCGATGGGCGTTGCGCTGCCGCCCAGATCCGTGCCCATAGACAGGGCCCACGCCAGAACGTGCAGGTCAACGCCTTGGGTCTGGGCCATAGCCTGGATCACCGGCACCATGGTAGCCGCAAAGGGGATATTGTCCACAAAGGCGCTGGCCACAGCGGACACCCACAGGATGATGGCCACCATCACAACGGCCTTGCCGCCGCTGAGCCTGGCGATGCCGTCCGCCAACACACCCAGGCAGCCGGTACGCTCCAGCCCGGCCACCACCACGAACAGCCCCGTGAAAAACAGCAGCGTCTTATAGTCCACCCGGGCAAACAGCCCCGCGGCAGCCTTTCTTCCGCTGGTCAGCAGCGTCACAAGACTCATCAGCGCTGCGGCGATGCAGCCGATGGTGGCCACCGTCAGCTCCGTCTGGGCGTGGGTGATCAGCAGGACCACCACCACCAGGAACGATGCGCCGCAGCCATAGAAGCCCGCCCGGTTCTTCACCGCCGACGCCGCGTCGGGGTACACCACATTGGCCGGGCGGTTCTTTTCGCTTTCGGCCAGAGGCTTGCGGAAGCACAGGAAGAAATACACCACCGTGAACACCAGGCACACCCCGGCGATAACGCCGGTGTTGCCCAGGAAGTCGAAGAAGCTCAGCCCCAGGGACGTGCCGATGATGATGTTGGGGGGGTCGCCGCACATGGTAGCCGATCCGCCCAGATTGGCGCAGAAGATTTCCGCCAGAATCATAGGCACCGGGTCGAAATACAGGGTCTTGGCCAGCTCCGCCGTCACGGCAGCCAGGAACAGGATCACCGTAATGCTGTCGATGAACATAGCCAGCAGCGCTGACATCACCATGAAGCAGAGCAGCAGCGGCACCGTCCGATAGTTCACCAGCTTCGCGATCTTCAGACACAGCCATTGGAAGATCCCCGCATGGCCCATGCCCTCTACCATCACCATCATGCCGGCAATAAACACAATGGTGGACCAGTTGATGCCGGTGCTGGACTCGGATGACCCGATCCAGAACCCCTTCTGCGCAAAGCAGCTCAGGTTCAGCGTCTCCCAGATGGCCCCGCCGTCATGCATGCACAGGCCGAACACCAGCGCCAGAACCAGCGCCCCGCTGATCAGCGTCACCCACTGACGGGGAAAGCGGTCCCAGATGATGAAGCCGAACATCGCCACAAATATGGCGACTGCCAGAATCTTTTCCATGATTCATCCTCCCTTTCCTTTGAAATTACTCCTTGAACAGTATGGTATTGTAGTCCCCCGCCCCAGGAAAGTCAACCCTGCTGTCTTATACAGTTTTACAAAAATGTCCGAAATTGGAACATTTAATTCGTCGATTTTATGGCTTTTACTTGATATTAACAATTAATTCACACTTTTCTCTGTGGGCTGAACGTCACCTCTCCGTGCGCAGAAGAAGCGCTGCGGTCCATACCCGCAGCGCTTCTTCCTTCTCACCCAAATGGTCCCCGGTCCCATGACTTGCTGCGAAGGAGCCCCCCCTGCCGCAGCACCTCATCCGCAGTTTTTCGCGCAAAAATTCCCCCTCCGGTATAACCGGAGGGGGAATCCGTGTCAATAAGGAACGAACCTTACTTGGCAGCCTTCTGAGCCTTGATGGACTCGATCAGCTCGGGCACGACCTTGAACAGGTCGCCCACGATACCGTAGTCAGCCACCTCGAAGATGGGAGCGGACTCGTTCTTGTTCACGGCGATGATGCACTCGGAATCCTGCATACCAGCCTTGTGCT
>ERZ827512.2995-NODE-2995-length-12531-cov-2.586807_pt1 | contig 12531 bp, 12 predicted proteins | sample MGYA00519916_ERZ827512 | MGnify/ENA primary metagenome ERZ827512 (study PRJEB31778, sample SAMEA3449335) | human gut metagenome | biome: human gut; feature: human-associated habitat; material: faeces | place: United Kingdom | collected 2010/2012 ... | reverse complement strand
CCATCGTGCGCACGCCGTGCGCCGCCGCCAGGGCGTCAGCAAGCTCCTGCGCTGCCGGCAGGCCCGCTTCGCTCGAACAGTTCACGCACACGTCGAAACCGTCGGCGGCCAGGCGCTCGGCCACCGCGCGCCCGATGCCGCGGCTCGAGCCGGTCACGAGCGCGGCGCGCTTCGTCGTCTCTTCCATGCCTTACTACCCTTCGTAGGATTCCACGTCGTCCAGGGACGCCACGACCGGGCGGCCCCACGTCTTATCGGTGCGGCGGACCAAGCCCGAAAGCACCCCGCCGAAGCCCACTTCGACAAAGGTGTCGGCGCCTTGCTCCGCCAGGTAGCGCACGCTCTGCTCGAAGCGTACCGGATGCGTCAGGTGCGCCGCCAGGCGCTCCTTCGCCTCGGCGGCCGCAAGCGGGCGCGCCGTGCCGTTGTCGATGAGCGGAATGCGCGCTTCGGCGAACTCGACGTCCGCCAGCCACGCGGACAGCTCGTCGGCGGCCTGCTGCATGAGCGGGCTGTGGAACGCGCCCGAGGTGGCAAGGCGGGAACAGCGCTTCTTCTGCGCCTTCCACGCCTCTTCGGCGCGCTCGATCGCGGCGACGCTGCCGGACACGACGATCTGGCCCGGGCAGTTGAAGTTCGCCGACACGAGTACGTCATCCTGCGCGCACGCGGCGCACAGGGCGGTAGCGCTCTCTTCGTCGGCGCCCAGGAGCGCGCACATGGCGCCCGGGTTCGCCTGGGCGGCGCGGGACATGGCCTCGGCGCGGAACGCGGCGAAGCGCATCGCGTCGTCAAGGCCGAGCATGCCCGACACGGCAAGCGCGCTCACCTGGCCGAGCGAGAAGCCCAGCACCGCCGCCGGCTCATGGCCGCGCGCCTCCAGGGCGCGCGCAAGGCCCACGGACAGCGCCACCATGCAGCCCTGCGCGACCTTCGTCTCGTTGAGCTCTTCTTGGGCGGCCTCCTGGGAGACGCGCGCCACGTCGAACCCGAAATGCTCGGACGCGCACGCGTAGACCTCGGCGGCAGCCGGGTCGGCGGCGACGCCCGCCCCCATGCCCGGCTTCTGGGCGCCCTGGCCCGAGAACATCCAAACCGTGCTCACGAGCCCTCCTTACGCGCGCTCGCGGGCTGCGTTCGCCCGCGCCATTTCGGCCATGTCGCGCGCGCCGAGCGCGCACGCCTCGCGCACGAGCTCGTCGATGACCTCGGCGGCCGTCTTGCGCTCGTGGACGAGCGCCGCCACCTGGCCGGACATGAGCGAGCCGTTCTCGACGTCGCCTTCGACGGCGCGGCGCAGGGAGCCCAGGTACATCTGCTCCAGCTCGTCGCCGTTCTTGGCCATGTCGCCTTCCAGCTTGCGCACCGCGCGCGAGAACTTGTTCTTCAGGCAGCGCGCCGGATGGCCGCTGCCACGGCCCGTCACGATGGTGTCGGAGTCCTTCGCCGCCAGCACGCGCTCCTTGTACGCGTCGGCGACGGTGCACTCCTCCACCGTGAGGAAGCGCGTGCCCATCTGCACGCCCTCGGCGCCGAGCGCGAAGACCGCGGCCAGGCCGCGGCCGTCGGCGACGCCGCCCGCCGCGATGACCGGAATCTTCACCGCGTCGACGACCGACGGCACGAGCGCCATCGTGGTGAGCTCGCCGATGTGCCCGCCCGACTCGGTGCCCTCCGCCACGACGGCGTCGGCGCCGAGGCGCTCCATGCGCACGGCAAGGGCGGTCGAGGCGACGACGGGGATGACCTTGATGCCGGCCTCTTTCCACATCTCCATGTAGTTGGCCGGGCTGCCGGCGCCCGTCGTGATGACGTCGACCTTCAGCTCGGCCAGAAGCTTCGCGAGCTCGCCGGCGTTCGGGTCCATGAGCATGACGTTGGCGCCGATGGGCTTGCTCGTGCGGGAGCGCGCTTCGGCGATCTGCGCCTCGACCCAATCGAGCGGCGCGCCGCCGCACGCGATGATGCCCAAGCCGCCCGCTTCGCTCACGGCGGAAGCCAGGCTGGCGTCGGCGATGCGCGCCATGGCGCCCTGGATGATGGGCACCTCGATCCCGAGCAGCTCGGTGACGCGAGTGTTCAACGCGGCAGTCACGGGACGCTCCTTACAGGCTCTCGATGTAGTCGACGAGCTTGCCGATGGTGTCGATGCCCTCGGGCTCGCCGAACTCGATGTCGCAGCGCTCCTCCAGCTCGCAGATCAGCTCGACCATGTCGAGGGAGTCGATGCCCAGGGACTCGAGCGTGGACTCGGGCTGGACGGTCTCCGGATCGATGTCCAGGTTCTCCTGCAGGACCTCTTTGACGGTGTCGATGGTGGCCATGGGTGTCTCCTTCGTCTTGTTCGGTGCGTGTTCGACGCAAATACTTTGATTATCTAACTATTATCGTGAAGCCGCCGTCAGTCAAGCTGACAGCGCGGTTTCCATGGATTGCGCACGGGTGCATGGTAGCACGCGCTCACGACGCGGCCTGCTGCTCGCGCGCCTGTTCGTCAAAGAACCGTTTCACCTTGTTGAGCGACCGGGCCAGCACCAGCTCTTCTTCGTCGGACAGACCCTCCAGCGCCGATTCCACCATGGTTCGGTGGAATAGCCGGTGCGACCGGTAGGCGGCGCGCCCCGCCTTCGTGAGCGAGACGAGCACCTTGCGACGGTCCTCCTCGCTGCGCGAGCGCTCCACGAAGCCCTTGCGCTCAAGCTTCGCCACCGCCGTGGTGAGCGTGGCGAGCGTCACGTCCAGGCGGGCGGCGACGACGTTCATCGGATTGCGCTCGTAGAGCCCGATCGCGTCGATGGTGTGCATCTCCGCGATGGTGAGCCCGTCCGTAAGCTTGTTCTGCAGCGCGCGCTCCTCAACGCGCAGGACGGTGTTGAACGTGCTCGAAAGCAGCTCGTCCAGGTCCGCGCGACGTCGGCGCGCCGCGCCCGAGGCATCGGACGGTGACATCTCTTCTTGCATGCCCCTCCTCTCGTTCCTATCGCTCTTGCCGCGCGAGCCGGAAGTCCAGCCGACGACGGCGCGCGTCCACCGCCGTGAGCACGACGCGCACGCGCTGCCCCAGGCGAAACGTCCGTCCGCTGTCCGCTCCCGTGAGGCTGCGCCGCACCGTGTCGAGCGCGAAGTACTCGTCTCCCAGGCAGCGCACCGGCAGCAGGCCCTCCGCCGTGCACGCCAGGCGCACGAACGCGCCGTACGTCGCCACGCCCGAGATGACGCCGTCGAACTGCCTGCCGACCTCGCTTTCCAGGAGCTCGCACAGCTTCATCTCCTGCGACTCGCGCGCGGCGGCCTCCGCCGTGCGCTCCATGGTCGAGGAGTGCTCGGCGATCCAGGCGAGCGCGCTGCGCTGCTGGTCGAAATCCCCGGAGCGGCCGAACAGGCGCGCTTTGAGCATGCGGTGCACCACCAAATCCGGATAGCGGCGAATCGGACTCGTGAAATGCGTGTACGCCGCGCTTGCCAGCCCATAGTGCGGCTGGCACTCCGGGCGGTAGACCGCCCGCTTCATGGAGCGGAGCAAAAGCGAGGTCACCAGCTCCTCCTCCGCACGGCCCTTCGACGCATCGAGCACGTCCTGCAGCACGAACGGGCTTCCCGCCACGAACGCGCTCACGTCAAGGTCGCGGTAGGCGGAGAACTCCTGCAGCAGCGGGACGAGCTCGGCCAGCGCGTCGGCGGCGGGCGCCTCGTGCACGCGGTACAGGCTGGGGAAGCCCGCCTCGTCCATCGAGCGCGCCACCGCCTCGTTCGCGAGCAGCATGGCCTCCTCGATAAGCGACGTCGCCTCGGTCTTCCGGCGCAGGGTGACCTCGAGCGGCGTCCCGTCGCCCGCAAGACGGACCTTCGCCTCCACGGTGTCGAAGTCCACGCCGCCCCGCTCCTCGCGCAACGCCGCACGCCTGCGCCCGATGGCCGCCAGGGTCACGATCCGCTCGGAGACCTCCGGCGCGATGTCCGCGGCGCTCGAGGGCGCAGGCGCTTCCGCGCGGTCCGCCTCGATGACCGCCTGCGCCGAACCGTAGTCCAGCCGTGCGCGGGAGCGGATGAGCGAAGGGTAAATCTCCGCCCCCACGAGGCGCGCTCCCGCGTCAAGGTACAAATCGGCCGTGAAAGCGCGCCGGTCCTCGCCCGCGCGCAGCGAGCACACGTCGTTCGAAAGGGCCTCGGGCAGCATGGGCACCACGCGGTCCGCCAGGTAGACGCTCGTCGCGCGACGGCGCGCGTCAAGGTCGAGGAGTTCCACGGCACGTAGTGCGAGACGTCGGCAATGTGCACGCCAAGCCGCCATTTCGCGCCGCGCGGAACCGGCCCCTCAGCGCCCGCGCGCCACGCGCCCCTGCCCACCTTCAGTACGATTGACGGCGTGGACGGCTCGAGCGCGCCCGCGTCGTCCGACCCCGCTTCGTCCGCGTACTCCACGCGGTCGAGCGAGACGGCGTCGTCGAAGTCCTTCGCGTCCTCCGGGTCGATGGTGAACAGCACGCGCGACCGCAGGTCGCGATAGCCCGCGGCAAGCGCCCCGTCGGCGTCGACGCGCGCTTCGGCGGCCTCCGCGAGGGCTCCGTCCGAGAACGTCGTCTCAAGCTGATGGCGCGCGATCACAAGCTCGCCGTCCAGGCGCACGTCCTCCTCGCGGCCGAGGACCTCCTCCACCACGCCGGTCGCGGCGGAGTGGCGCGTGGGGTACTCGACCATGCGCACGCGCACCAAGTCGCCGTCGTTGACCTGCGGGTTGTCCTTCAGCAGCGTGAAAATGTCGTAAGGAATGCGCGGGTCCTCGGGCACCACGACGCCGAACGGCTCGGCCACCTCGAAGCGCCCCACGATGGACTCGTGGTTCCGCACGATCACGCCGACGATGCGGCCGGTCGGCCTTCCGCCCGTCCGGTTGTGCTCCTTGTCGTCCTGCCGGTGCTCGCGGTTGACCTTTGCCGGCGCCACCTCGACGAAGTCCCCGTCGAACGCGGTGCCCATCTTCGAAGCAGGGATGAAGTACTCCCCTTCCGCCGTCTGCACGAAGCCGTAGCCATGCGCCGTGACGGAAAGGACGCCGCGCGGGTTGCTGCGCGGGCGACGCCGCGTGGGCGACTTCCGACGACCGTTGTTGCGCCCCACGGTCAGCCCGCCATCAACGACTGGGCGGTCTCGAGCGCCACGGTTTTCTGCGCGTCGTCAGGCCCTTCGCCCGCCGCGATAGAGACACTCGGCACCACGCCGACATCCTGAATCTCGCGACCGAGCGGGGTCAGGTACGTGGCGGCCGTGTAGCGCAGCGCGCCGCCGAACGACAGCTCCCGCACAACCTGCACGCCGCCCTTGCCAAGCGTCGTCTCGCCCACCACGGTGGCGCGCTGGTTGTCCTGTAGCGCCGCAGCGAGCACCTCGGCGGCGCCTGCGGTGTTCTGGTTTACGAGCACCACGAGCGGCAGGTCCGTTTCCACCTCGCCGCTTGCCGTGCGCGTCGTGGTGCCGTCGACCGTGGAGATCTGCACGACCACGCCGCTGCGCACGAACAGCGACGCCGTGTCCACAGCGCTCGTAAGGTAGCCGCCCGGGTTGTCGCGCACATCGAGCACGAGCGAGCGGGCACCCTGCGAGACGGCCGACGAGATCGCGTCGCTCACGAGCGAATCGCTGTTCTGGGAAAGCTGCGAGAGCTTGATGTAGCCCACGGCATCGGACACTTCGACGTGCACGTTCTGCTCGGTGTACTCGGAGCAGAGCAGCGTCGTCGTGATCTCAGGACCCCCTTCGGCTTCAAGGCTGCCCGGACGCCGCCACGTGACGACGACCTGCGAGCCCTCTTCCCGCGCGAGCGCGTTCACGGTCTCGGCGAGCGACCACCCTGCGCGGTCGCCGTCAATAGCGGCGACGAAATCGCCCGCTTGCACGCCCGCCGCCTCGGCGGCGGAGCCCGGGAAGACCTCGACCGCGTAGCACTTTCCTCGATACTCGCCGAACAGCACGCCGATGCCCGTGTACGAGCGCGCCGTCTCCTCCAGGTACGCGGCGTAGCGCTCCTGGTCGTAGTACGTCAGGTACGGGTCCTTCGTGGACTCGGCGAACGCGTCGAGCACGCGCCCGGTGGCGTCCTCGAGGTCGTACGCGTCGATGCTCTCCTGGGCGACGATGCCCTCGACCTCCGCCACGCGAGCGGAGATGGAGTCGTACGTGTTGCCCGTGACCGTCTGCCCCGGGTTGCTGCTCGTGGACACCACGAGCGAGTCGAACCCCAGGCGCTGCAGCAGGTCGGTGTTGCCGCGCGCCACGAAGCCCGCGGCGAACGAGCAGCACAAGCAAAGGAAGACCACCGCGGTAGCGATGATCTTCCTATTGCGCGCACGAAGCGCGTTCACGGTATTCAGGCCATGACGGGCCATGCCAGGCAAGCCTCCTTGTTACACCTTCAGGTAGCGGCGCATGGCAAGCGCAGAGCCCAGCAAGCCGATGACGAGGCCCGCCACCAAGAGCGCGGCGTAGATGAGCAGCACCGTGCCGAACTCGACGTTCACCGGCAGCCACACGAGCGCGTTCGAGACCTGGGGCAGCGCGAAATGGCGCACCAGCTCGATGCACACGATGGCGAGTGCACCGCCGATGATGGCGTGCAGCGCGCCTTCCATGAGGAAGGGCCCGCGGATGAAGCCGTTCGAGGCGCCCACGAGGCGCATGATGGCGATCTCCTTGCGGCGCGCCAGAATGGCCAGGCGAATCGTGTTGTTGATGAACACGAACGCGATGAAGATGAGCAGCGCCACGAGCGCGACGCCCACGTAGCGGATGATGTTGACCATCGAGAACAGGCGGTCGATGCTCTGCTGGCCGTAGCTCACCGAGCCTTCGACGTCGCCCTCGTCGGCGATGGCCTGGTAGTCGGCGTTGTCCTTGATGGCCTGCGCCACCGTCTCGACCTGCTGCGGGTCGGAAAGCTCGATGTCGATGGAGGCCGGCAGCGGGTTCGTGCCGTCAAGGGAGTCGATGATGTCGGAGTTGTTCGAGGTCTGGAAGTTCTCGAGCGCCTGCTCCTTCGTCGTGAAGCCGACGGAGGCGACGTCGTCCATGCCCTTGACGTCGGCAATGACCGCGTCGACCTTCGCCTGGTCGGCGTCATCGGCCACGTACGCGGTGATGGAGACTTCGTTCTCCACGGACGACACGATGTTGTTCACGATGACGCCACCCACCAGGAACAAGCCGATGATGAGCAGCGAAAGGAAGATCGTGATGATCGAGCCGAGCGTCGTGGAGAGGTTGCGCGTGAAGCCCGTGAGCGATTCTTTGAAGAAGTAGAAAAGGCTAGACATCGAAGCCGTACACCCCCCTGTCCTGGTCGCGGGTCAGATGCCCGCGGTCGAGCGCGATGACGCGACGGCGCATGTTGTCGACCATCTCGCGGTCGTGCGTGGCAACGAGCACCGTGGTGCCCGTGCGGTTGATGCGCTCGAGCAGGTCCATGATGCCGCGCGAGGTCTGCGGGTCAAGGTTGCCCGTGGGCTCGTCGCAGATCAGCAGCGGCGGACGGTTCACGATGGCGCGCGCGATGGAGACGCGCTGCTGCTCGCCGCCGGAAAGCTGGTCAGGGCGCTTGTTGAGCTTGTCCTGCAGGCCGACGAGGCGCAGGACCTCGGGCACCTGCGTCTTGATGACGTGGCGGCTCTTGCCGATAACCTCCAGCGCGAAGGCGACGTTCTCGAACACCGTCTTGTTCGGCAGGAGCTTGAAGTCCTGGAAGACGCAGCCGATGTTGCGGCGCAGGTACGGGACGCGCCAGTTGCGCATGGTGGACAAGTCCTCGTCCGCAACGTAGATCGTGCCCTTCGTGGGCTTGATCTCGCGGATGAGCATGCGGATGAACGTGGATTTGCCCGAGCCGGAATGGCCGACCAGGAACACGAACTCGCCCGCATAGATCTGCAGCGAGATGTCGTTCAGAGCAGGTTTGTTGGGCTGGGCGGGATACACCTTCGTCACGTGGTCGAACGTGATGACCGGAGTTCCCATGGTCTGGGGCATGTCGTCGATGTCGAGCGTCGGCAACGCCTGGGAAAGCTGGGCGGTGGCCTGGCGCGCCGCCGCCTGCTGCGGCGTCAACCGCTGCGGTGCGGCGTGGCTGCCACGACGCACCGGCGCCCCCTGGTTGGTGGGATTCGTCACAGAGTGCTCCGTTCATGTCGTGATGTACTGTAACGTTCGCATTATACCGTTAAGCGCTCGAAGGTGGGTTTTCTGGCGCGATTGTCAGCTTTCGTTCACACCGCCTTCGCAAATGCCGTGAGAAGCGCGCTCCCCGCTCTCCCGCCCCCAAACGCCGCTTCCCACTTCGGGCGACTTCTTATAAAGTGGAAGTTCGCTTGCAAACAAGGAAGGAAATCAAGGGGAACCATGCGAAAGATCGTTACCAGCCTGCCGTTCATCCTGCTCATGGCGGTCATCCTTGGCATCGTGGTCGGCCTCGTCGCCTCCGTCGAGGTCATGAACGTGGTGGTCGTCATCAAGTACGTGCTCGGCCAGCTCATCAACTTCTGCGTGCCGCTCATCATCATCGGCTTCATCGCTCCGTCCATCACGAGCCTGGGACAGCACGTCTCGCGCATCCTGACCGTGGCGGTGCTGCTCGCGTACGTCTCCTCCATCGGCGCGGCGTTCTTCTCCATGCTGGCGGGCTACGGCATCATCCCGCACCTGTCCATCGTCACGAACCCTGAAGGACTGCGCGAAGTGCCCGAGGCGCTTTTCCAGCTCGACATCCCCCAGATTATGTCGGTCATGAGCGCGCTCGTGCTCTCCATCCTGCTCGGCTTGGCCGCCGTCTGGACGCAGGCCACGCTCATGGCGCGCCTGCTCGACGAGTTCCGCCGCATCGTGCTCGCTATCGTGAAGAAGATCGTCATTCCCATCCTGCCGGTCTTCATCGCGAGCACATTCTGCGAGCTGTCCTACGAGGGCGTCATCACGCAACAGCTGCCGGTGTTCATCGTCATCGTGCTCATCGTCATCGTGGGCCACTACCTGTGGCTCGCCGTGCTCTACGGCCTTGCCGGCGCGTACAGCGGCCAGAGCCCGTTCCAGGTCATCCGCCATTACGGGCCCGCCTACCTCACCGCCATCGGCACCATGAGCTCCGCCGCCACGCTCGCCGTCGCGCTCGAGTGCGCGGGCAAGGCCGTCCCGCCCCTGCGCCGTGACATGGTGGACTTCGGCATCCCGCTGTTCGCGAACATCCACCTTTGCGGCTCGGTGCTCACCGAGGTCTTCTTCTGCATGACCATCAGCCAGATGCTCTACGGCCACATTCCGGACCTGGGCACCATGGTGCTTTTCTGCCTGCTGCTCGGCGTGTTCGCCATCGGCGCCCCCGGCGTTCCGGGCGGCACCGTCATGGCCTCCCTTGGCCTGATCACGGGCGTGCTCGGCTTCGACGCCACCGGCACGGCGCTCATGCTCACCATCTTCGCCCTGCAGGACAGCTTCGGCACCGCCTGCAACATCACGGGCGACGGCGCGCTCACGCTTGCGCTGTCCGGTTACGTGCGCAAGCACAACATCGAGGAGGAGTCCCTCGACAACGTCGAGTTCGAGAGCGACGGCCAGATGGCCCCGCTTGAAGAGGCGAAATAGGCAGCCGCCGAAGTTGGCAGCCGCCCCCTCCGCGCACCGCAAAAGACGGCCGGGCACGCGCTCGGCCGTCTTTTTTTCGTGCCCGCCTCCAGCTCCCCGCCCCGGTTGCATGGCGCGCAAAACAAAGCGCGCCCGGGAGCGATTCCCGGGCGCGCTTTACGGTGCTTGCTCGCGAGCGCGGGCCTACAGCAGCCCCTTCGCCGCCTTCGCGATGGCCTCGGCGTCCAGCTCGAAGTGGCGCATGAGCTCTTCGAACTCGCCCGAGGTGCCGAACTCGTCGCGCACGCCCACGAGCGCCGTGCGGGTGGGCAGCTGCTCAGCGAAGAGCTCGCAGACCGCGGAGCCCAGACCGCCGATGACGGAGTGCTCCTCCGCCACCACGACGCGACCGGTCTTGCGCGCGGAGGCGAGAATGGTCGCCTCGTCGAGCGGCTTCACCGAGTACGCGTCGATGACCTCGGCCTCGATGCCCTCGGCCGCCAGCTGCTCGGCGGCAATGAGGGCCTCGTTCACTTCGACGCCGCACGCGACGATGGTGACGTCGCCGCCCTCGCGCAGCGTGCGCGAGCCGCCGATCTCCAGCTCGCAGCCCGGCTCGTACACGCAGGGCACGGACGCGCGGCCCATGCGCACGTACACCGGGCCCGGCGTGGCGGCCGCCAGCTTCAGCGCGGAGGCGCAGGCGTCGTAGTCCGCCGGCACGAGCACGCGCATGTTGGGCAGCACGCGCATGAGCGCGATGTCCTCGAGCATCTGATGGCTGCCGCCGTCGGGGCCGACGGAGACGCCCGCGTGCGTCGGGGCGATCTTCACGTTGAGCTTGGAGTAGCACACCGTGTTGCGAATCTGGTCGTAGACGCGGCCGGTGCCGAACACGGCGAACGAGCCGGTGAACGCCACGTTGCCGGCGAGCGAGAGGCCGGCGGCGACGTCGATCATGTTCTGCTCGGCAATGCCGACGTTGAACAGGCGCTCGGCGTTCTCCTCCGCCGCGCCCGCGAACTTCTTCGTCGTGGTGGAGCCGGACAGGTCCGCGTCCACCGCCACGACCGGAACGCCCGCCGCAGCGAGCTCCGCCAAAGTCGCGCCGAACGCGGCGCGGGTCGCCTTCTTCTCAGCAGCCACGTTAGGCCTCCTTCTTGCTCAAATCGGACAGGGCGATCTCCAGTTCCTCGGGCTTCGGCGCCTTGCCGTGCCAGCCGGCCTTGCCTTCCATGAAGCTCACGCCCTTGCCCTTCGTCGTCTCGGCGATGACGGCCGTCGGCTTGCCGCCCTTCGCGGCTTTCGCCTGCGCCAGCACGTCAAGCACCTGCGCCATGTCGTTGCCGTCGCACGTCATGACCTCCCAGCCGAAGGCGGCGAACTTCTCCACCAGGCTCTCCGGCGAGCACACGTCTTCGATGCGCCCGTCGATCTGCAGGTGGTTGTGGTCCACGATGGCGACCAAGTTGTCAGCCTGCTGGTGCGCGGCGAACATGGCCGCCTCCCAAACCTGGCCTTCCTGGCACTCGCCGTCGCCGAGCAGGCAGAAGACGCTCGCGTCGCTACCGGCCAAGCGCAGGCCGCACGCCAGGCCGCACGCCACGGAAAGCCCCTGGCCAAGCGAGCCCGTGCTCACTTCGACGCCCGGCAGCTTCTTGGAGTCCGGGTGACCCTGCAGGCGGCTGCCCAGCTTGCGCAGCGTCAGCAGCTCCTCGGTCGGGAAATAGCCCGCCTCGGCCAGCGTGGCGTAGAGCGCCGGCGCCGCGTGGCCCTTGGAAAGGATGAAGCGGTCGCGCGCGTCGTCTGCCGGGTTCTGCGGATCGTGGCGCAGGATGCCGCCGAAATACAGCGCGCACATGACGTCTGCGCTCGAAAGCGAGCCGCCGGGGTGTCCGCTGCCCGCCTCTGCGATCATGCGGACGATGTCCTTGCGGATATCGTTCGCCTTGACTTGCAATTCCTCTACGTTCACCGTTTTCCCTTCCTTACTGGGCTGCTTTATATCGGTGGTAACCGATGACAAACTCGTCGATGTCCCCGTCGAGCACCGCGTCGACGTTGCCGGTCTCGATGCCGGTACGCACGTCTTTCACAAGCTGGTAGGGGTACAGGACGTAGTTTCTAATCTGGCTGCCGAACGAGTTGTCCATGCGCTCCCCGCGCAGCTCGTCGATTTCCGCCTCGCGCTTGCGCTCTTCGAGCTCGTAGAGCTTCGCGCGCAGCACGCGGAAGGCGGCTTCCTTGTTCTGCAGCTGGGACTTCTCGTTCTGGCAGGTCACGACGATGCCCGTGGGCAGGTGGGTCAGGCGCACGGCGGAATCCGTCGTGTTCACGCACTGGCCGCCCGGACCGCTCGAGCGATAGACGTCCACGCGGACGTCGGCAGAATTGAGGTCGACCTCGATGTCGTCGGGCAGGACGGGCAGCACCTCCACGCTCGCGAACGTGGTGTGACGACGCTTCTTGTCGTCTGTCGGCGAGATGCGCACCAGGCGATGGACGCCGGATTCGCTGCGCAGCATGCCGTAGACGTTCTTGCCCTCCACCTGGAAGCTCGCGCGATCAAGGCCCACGGCCTCTGCGCCGGGCACCACGTCGAGCACTTTGACCTTCCAGCCTTTCTTCTCGGCATAGCGCGTGTACATGCGGTACAGCATGTCCGTCCAGTCCTGCGCCTCAAGGCCGCCTGAACCGGGATTGACCGTCACGATGGCATCGCCCGCATCGAAGCGGCCGGAGAACCAGGAGTCAATCTCGAACTGGTCGAGCATGCCGGCAAGCGTGGCAAGGTCGGCGTCGAGCTCTTCGAGGAAGTCCGGCTCCTCGTCCGCCAGATCGGCCGCAGCGCGCACGTCCTCGAGCAGCGCGCACGCGCGCTCGTAACCCTCGATGGTGTCGCGCAGGTTGCTCGCCTGCTTCGAGACCTCC
>ERZ827512.2994-NODE-2994-length-12531-cov-9.793524_pt1 | contig 12531 bp, 9 predicted proteins | sample MGYA00519916_ERZ827512 | MGnify/ENA primary metagenome ERZ827512 (study PRJEB31778, sample SAMEA3449335) | human gut metagenome | biome: human gut; feature: human-associated habitat; material: faeces | place: United Kingdom | collected 2010/2012 ... | reverse complement strand
CAGCAATCAAGGGCTATCCCTCACTCTTGATATCTAACATCTTTTCTTGTACCTCTCTTTCCTTGTTTGGTGGCACCTTGCTGTGTCCGCCAAATCTACGCCTCTCCTATATATAAACACCGCAGTGCGATGGACTTGCCTACTAAAGCGGCTTGGCCTGTCAGGCGTTATGTCGTCTTCTGGTGCCCGGGCTTTTCTCCCTGCCTGTATACAAGGGAGAGAGTGCTTAGGTCATTGGAATCACCTCTTCCTCTTTGCACTTATAGAGTAGCATATTTTCCTCAAAAAAACAATCGGCAGGATATACGAATTCCGGCATTCGGTTTTATGCTTATATACAAACTTTTTCTTTTTGTTTTGTATGTATTGACCAATCGGCTTCTTGTATGATATAATAATAGTGTTGTGGGGGATCCGGCGGAACAGTACCGTCGGACTTTTTTTGTGCAAGAAATATCTTATCGTTTTTTCTTCAAAAAACCGTGCTTCTCCCTCCCCAAAGGGCTATTAAAACAAAAACAGTAGAAAAAGTTACAAATATATGGTATAATGTACTTGCTTATCCGGCAAGATCGGTTAAGCAGAAAAGCAATTCGAGAAAGGAGATCACGGAAAATGACCAAAAAAGAAATCGTTGATGCGGTTTCCGCAAGCGCAGGTGTATCTAAAAAGGATACCGCCGCAGTTATCGACTCGCTGCTTGCTGCGATTACCGACGCTGTCGTGAAAGGCGACTCTGTCCAGTTCACAGGCTTTGGTACATTTCAATCGCGTAAGAGACCTGCACGCGCAGGGCACAATCCCGCTACCGGTGCCACGATCGACATCCCGGCTTCTACCGTTCCGGCTTTCAAGGCCGGCAAGGCATTTAAGGATGCTCTGAAGAAGTAACCCTCAAAAGCAGGACTTACAGCACAGAGGTACTGTAGGTCCTGTTTTTAGGGAAAAAGTAATACGGATCGGACGGTTCTTATCATGGATAAAACACAAACCAACCCCTTTGAGAGTGCACAGGAATTTCTTGTTATGCGAAATCTTTATGAGTCTGCCGTGAAACAGCTGGCTCTGAAATTTGAAGTGCTGAACAGCGAATTCAACATACAGTATTCACGCAGCCCCATTCATCATATTGAAAGCCGGGTAAAATCCGCACAGAGCATCATGGCAAAGCTTGCAAAGAAAGGTATTCCTTTTACCATTGCCACCGCTAAAGAAAATATCAACGATATTGCCGGTGTGCGCGTTGTCTGTAACTATATAGACGATGTGTACCGAGTAGCCGAAATTTTTGAACGGCAGAAGGATGTGGAGATTCTCAAAAAGCAGGACTATATCAAGGAGCCGAACTACAACGGCTACCGTTCCCTGCATCTCGACATCCGTGTTCCCGTATATCTTTCGAACCGAACAGAGTATGTGGTAGCGGAGATCCAGCTTCGCACGATTGCCATGGATTTCTGGGCAAGCCTTGAGCACGACATCCGATATAAGGTGGACAAAACCAAGCTGCCCGAGGGTATTAACGAAGAAATGTTCGACTGCGCCGGAAAGATAGCGGAAATCGATCGACAGATGCAGGATATGTACCGCAGAATCAAAACGGCTGAAAAAGCCGATTAAGCCAAAACAAGAGAAACGCCTTCGGATTCCGTAATGTCCGGTTTCCGAGGGCGTAATTTTTTGATTTTATCACCTATTTTCAATCGGCACATATTCCCGAGTAGGCTTCACTCCGATATATGCCGGGCGAATGATCTTTCCGGCATTCTGCAGTTCCTCCAGACGGTGGGCGCTCCAGCCGGCAATGCGCGCCATTGCAAAGATCGGCGTATACAGTTCGCATGGTAGATCCAGCATCCGATATATAAGTCCCGAATAGAAATCCACATTCGCACTGACTCCCTTGTACATCTTCCGCTTCTTTGCAATGATCTCCGGAGCAAGCCTCGCCACCAGCGAATAAAGGGCATATTCCTCTTCATATCCCTTTTCTGTAGCAAGGGACGCAGCACAGTCCATCAGAAGCCCGGCTCTCGGGTCGGACTCGGAGTAAACGGCATGTCCGATACCGTAAATAAGACCTGCTTTATCGAAGGCTTCCCTGTTTAACAGTGCCGTCAGATAGCCTGCAACGGCGTCCTCGTCTTTGGTATTAATGCTGTTTTTCATATCCTCGAACATCCTCACAACCTTGATGTTAGCACCGCCGTGACGCGGTCCCTTCAGCGAACCGAGCGCCGCCGCAATGGCGGAATAGGTATCGGTGCCGGAGGAGGTCACGACATGCGTGGTGAAGGTAGAATTGTTGCCGCCGCCGTGCTCGGCGTGCAGCACCAGAGCAAGGTCGAGCAGCTTTGCTTCAAGCGGTGTATATTCGCCGGTGATGCGTAGCATCCGCAGAGTATTTTCCGCCGTGGAAAGCCCTTTTTCCGGTCGGTGAATTACCAGACTCTGTCCGCAGTGAAAATGCTGATAGGACTGATAGCTGTATACCGCCAGCATCGGGAATGCCGCTATCAGATGCAGACACTGCCGCAGTACATTTTCGGTGGAAATATTGTCCGGGTCATCGTCATAGGTGTAGAGTGCCAGTACACAGCGGGAAAGGATGTTCATCACATCCCGCCCCGGTGCTTTCATAATCATATCTCTCACAAAGGATTTAGGCAGGCTGCGAAATTCGGCAAGCATTTTTTCAAATCGTTGCAGTTCCTTTTTGTCCGGCAACGAGGAAAACAGCAGCAGATAGGCGGTTTCCTCAAAGCCGAAGCGGTTTTCTGAGGAAAATCCGCCCACCAAATCGCAGATATTATATCCGCGGTAGTAAAGTTCCCCGGGGCAGGTATGAACGCTGCCGTCCGGTGCTTTTTCTTTTGCTTTTATGGTGGATATTTCGGTAAGACCGGTCACAACACCGTTGCCGCTCATATCTCTGAGCCCCCTGAACACGGCGTGTTCGGTATACATATCCGGCGTAATGCCGTTTCTCTCATCAGACAGTGCAGCAAGCCGCCACAGATTTTCCGTTGTTTTTTTCGTATAGGTCATATCGGTTATTCCTTTCATCACCCCGAAAGGGTATATACATATGTGAAATATAAAAGCAAGCGCACAGCTCCCTTCTTACCGGGTCTGTGCGCCTGTCGGTTTTCCGTCATTTTTCTTTACAGCCTTGGCATCGATACAGTCGCACCGGTGTCATATTCAGATTTATACGATCAAAGTTGAAGCCTTGTCAAGCGGTCGTTGAACAACATGCGGCAAAACCGTATTCCGCACGGTCGCCGTTCTGCCATTCTGCGGTGATTCGGTAGACATTTTCTCCGTTTTTCAGGCTGAAGGAGTAATTTCCGTCCGAACGGTCGATATTGCAGGTCTCCTCAACGCTGTTACCCTTATTAAGACATTTTACCGTCACGGTATCGGGCTGAGTGTCAAAGTGCAGCGAAGCTTCTGCCGGTAAGGAAATGCTTACTTCGGGCAAATTGATTTCCGCCCCGATTCCGGTGCCGCAGGCATTTATATTAATCATTTGCCCGCTTCCGTCCGATGCCGGAATTGTCCGGTCGCAGCCGCAAAGCGCAGCGAGAATTTCGTCGTTTTCGATTTCTGTGTCCGCCTCGAGCCTGATCAGAAGGGACGGAACGTCGGTTTCGGAACTGAACGATTTCTGACGGAACACCGCGCCGTCCGGAACACATCTGTCAGCAGTTTTATCTGTCAGTCCGTATCGGTACACGGGGACTTGTGACGAACGTCCGGCTTCAAAGACCAACGTCTCGTTCTCTCTGCGGAATATGTAGGTGTTTCCCGTTTCATCATCGGCTTTGCATACAATGTACCCGTCCGTCTCGGTATATCTGCCGTGAGGCCAATAGGAGCTGAGCAAAGACAAGACGAGAGAAAAGGTTTTGTTGTCCGGATCAAGACACAGCGTTGCAAAGTCGTGCTCGGATCTGTAGGTGTAAGACTCCTTCGGAATGTACTCCGCAGCTTTCACAATTTCAAATTCCAGCAGATTTTTCAACGGTTCGGAACATTCGTCCCCGTATTGGAATCGAAATTCGGTCTGAAGACGGAATCTCTCACCTGCTGTCATATCGACATGACCCGGTATTGTATAAGAAACCCCTCCGACAGATCCGCTGTTTATACTGTAGCATACATCGGGGAAGAAGAGCTCTGTGTCAATTTCTTTCCAATTTTCCTCCTTCAGTCGATACAACTCATATGCCTTGCCGTACTCAATGGGGTTTCCGGAATTATTGACCCACAGCAAATCCAGAACAACATCCGAGCCGAGCTCACGGACACCGATAACTTCGAAGCTTACGCCCTCGGCATCGCTTTTGTCATTCAGAAAACGGAACTTGCCGATCTCTTTTGTTTTCGGTGCTGACATTTGCCGGTTACGGCGGTTACCTGTATCCGCCGTAACCGCAGCGAATGCGCAGGCAACCACGGTTATTACGGCAAGAATTAAGACCACTATGGCAGAAACTTTTCGCTTCAACATTTACGATCACCTCTTTTTATCAGTATCGGAAGCAGAATCAAAATCGCGTCCTCCGTCGCTTTCGGTCAGCCGCTTGCCGTACACTACTTTCCGATGTCCGTGACTGCGCCGATAAATACCGGCAGCCCGCAAGCGTCGTCTATAACGGCGTAAACGAATGGGCGGTCAAGCGTAACGCTGTATAACCCCCCTGTATCAGAGGTTGCTTTAATATCCGCAGCGGTCGCCGCACCGGCTTTTGTTCCTTTTTCGTCCACGGTGATATACGCCTTGTGGAGCACGCGGCTGATGAATATATTTCCGCTTTCGTAATAACCGAGCGCCGAAAAATCCGCTTTTTCCGGATCAAACGGCAGCGACATACCGAGCGCCTTCAGCGCACCGCTCATTTCGATGTCATAATCGTAGGAAAACTTCGGCATCGCCGCTTCCACCGGGACATCCTCGGCATTTTTTATCGTGTCGGCAAAGGACTTGCCGGTCATGGAGGCAGCATAGTCGCTGAGAGAAATATCTTCGTTCGGCAGCAGCGCAACAAAGCTGTAACCGTTCCTGTAAGGCTTTATAAAACCGATTGCCTTGCCGTCGTCAAGATATAGGTGCTCAGCCGAATACATCATCGAAGCCGTTCTCTTTGTGCCGTCAAGAGCGGTAAACGTGCCGTCTCTGACCTCGTCTTTTTTATAAATGTTTTCCCACTCAGCGTCGAACAGAACGGTGTTTATCAGATACATTACGGCGTCCGGGTCAATATCATCGATGATTTTTTCTATCATGCCGTCGGTATTCTTCTTTACCCAGTTGTTGATATACCGCAGTGTTTTCACGTCAAACGCCGACTTGTATACCGCAGCATCGAAGTAATCAGCGTTTTTCTGCAAAAAAGCCTTTTCCGCCGTAAATCCGTTATCCCTGACCCAAATAGAATTTGCGATATTCAGCTTTGCTGTTTTTTCGGAGGGCAGCGCTTTAATATAGGAATACAGATACTCGTTCAGCGTTTCCATGGGAATGTCTCCGCCGAGCAGGGATTCCGTTTGTGTAAGAGTCTCGCCCTTCGCTCCGTTCGCCGTCATGGAGAGCGCCAGCATGACCGACAGCGGGGAGATAAGACTGTTTTTGCTGTCGTCCCGCGTTTTTTGAAAAAGCCTGATCGCAAAGTCTGCACTGCTGTTTTTGAAAGCATCATCCGCAGCCCTGCCAGAAACAGGCTTTGCCTTAATTCCCTCCGTCAGATCTGCCGCACGTATCCCTGCCGTGCAGCCGGAAAGATTTACGGTGCCTGCACAAAGAACAAAGAAACACAAACAAACTGCTATCCGCCGTTTTATTCTCATTACACTTTCCTCCGAATTATTCTGATTCGTGTGCATTGTATGACGTAATCCGAATCACATTTTCGCGCAGTTCTTCACTGAATCCGTCGAGATCGTCGTATACGATCGCTCCCTCATTGATCAGGCGGCAAAGATCGGCAAGAAGCCCGGAGCTGCGCATCTCCGTCTGTACGCCGACGCGGTTTTTGTCACGGTGCAGGCGTCTGTCCAGCTCACGGAACTTTTCCGTCTCCGGGCCGTCACGGCTGAGCAGCTCAATGTATTCCCTGTTCAGCCTCCCGATATACGCTTCCTGCCATCCGGCGATTTTTTTTACAAAACAAAAGCTGATCCCGCTTTGAAGGCCAATTTGCCTGCATAATTTCACCCGCGCCCGAATTATCCGTCATTCAAACAGATATCTCTTCAAATAGTCGGCCACCGCTTCGGAAACCTGTTTGACATCTTTACCTGACGTATTGATAAGCAGATCGTAGTTTTCACGTGCTCCCCATTTTTGTCGGCTGAAGTAGTTGTAATATCTTGCCCTTCCTTTATCAATAGAGCGCATATTTCTTCCAATCTTGGAATCGGATAAGTTTTCATCCTCCGGGCTTCGTTCCCGGCAGCGTTTCAGTTTGCTCTCTGCATCCGCGTAGACGAAAATACGGAACGGATCTTTTTCCTTTAAGATATAATCGGCACAGCGTCCCACAATAATGCAATCGGATTTATCTGCCAGTTCCTTAATGATGTTATGCTGCTCGGCAAACACCGTAAGACTCCTGTCAAACTCAGTATAAGCATAATATGCCGTATGAAAACTCATGCCGGCATGGATGGGGTAAGCCATATACGGGCGGTCTTCGGTGATGCGTTCCACATATTCCTCGGAGTGCTTTGTGCGCTTGGCAATCTCGGTTACAATCTCCTGATCGTAATAGGCAATTTGCAGTTTCTCCGCAATTCTGCGGCCGATCTCACGACCGCCGCTCCCAAACTCGCGTCCTATTGTGATAAGCTTTTTCATTTGTCGCACCTCCTGTAAAATGCCGTAAGGCACCGACCCTGCCATGCAAAGCCGATGCCTCGTTCTCTTTCTTTGGCTCGTGGGCTTTGTCGGAACTCCTTTGCCTACGGGTCTTTGTATAGAAGCTTTTCTGTCTCAGTTTGATTCCTTTTCCGCCGCGTGAATTCCGATATATTTACCGGTTTTAACACGGGCGTCTGACGGTTTCTTTGCATTTTCGGGGATTATCCAATATGCCCCGGCTTTTTGTGCCCCGGTTATGCGACCGTCTCCGCAAAGAGCAACCACACGGCGTCTTGAAAGGTGCCAGCGTTCCGCCGCTTCAATAGCTGAAATGTATTTTATGCTGTACATCGTTTACATCTCCTCTCTGACTATATTATATTCTCAACTTGGAACAATGTCAAGAGGAGGCAACTGTTTCGCGGTTTTTTACATGTTAATTTTCGTTTTTTAAGAACAGGGGCGGCGCAAACCGCCGCCCCTGCTCCATATGTGTGTCTGCATTCGGGTTTTATTTCTGCTTTTTCTTCTTTTCGGTAACAGTTGTGCCAATAAGAGCTCCGCCACTGATAAGCAGCAGTGCGATCCACAGCATGAGGTTGCTGTTGTCGCCGGTTTGGGGAGACTTCGGCAGCTTAGACGTTACAGTGTCGGCTTTTTTGAGTTCCTTAGTGCCGTCTTTGCCTCTGTAATACTTTCCGCAGCCGCTGCAGTACCAATACTCGATGTTGCCCTCGGAATCCTCGGTCGCCGCCTTGGCCGGGAAATGCTTTAAGTCGGTGTGGTTATTCGGATCAAGCTTACCGTAGGATTTGCCGCAGACTTCGCATACTGCCTTATCCCTGCAGGTTTCCTTACCACCAGCATGATTGGTGATCACCTTTCCGCAGAGGTCGCAGACATGGTCTTTGTTTGCGTCTTCGTGGTTGGAAATCATTTTGCCACAGTGATCGCAGATGTGATCTTTGTCCGCATCCTCGTGGTTGGAGATTGTCTTTCCGCAGAGGTCACAGATATGGTTGTTGTCCGCATCCTCATGGTTGGAGATTGTCTTTCCGCAGAGGTCACAGATGTGATCTTTGTCCGCGTCCTCATGGTTGGAAATCACTTTGCCACAGAGGTCACAGACATGATCCTGATTCGCATCCTCATGGTTGGAGATTATATTTCCGCAAATGTCGCATATGTGGTTTTTATCCTCATCGATGCAATTATCCGTTTCGACGCCTTCCGTACAGCCGTCTGCCGTGCATTGGCGGGTGTGTGTGCCGTCACCGTTTGATGTCCATTCGCCGAAGGTATGCCCGTCGTTGACCGTTACGCTCATTTCGGCGGTGTTGCCCGCCTTGTCGGTGACAACGATTTTCTGCCCGCCGTCTGCCGGAGAGAGAACAAAGCTGCCGTTTTCGTCAAGCGTGACCTCTGTGCCGTTTACGGTGACGGTATCCACATATTTCTCGGTGATCGTAACCGTCTGTGCTTCACAATAGGTCTTGCCGTCCTCAATGCCGGTGATAACCGGGCTTGTGCCGTCAAGCACAATGCCGTCCGAGCAAATGTAGTCCATGTTGCCCGCCGTATCGGTCAGTCTGACATAGATAATATATTCGTTATCGGGGTCAATGCCGAACGGTGCGGTGTACGCTGTGAAGGTCATGCCGTCAAGCTCCGCTTTGGTAAGCTCTTTAGCCGACAGCAGATATTCAACCGTTACCGTTTCGCCGCTGTTGTCGGCTGCGGTGATCGTCACCGTTTGCGTGTCCTTAAAGAACAGACCGAAGGTGATGTTGTTGAGGAACGCTTTCCAACTGTTCTCGCTGATTTTAATTTCGCCCGTGGGCTTTTCGCTGTCTTTCCACAGCGCCTTGACTGTGATGTCAGCGGTGACGGTCACGGGGGCGTTCACCGGATACTCCGTACCGCCGATCTCCCATGCCTTGAACTGCTTTCCTTCGGGCGCAATAAACTCGCACTCCGGCAGATAATACGCGCTGCCGTGCAATACCTTCTTGGCGGGCATTGCGGTGGTGACCTCCTCTGGCAGATCCTCAGGCTCGGAGCCGCCGTTCGCGTCAAACGTGACGGTATGCTCGTTGCGCTTTTCAAATGTTGCGGTAACGGTAACGTTTTCCTCCGGCTGAGCGAAGGTATAGGTATCCTCCCCAACCGCAACGGCGGCAGACGTGCCGTTGATGGACAGTCTGCTTAGCATATAGCCCTCGTCGGGTGCAATGGAGAGTATGACAAGCTCGTCCTTATAGAACAGCGGCGTGCCGTTCTCGGCGGTTTCTGTGGCATTCACCACCGTGACGCTGCCGTTTGCGCTATCCTCTGTCGTCACCTTGTAGCGCGGCGCGCCTTCCACTGTCACGCTGATCGAGAAATTCTTCTTCCATTCCTCTCCCGGACGCGTGATAACATCAAGCCCCGAGACGCAGCGTGCTCCGGTGCCTTCCAGAATCACCGTTCCGTTGACCGTAAAGGTCTGCTCCCGCGGGGACTGCGGATCATAGTCCTCCGGGATCTCCCACGAAACATCGACAGGGATAAAACCGGTGACGTCAGATGCAAAAACTCCGATGTTGACCTTGGAGAGCTCCTTTTGCAGATCCTGTTCCCTGGAAATACGAATCGGCTGCGCAGGCTGCACATCCCAATAGTCCTTCTCCCGAACGACCTGCAGATAGTTCCACAAAATATCGATGTCATTGTAGTAGGTTTTGTTCCCGCAGGCGTCCTCGATGCAAATGTCGTGATGGAGGCTTACGTCATAATCTGCCGGGATCGTATAACAGCCGTCTTCATCCGGCGTCATAAGTTCAATATTCCCGCCCGGGTATCTCTCGTGCCACACCTTGACGGGCAGCGCGTCCTCTACCCTGAACCGCAGGTCGCCCCAGTATTCCCCATCCGTCTCCAGTTCCTTGCCGGTAGAAAGATTGATGGCCTTCGGCTTTTCGACGTCGGCGATCAGCTTCGGCGTGGAGACATAGGTCGTTCCCTTGAGGTTTTCGGCTTTTGCATAGACATACCAGCTGCCATTTGCGTCATACTCCGCGATGTCTATGGTGGCTGTGGGAATATAGACGATCCAGACGCCCGGTTCCGGCTCCGGATGCTGATATTTCTCCCATGCGATTTTTCCTTGCTTGTCCAGCTCCGCCAGCTCCTCCTGCGTGTAGCATACCGGTGAGCTGAAGTAGTGGCTGGGTATTACATCCGCGTTGATCTGCACAGCCACCGAATAGACGTTCTTATCCGTTTTCCTGCTTACATCCTTGAGATAGTGCGGTTCGGCTGTATCCGCGTTGTATCCAAAGAAGTACTGACTCCGCCCCAGAATAAGCTCGGCCTTCGGATACTCCGTGTTATACTCCAGCACGAGCGTCCGGCTTCTGTCGATCAGACCTACCGTGAAGCGTCCCATTTCTTTGTCATATGGAATTTCCGAATGATCCGCCTTGTCGGTCATTCTTACCGCCGCACCATCCGGCATCTTCATCGTGAGCACCAGATACTCGTTGTGCGCCAGCTCTGCCTCGGCGTATGTCGTCTGCTCATCCGGGCTTACGACTCTCACGCGGTGCCGCCGGTAGATCTTCACGGTTGCCGTGGAGGCGTTGCCCGCATTGTCCGTCGCAACGACGGTATATTCCGCTCCCGCGTCATTGTTGCCGCCGTCGGGTGCGGGAAGAGAATAATAGGTGGAGTCGGCCTTCTGCTCCACACCGTTGATGGTCACGGACTTGACGCCGGAGGACGCTTCGCCGCTCTTCGCCGGATCGCTCACGGTGAAGGTGTACGCGCCCGGATTTCCAACGAAGCTATCCTCAACGGTGTAGCGCTCGCCGTCATTCAAAACCTCCAGCACCGGCGCCGCCGTGTCCTTTTCCAGCAAATGATCGCACACGGCACAACGCCTCTCCCGAACGCCCCAGTCTCCGGGGACGTGCTTTCCGTTTTGCTTGGACATCTCCGCCGCCGGGTCGCGCGCCTGACAATCCTTATTCCTGCACGCCCAGACGTGGCATGACTGCCGGTTTACCCAGCCGAAGTCGTGATTTCCGTTGCAGGGGTCGTCGATCACTGTCATTTCCAGCACATTGATCGCCCAGCCATAGTTCTGTACATACGGAAGTGTCAGCAGCTGCATGTCGATGAGCCCATTCTCATCAGGGATCAGGGTCTCATAAAGGTTCCAGAAGTAAGAATATTCGTCATCGCGGCTGAGGGCGCGCGCCTCCAGCTTCAGCTTCACCAGCTTTCCCTTGTATGAGCCGATCCTGATCTGATCGTTCGTCGCGATTGACGGATCCGCCACGAGCTGCTCCGGTTTGTAAACAATGTCGCCGTAGCCGACTGCCGCCGCGTCCGAGCCGTTGCTGCGGTAATTGGTCGACAGGTTCAGAGTCGCGTCGGTGATGGTGATGTTCTTTCCGTGGCACCAGCGGCCGCCGCCGATCGCCGCGCCGTAGTGTCCTGTCGCCGACACATGGCCGCCGGTGATGGTGATGTTCCGGGCGGGGACATACTGGCCTCCGCCGATACCCGCGCAGTTGTATTGGCCGCGGGCGCTTACCCGTCCGCCGGAGATGACGATATCGCTCGCCGCGTTGATTCCGTCCATGTCCTGTTTCGTCGTCCAGCTGCCGCCGCCGATGCCCGCGCCGGTATCCCCGCCTTGCGCGTCGATATTGCCGCCATAGATATAGATATGGCTGCCGCGCCCCCTAAAGCCTCCGCCGATTCCGGCTGCAAGCCTGCCGCCGCTGGCGTTTACCGTGCCGGAGTAGAAGTACAGCCGCTCTCCGGCGCCTCCATGGATGGTGTTTCCAGAGTGTCCAGAGTGTCCCCAGCTGCCGGCTCCTATGCCCGCGCCGTACTCGCCGCCGGTGGCATTGATGGTGCCGCCCCAGTAGTCGGGATTGCTCTGAGAGCCAAAGTGCATATTGACGCCGTGGCCGTACATATCCATGTTAAACATAGAGTCCCCGATATTGCGGATCGCCCAGCTCCCGCCGATGCCCGCCGCTCTGTAGCCGCCCTTGCAGGTCACCGTGGTGCCGGTGCGCGCCAGCACATAAAGCTGCCCCTCGCTGCGGTTTTTCTGGATCGCCGCGCGGCCGTCAGCGCCTTGCAGGGTGCTGTCCTTGCCGATGAAATAGAGATAAGCCGAAGCCTTTTTGTTCAGCTCTATGGCCGGCCCCTTGGAGCTGGGACTCATCTTAATATTTACGCCGTCAATAAATACGTGCGGCGCGGTTTTATCTCCCTTGATGAATATCTTCTTATCCCATGCCCATGTGTCCCTGAGCTTGTCGGGCACGGACGAGTAGATGTAGTAGCTCCTACTGTCCTTAATGGATATGTCCGATGTCCGGTTGTACACGTCAATGCTCACGTCGTACTTTGGTATGGTATCCATCGGCCCGTCCGCTGCCAATACTGTTGTCGGCAGCAGCGTCAGCACCATGCAGCATAGAAGCAGGATACTGATTAGTCGTTTTTTCATTTTCCGTTGCCTCCGTTATATAAACTTAATCAAGAGCAGTAATTGTAATTGTACCGTTGAATCCGAGAAGTGTAGTTTTGTAGCTTGACTGCTCAATTCTGAATCGCAGGGGAATATCTTCGTCCGATGCTATATATATCCGGCTGAAACTGAA
>ERZ827512.2986-NODE-2986-length-12558-cov-16.790530_pt1 | contig 12558 bp, 9 predicted proteins | sample MGYA00519916_ERZ827512 | MGnify/ENA primary metagenome ERZ827512 (study PRJEB31778, sample SAMEA3449335) | human gut metagenome | biome: human gut; feature: human-associated habitat; material: faeces | place: United Kingdom | collected 2010/2012 ... | reverse complement strand
CATTCTCAAATTACCATTCTTTATCTTTGGTTCACAATTACTAAAAGTGCAAGCCAGTAGACTTAAGTTAAGTACACTTTAAATTTTATAAAAATATATTTTGTAAAAGACAGCTAAACAGATATAAATTATAGTTTTAAAAGTAGTGAAATTAAATTTTAGGAGGATTTTTGAAATGAATAATAAAACTACATATAACAAAGTTGGAGATTACTATTTACCAAATTTAACACTTGAAGAAAGTAAATTTAAAAATTATCATTTAGGTAAATATGGAAGAATGAGATTGAATTATTTAAAAAATTATAAGAAAGCTGAATATATTATTTTATTTATGGATAACAAATTAAATGAACATTTATATAATATTGATATAGAATGTCAAAAACAATTTGAAATTTTAATGAAACATTTTGCTGAAAGAGAAAATATAACAGAAGAATTAAAAGCTAATAATCAAATGGAATGGGTTTCAAGAATGAATAATATTAAGAATTGTGTTAATGAAATTATCTTAAAGGAATATATTTATTGTTAATCGCTTATAAAACAAGCCGTTATTGTTGATATTTTAGGCAAAATATGTTAAAATATAAAGTGATATGATGTCTTCGGACACATTATATATATATTTCCTTTGTTATCTAGCTTTGCTAGTTTATCATATATTTTTTAGCAACACCAAAAGAATTTTGGAAAGGAAGGATAATTATGTTAGTTGCAAAAATTATTATCTGTATTTTAACATTCATCGCACTCTTTGTAGCTCGTATGATATATGAAAATAATTACGAGTCTACACGGATCAGCAATATTGTAGCAGGTATTGCTGGAGTATTAGGCATCACTTTTTGTGTATTGCTGATTACTACAAATTGGAACTTGTTTACTATTCCTAAAATACTGTTGTTTATTTCAGTATGTTTATACATTTTGTTTAAAGAAGAATTGGAAGCTTGTGTTCCTTTTGGGATTGGCATAGTAATTACAGTTATTGCATTCATTGTCACTGGTATAATGTACCTTAATAACTTTGAAAAATGCGAAGTTCCCGACGTCTCGACAACCAGCAGTACAGTAATATGCGCAAAAGACAATTCCTCTATTACAGGAAGTATATCTGGAAGTATTTTGTATGTTCATGGCTCAGTATCAGAAAAATCTGTGTACAAATATTACTATCAGTTGGAAGATGGCGGAATTAAGCAGGGTACTATCCCCGCAGACTCAACAACAATTTATTTTGTTAAAGCTGGAGAAGAAGCATATCTTGAGACTGTTGTTACAACAGAATACTGGATGAACAATAACAATACTCCAGCTACTCGTTGTCTTGAAACTTCCGAAACAACATATAAGTTATATGTTCCTGAAGGTTCTGTAACTAATGTGTATGAATTTAATGCAGAATAATCTAACAGCGAAAAATGGCAAGTTTTCTTGCCATTTTTTGTTAGTATTTATTGACAAATTACAGTTTACATGATATATATTAAGCATACCAATTATTATGGTAACTGAAAAATTAAATAATGACGCATGTAATGAGTTACTTGGCAGAAGGTATTAAGTTATTTTCGAAGTTCTGGGTTTAACTCGCTCAGATATGTCAAAAGTGTGGATTTTAAATATATAAATATAAAAGAGAAATATTAATCCAATTGAAATAATACTGACAGGAGATGTGCAGATAAAATTAGAACAAAATTTTGAAAAATTTATGTTGCTAATTTTATTTGTCATTCCAGCCAGTTTTTTATTTTGTAAAAACACAATAAAAAACCGCTGATAAAATTTTTAGCAGATATGCTTAAAATTTTTCAGTGGCAAAATTAGTTGCTTTTTAGCAAGTAATTTTGTAAGCCTCGCAGAGCCCACGACATCTTTGCAAACGAAGTTTGAAAGTGTCATAGTGGGTTAGATACTTTCGTTAGAAAGTTATCTAACACTGCTCCCTGCGGTCGCCTGTATATCTGCGGAAAGGATTTCAAATGGAAAAACAACATTTCTCTGTAGCAAGAATTGTTACACATACTAAAGAAAATATCAGTAAATATGAAAGACATGACGAAAGAAAAAATACAACTTATTCTAATACAAATATAGTTGCTGAAAGAACACCAATGAATATCTATTTTAAAAGATATGACTCTACCCTTAATCAAAAATTTGGTGAAATGGTTAAAAATGGTCAAATATCTACAAGAGGATTAAAAGCAAATGCAAAAATATATAATAAACTAGTTTTTGATATCAATTCTTTATACTTTGAACAAAATGGCGGTTATGAATTTGCAAAAAACTTTTATGAAAAAGCATATAACTTCGCTGAAAAAGAAATGGGAACAGAAAATATTTTAACTGCTGTACTTCATGCTGATGAATTAAATACTGCACTTACAGAAGAATTTGGAAAAGAAATTTATCATTATCATCTTCATGTTATAGCTATTCCTGTAGTGCAAAAAGAAATTAAGTATTCAAAAAGATGTAAAGACAAATCTTTAGTTGGTAAAACTAAAGAAGTTATAAATCAAGTAAGTCATAGTAAAAAGTGGAAATCTGAACAAGCAGTTGATGGAAAAGGCACTCCTCTTTATGACGAAAAAGGAAAACCTATTTTAATTAAATCATATAGCCTTTTACAAGATAGATTTTTTCAATATATGTTTGATAATGGTTATAGAGGTTTTGTCAGAGGTATTAAAGGAAGCACAGCTGAACATCTTGAAAATCTTGATTTTAAAATAAAAAAGGATAAAGAAAGACTTAAAGAAATATCAAACAAAATTGAAGAAAAAGAAACTACTCTTGATAATATTATGAAATTTGATAAACAAATTAAAGGTGTAGCAGATTTAGGAAAACATAAACGATTTTCTAAAAAAGTCGAACTAGAACCACAAGAGTATGAAGATTTAGTTAACTATGCTAAAAAAGGAATTGTTGCAGATAAAGAAATTTATGAACGTGATACTAAAATTGAAAATTTAAGAAACACCTTAAATAAATGGATTGAAAAATATGATGGTTTAGTAGAAAAAACAAAAGACTACTTCCATGCTATAAAACTCGCACCACAACGAGTTGCTGATTTCTTTAAAAGTTTATTTGATAAAGAGAAACAAGATGAATTAGAAAGACAAAGAATTGAGCAAGAAAAATTAGAAGCTGAAAGAAAAGCTCGTGAAGAAGCTAGAGAAAAAGAAAGATTAGAAAGGCAAAAACTAAAGAACTCTCCTGAATATAAGAAAAGGAGGGCTAGTTATGAACGATAATAATGAAAAAATATACAGAATAGAACTAACTAATGAAGAATATAAATTTTTAGAAAATCTTAAAAACGAACTAAAGCATAAACTTTCAAAAATGAATAAGGAAGAACTTATAGAATATTTTAAAAGTTTATGCCCAGAAGAAAAGTTGAACTTTGAAAAACAAATAAAAGGTAAGACTTATAAAGTGAACACCTACTTTAATGAGGAATCCGAATATACCATATTACAAATTCTTTTTGAAATATTAAGAAAATGAAAATTTTATTAGATTTTTAGCTTGGAATATGGTATATTATAATCACTACTATAAAAGTATAAACTATAATTTTATATCGTGTTTCAAGCTGTCTAAAGAAAGGAGATACTAATGAAACAGCTAGAAAGCGATAAAATCACTGCTTTATACTGCCGTTTATCACGAGATGATGATATGGCTGGAGAAAGCAATAGTATAATAAATCAAAAATCAATTTTAAGTAAATATGCAAAAGATAACAAATTTCAAAATATAAAATTCTTTGTAGATGATGGATATTCAGGAACAAATTTTACAAGACCTGCTTTTATGGAAATGATGGAACTTGCAGAAAGTGGAAAAATTGGAACAATAATAGTAAAAGACCATTCAAGACTTGGTAGAAATAGACTTGTTGTTGGACAGCTTCTTGAAGAAGATTTTGTAAGATTAAATATTAGATATATTGCTATAATGGATAATATTGATAGTAGTAAAGGCTTAAATGACTTCTTACCTATTCAAGATTGGTTTAACGAAATGCATGCCAAAAACACAAGTCAAAAAGTTAGAGCAGTTCTCAAAAATAAAGGCGAATCTGGAATTTCACTTGCTAATAATGTACCTTATGGATATAAAAAAGATGAAAATGATAAAACAAAATGGATTATAGATGAACAATCAGCAGAAATTGTAAAAGAAATATTTAATTTATTTATTCAAGGTCATGGAACTTGTGAGATTGCAAGAATTTTAAAGGAAAAAGAAATCTTAACTCCTGCTGAATATTCAGCAAGTATTGGAATAAAGTTATCGTCAAAGCCTCAAGAATTAGAACATCAATGGAATGCTGTAACAGTTGCAGGTATTTTAGATAGACAAGAATATATTGGAGATACTGTTAATTTCAAATCTACCACTCGTTCTTATAAAGATAAAACTAGAGTTTATCTTCCAAAAGAAGATAGAAAAATATTCAAAAACACACATGAGCCAATTATTGATGAACATACTTGGAACATTGTAAAGCAACTACGAGGTAATAGAAAAAAATACGCCAAATCAGGTAAGAAGAGTATCTTTTCTGGATTACTATTTTGCTATGATTGTGGTAAAAAACTTTATTTCAAATCACCTGTAAGTGATAAAAAAGCAAAAGAACATTATAGATGTTCAAGTTATAAATCAAGTAGAGCTTCTTGTACCTCTCATTATATTACAGATGATGCATTACAAAGCCTTGTTTTAGAAAATATACAAAAAGTAATTTCATATATGAAAAGTTATGAAGATTTATTTATAAAAGAACAATTAGCAAAATCTACACAAGATGAAATAAAGCAACTTTCTAAAAACAAAAAAGAACTTGAAAAAGCGAAAAAAAGAATTATTGAAATTGACAACTTATTTAAGCATATTTATGAAGATAATGTATCTGGAAAACTTACAGATGATAGATTTAGAAACTTATCTTTTAATTATGATAAAGAACAACAAGAATTAAAGATAAAAATTGAACAATTGTCAAATGAAATAGAAAATAAAGAAAAGAAAGACACTGATATAACACAATTTATATCTAATGTTAAAAAATATACTGAAATAGATAAATTAACACCAGAAATTTTAAATGAATTGATAGAAAAAATAACAATTCATCAAACTCAAAAAATAAATGGTAAAAAAGTTCAGGAAATAGATATATATTATAGAGGTGTCGGTATAATTTCTTTTCCAGTTAGTCTTGATAATCTAGAAATAACAATTGAAAAAATATTAAATAAAAAAACAGCTTAATATTGAAATAACTTATTCTATGGGGAGAATGATTTTAGTGTACTTAACTAAAGCGTTCTCCCATTCAATCTTAGAACGTAATTCTTTTTCTATTGCTATTTCTCTTTTAACTGTAGATATCATATCACAAAAACCTCCTTTTTTCAATATTTTGAGGCTATTTCTTACTTTTTTTACCATTTCTATGGATAAAAGAAAAAAATAAGCCGACTAAATCGACTTATATATTGTGAAATGATATTCACTTTTTTGTTTTCTTTAAAGTCACTTGTTGTAATACTCTCAAGTGGTTCGACGAAAACGCATTATGGAGCCACCAAGCAGAATCGAACTGCTGGCCTACGGGTTACGAATCCGTCGCTCTACCAACTGAGCTATAGTGGCATAAGTTCAAACAGAACATTTACATTATAGTATATGCTAATTAAAATGTCAATTTGATGTCGGTGTTTTTTTTGACAAGAATGTCAAGAAAAACACCGACACCAGACACCAAATTATCACCAAGCCAAACTTAAAAATGCTTTCCTTTTCTTCTGCCACTAGCATTAGCATCATTTTCTTCAGCATCAATTTTTTTCATTTTTTCTTCTGTTTTTGCATCATTTTCAACATATTTTTTTGCTTTACTTTCTTCATTTTTTTCATTATTTTCACTTAATTCTTGATGTTCTGCAATAGCCTTATTTAATTCATTTGCTCCTGGAAAGTCAATATCATCATGATTATCATTACCATTCTCTAATTTTGCTTCTTTAGATATTTTTACTTTCAATACCACAGCAATTATAATCAATAAAATTAAAACTGCTACAATTATTGATTTGATAATCATCTCTTTTCCCCATGTTGATGGATTAAAAAAGTTTCTTTCTACTTTTGTTTCACTAACTACATTTTTATTAACTGTAATTTTATATGTTACTGTTTGATTTGTTTTTTCATTTTTTACTATCACTGTTATTGTGTTTTCACCTTGTTGTAAATTTTCATTTCCCATGATTTCTATTTTTGCTTCTTTATCTGTTGCAACAGCATTTATTTCTAAACTTGAAATATCTTCTTTTATTCCAACAGTATATGAATAAATAGTATTTTTAAAATTTGGACTTATTGTTTGACCGCTTATTGATAGGCTTGATAATCCAAATTTTGAATCTGTTGTAGCAGCTGTTTCTGATGCTTTTCTTGTTATTGTTATTGTATATGTTTTCTTTGTTCCATCTTGTGCTATTACTTCTACTTTCGCTTCATTTGCACCTTCGTTTAATTCTATGTCTCCTGTTCCTGTTACTTGAGCTTTTGAATCTGTTGCTTCTGCATAAACTTCGACTGTTTTTATTTCATTTGGTACTTCTACACTATATTCTGTCTGATCTTTTTTGAATCCTGAAAAATCATATTCTTTTGGATTTATTCCTAGATTTTTTAATGTTGCATCAGATGCATTTTGCGCTTCTTCTTCTGCTGTTCTTCTTTTAATTTTTAATGTGTATGTTTCTGTATTACCAGCTTCTGCCCTTACTACTACTTCTACAGTATTATTGCCTTCTTTTAATGCTACTTTTCCAAGACCTGATATAATTTCGCCCTTTGATGCTGTAGCATAAACTTCTACTTCTGATGTGCTGTTTGGAACTTCTACAGAGTATTCTTTCTTACTTGGCTTAAACCCTGTAAAGTCATTTGGTCGTATTCCTAAATTGCTTAATACTGCTTCTGTTGATTTTTGTGCTGGCTCACTACTACCATTATTTCCACTATTACCATCATTATTAGAATTTGAATTATTGTTTTCTGGAGCTTTAACTGTTATTGTAACACTTTTATCTGAATTAGGTATTTGTGTTAAAGTTTCGTCCCCCATCCCTGTAGCTGAAAATTTAATTGTATATTGTGTATCCTTTTCAAGAGTTGGAGCTTTAAATGTAAATGTAGCCAAATTAGTTGTTCCGCCTTGAGCTAATGCACTAGAAATTGTTGTCGTTCCACTTCCTATTCCTCCGCTACTTCCAACAAATTCCAACCCATCATAACTTTGTGCTTTAACACTATATGATGCAATAGAAACATCTGATGTTACATTTACAGAAAATTGTTCACCTGAATTTACTTGTTTTGATTGTGCCAATATTGCTGCATTTGATTTTATATAATATCCAAATAATATTATAAAAAATACAAATAAACTTATTTTTACTTTATTTTTCATATTCAATCTCCTATATGTTTATATTATACTGTCCAACAGTATATCTTAATATTTTAGCTGCATCTAATGCTGTTGGATTATTTGAATTTGCTAAATCTCCAGCATTTTTTTGAACTTCTGTCATATTATATTGATTTACAGTATACCTTAATATAATTGCCGCATCCAATGCTGTTGTTTCCCCATCTCCATTAACATCACCAAGGACTGCAACAGTATATTCATCATTTATTACACAGCCTGTTGAAAGTTTAGCATCAGAGTTTAAAACATCACCATTTGAATTTTTAGCAGTAACATCTTTACCAATAAGATTTGAAAAATCTTGAACTGTTGCACCTGGAACAGTTGTTACATTATTAGTTACTGTATTAATTTTAACTTTATCATTTCTTATAACTGCTTCATCATCTGGAACCTCTGGAGTTGATGGATTTTCATCCTCTACTGGTACTAAGTATAATTTGTAATTAGGCTCAGTATCATATGTTTCTCTAGCAGCATAGCCTCTTGATCCATTTGCTTTCATTACATAATCCCAATATGTACCATCGATTTTCTCTGTTGCTTTAACTAATCTTGTTACTATCTCATCTTTATATACTTTATCTATTTTTTCTGAATTTTTACTTGGTTCCTCTCTTAAATATAGTGAACCTGTAACATTAACTCTTACCATATCACTTGTTGTTGGAGTATCTGGATTAACTGGATTTGATGGTGAAGATGTTGATGATGGTCTTTGAGAAGCTGATAATGGCATGTTTTTATATACTGGAATAATAAACGTATATGATGCATTTATTGCATCAATATCTTCAAATGTATTTCTTAATGTTTGTCCTTCTTTTTGAGCTGCTAAAATGTTTTGCATATATTGGTGCCAATACAAATTTCCATCTGAATTTTCTACATCAAATTTCTGAAAATATAATGTGTTTTGTCCTCTTGCAATATATCTTTTGGCAATTATTTTAGTTCCACCAATTATTGAACTATCTAAAGATGTCCATTCATAACTTTGGGCTGTTGCTAATCCATTTAAAATAACATTTTCTTTTCCATTTCCATTTGCTCCTATATTAAACGCATTATAATATCCTTCATATTGTCCATTGTATCCATTTCCTGCAGTTAATGTAGAACCATTTTTTCCTTGTTCTTGCAATAATCTTGCGACAATATAATATGCATTAACATCATATTTCTGTGCTGAATCAATTATTACATTTACACTATTTTGTAAAAATGTTCCTTCAACCATTGCATATATTCTTTCATAATTACAATCTGTATATGATAATTGCATAAATTGAAAAATATCACTGTAATTTAATGAATTTCTTGGATCCATCATATAGGCAATTGCTGCCTCTGATGCACAATACCATTTTCCACTATCATATGTTTGCTCTCCACAAACATTGCATATCCAATCTCTGTCATAATTAATATTATTTGCTGGAACTAAATTTCTTGGAGAACTTCCGTGTCCAACATATTCATTTGCTATTGCATCTGCCCAATTTATGTCTGTATACAAAATTTCAAAATTCCAATTTGGATATTGATTTTTTAACTTTTGTATCATTTCTTTTACTTGTGGATATGTATTAGAATCAATTGAATTAAAATCTGCTGTTGATTGATTTACTGCAAATGCAAGATTCCCACAGATTAAACTTAATATTATATATGAAATTAGTATAAAAACTACTATTTTTTTCGTTATTTTTCTCATTTTTTACACCTCTTTAGTTTCTTCATGTTTTTTCCATATTTATTCGACATTATTATATCATTTAATTTTCAATTAAGTCAACATTTGGCATACTTTTTTTTATTACATTTATATTACATCAAAATAACAAAAAAATCTAGCCGAAAAACTAGATTTCTTTGTCTACTAACAGCAATGCTATCAGTAAGTTAAACTTTATAGGGGTTCATCAAACACAATGCATCATGTTTCACATACATAATCTGTAAATTCTTTTTTCCTTCCAAGAGATATAATTTCCAATATTTCTCATACCCAATTTCAATTAAATTATGAGATACAACTAAATTATCTTCATTTTTTTCTAAATCGATTGAAATTGCTTTTTGAGGATTTTTGATATCCTCAATTTTTTTCCATGCCAACGTATGTGCCTTTAATGCATATGCTACATATTTGTGTGGATCACATAGATATTCTATCCGATTGTAAATTTTTCTTACAATACTATTGGGCTTTTCTAGATCATTAATCAAAATAATCTCACATAAAAAAATTATCCCTATCACTATCAACCATACTAAACTAATCATAATGTTTTCCTCCTTAAGTTGCTTTTTCTGGTTTTCTAACAGTTTAACTTTTACCTCATGCATTTCTTATGCATTCTTATATAATACCATTTTTATGTTAAATTGTCAATTATATTCCTGTTTTTTATATATTTTTTAAACTTTTTATGATATAATTATGCTAATTTGGTGTCGGTGTTTTTTTTGACACCCTGTCAATTTTGTACCGGTGTTTTTCTTGACAACTTGTCAATTTGGTACCGGAGATTTTTTTAACAAAAAAGGAGCAATTTTATGATAGAATTACTTTCACCCGTTGGTGATTTTGAATGTTTAAAGGCTGCAGTTCAAAATGGTGCTGATGCAGTATATTTTGGAGCCAGTTCTTTTAGTGCCAGAGCTTTTGCAGCAAATTTCGATGATGACGCTTTAAAAGAAGCTATCACTTATGCAAAAGTTCGTGGAGTTAAGACAAATCTTACTCTAAACACTTTAATAAAAAATGATGAAATGAATGATGCTATTAAATTAGCAGAAAAAGCATATAATTATGGAATTGATGCAATAATTGTTCAAGATTTGGGGCTTGCACGTTATTTAATTAAGAACTTTCCTGGGCTTGCTGTTCATGCAAGTACACAGATGTCTGTACATAATTTGGAGGGGGTTCTTGAGCTTCAAAAGCTTGGACTTTCTCGTGTTGTCCTTTCTCGTGAACTTTCTTTGCAAGAAATTGAACATATTTGTAAAAATTCTAATGTAGAAATCGAAGTTTTTACACATGGTGCTTTATGTATTTCATATTCTGGTCAATGCCTATTTTCAAGCATGGTCGGAGGTCGTTCTGGTAATCGTGGCAAATGTGCTCAACCTTGTCGACTTCCTTATGAATTACTTTCTTGCAGTTCAACAACTTCAAATCAACAAGGCTCAACAACCTCAACAGCTTCAGCCTCACAAGGCATATCACTTACATCGCATTTAGCAAATTTAACTTCAGCAAATCTAGGCACAACAGCTTCTGAAGAGTTAACTTCACTTGATAAAGGATATCTTCTAAGTCCTCGTGATTTATGTGGATTAGATTATTTGCCTGAACTAGTTGATGCTGGCGTAACTTGCCTAAAAATTGAAGGAAGAATGAAAACGCCTGAATATGTTGCAACTGTAACAAGAATTTATAGAAAATATCTTGACTTAGCTCAAACTAATAAGTCTGCATACAAAATAAATCCTCAGGACAAAACTGAACTTTTACAAGTATTCAACCGTGGTGGATTTTCTAGCGGTCACCTAGAAAGTACTCCAAATAAAAATTTAATATATAAAAATAAATCTAATAATATGGGAATTTATTTAGGCACTATTTCTAATTTTAACAATAACAAAGGTCACATTTCTCTTACTGTTTCAAGAGATTCAGATGTAACTGTAAGAGTTGGCGACAAAATTAGTGTAGAAAATAAAAAGCATGAAACTTCAATATATACAATTTCAGAGTTGATGATTCAAGATAAAAATGTGCCACAAGCTAGATGTGGCGACAAAATCAAGATTGGTAGAATGAAAGGCAATATTTCTGTTGGTGATAAAATCTACAAAATTGCTGATAAATTGCTTACCACTTCTGCCCTTGAAACCTTAAATAAAGAAAATCGTAAAATAAATTTAAATTGTAAGATGATAGTTAAACGAAATCAGCCTGTCGAACTTTATGTTTCAGATTCTAATTCGCATGAAGTAAAAATAACTTCTGACATAATTCCTGTTGAGGCTATAAATGCCCCTATAACTCAAGAGCGTCTTAGTGCCCAACTTTCTAAGACTAACAACACCCCATTTCATTTTGAAAATATAGAAATTGATTTGGATGATGGTCTATACATTCAAGGAATCAGTGCAATCAACGAACTTAGACGTCAAGCTTTAGCACAATATGAAGCTTTGCTTGTGCAATCTTTTAGAAAAAATATCGAATTACCTAGATTAGATATAAATCCTGCAAAAAATGTTAGCACAAATAAAAAAATCAGTGTATTGCTTAACATATTAAATCAAAATTTTGATTACACTCAATTGCACGGAATCGACAAAATCTATATTCCACTAAAATATTTCGTGCTTAAAGATTTCAAAAATGTTGTAGCTGAATTAACTGAAAATTTTGAAACTTATATTTATATGCCAACAATTATGAGAAATAATTATCACAAAATAATTTCAAATAATTTGTCAAATATACTTGAACAATATAAAATCAAGGGCTTTGTACTTTCAAATATAGGCAACATAGAATTATTAAATGATTACAAGAACAAATATGAATTTATTTATAACTATACATTAAATGTTTTCAACAATTTGACAATTGCTGAATTGGCTGACGCTTCTAAAACAACAGTCACACTTTCACCAGAGTTAAACAAATCAGATCTACAAACATTTGCCAGAACATCTTGCTCAACAGAATTGATTGTTTATGGAAGAACCCCATTAATGAATTCTAATTACTGTTTGCTTGGAAAGTCAAATAAATGCTATTCAGCTTGTCCTCACCTATGTAATTCAACAAATAAATTCTATTTAAAAGATAGACTTGGATTTTTGTTTAGAGTTATCCCTGACAATGTTGACACTGTTACCACAATCTACAATAGTAAAATCACATCTATCGAACATGATGAAATCTGTGTAAACTCAGTCAGAATCGACATTTTAGATGAATCAATATCTGAAATAAATAA
>ERZ827512.2976-NODE-2976-length-12592-cov-3.937146_pt1 | contig 12592 bp, 10 predicted proteins | sample MGYA00519916_ERZ827512 | MGnify/ENA primary metagenome ERZ827512 (study PRJEB31778, sample SAMEA3449335) | human gut metagenome | biome: human gut; feature: human-associated habitat; material: faeces | place: United Kingdom | collected 2010/2012 ... | reverse complement strand
GTACCTCCTGCGCGGCCCCCGCCCCCGCTTTTGATTTTTCTCATTTTTTTATTTCATTTCAGGAGGTTTTCTTGTTATGTTTACTGCAAGCGAATTTCGCCGTATAGCCCGGGATAAGCTCAGGGGCCACTGGGGCAGATCTGTTTTGGTAACCTTTATATTCAGCCTCATATGCGGCATGAGCGGCATATACAACCTTGCAAAAAATATGGGCCATATGGACTTTGATATGCTCTTCGCCGGCAATTATAACGATTTCCTTGCCGGGTTCGCGGCGGCGGATACAGAGACAAGTCTCTTTGGATCACTTATAGCCCTTGTGCTGAGCATAGTCGTGCTGCTGTTCTCAGGGGCGCTGGAAATGGGCCTTAACAAGTATTACATAGACCTTGTGGCTGAGAACCGTCAGGGTGAAATATCCGTCATATTCTCCCGCTTCGATATATTCCTTAAGGCGATGGGTCTCAACCTCTTTATGGCGCTGTTTATATGGCTCTGGTCGCTGCTGTTTATCGTGCCCGGCATTATAGCCGCCTACCGCTACCGCCTTGCCCCCTATCTTATGGCGGAAAATCCCAACCTGGGCATTCGCGAGGCGGTAAACATGAGCAAGGAGCTTATGGCGGGCCACAAGTGGCGGCTGTTCTGCCTTAACCTGTCCTTCATAGGCTGGGGCATACTCAGCGCCCTGACCTGCGGCATAGGAGACCTTTGGCTCAACCCCTATATCTACGCCGCCAACGCCGCCTTCTACGTTGACCGCACCGGACGCAATATCCCCATGGCAGGGGAGCCCAATCCTGACCCGGCGGTATAAGGGGAAGCCAAGCACCATAAAATACTTCAGGAATAAGCCTGTCAAGGCTCAATATCCGGAGGAAAAATGGACATTACCATTCAGATGCGCAGCCTTGAGCTGCTCATCAAAATGCTTAAAAGGGACATGGAGGGCATACCCGCCTACGGCTACACGCGTCAGATGGGGAGCCTTCCCCTTCTGTCCGCAAGGGAATCCCTGCCTCGCTGCACCCCTGAGGAGGCGGGCCTTTCCAGCACGGTAGTGGAGCGGTTCTTCAGGAACCTTTCCGATAATACCGCCGAGCTGGGCATACATTCCGCAATGCTGCTGCGCCATGGCAAGGTCTTCGCCGAGGGGTATTACGCCCCGTATCGGCCTGAAATCCCCCATATGCTGTACTCTGCCAGCAAGAGCGTCACCTCTACCGCCATAGGTATGGCTGTGGACGAGGGGCTCATGGATATAGACGAGCGCCTGGAGGACATATTCCCCGGCTATGCCGGCAAGCCCGCAAACAAGTGGTCGAAAATGCTGACGGTACGGCACCTCCTCACCATGAGCACAGGGGTCCGCTTCAACGAGGTGGGCAGCGCTCTGGACGAGGACTGGGTAAAGATGTTCATGGAATCCGTACCCAAGTTCGAGCCGGGCACCCAGTTTGAATACAATTCGCTCAATACCTATATGCTCTCAGCCGTACTGAGAAAAAAGACGGGCATGAGCCTTACCGAATTCCTCACCCCCAGGCTGTATGAGCCGCTGGACATACGCAGCCACCACTGGGAGACATGCCCCAAGGGCATGGAAAAGGGAGGCTGGGGGCTGAGCCTCTGCATAGAAGACCTTGCCAAGATAGCCCAGCTGTATTTAAACAGGGGGGTATGGAATGGACGGCGGCTCCTCTCCGAAGAGTGGATAGACGCCGCTACCTCGCCCCAGATACCCACTCCAAACGGCGAAATGAGGCACGGCTACGGCTACCAGATATGGATGAGCGGCGGCGGGGCTTACCAGTTCAACGGCGCTTTCGGTCAGTATGCGGTAATATTCCCACAGTACGATGCTGTGGCTGTAATATACTCCGGCAGCACACAGCTCTTCGCCAAGACGTCCCTAATGCAGCTGCTTGATTCCTGCTTCTGGGCCTGCTCCGACAGGGAGCTCGCGCCTTACCCTCCAGGCTATGACAGCCTGAAGGCGTATCTCGCCAAGCTGGTGTTTTCTCCCGAGCCTGAAAGGAAGGGACTCGGGACGGACAAAATCGCCTTCAATAAGATACGCAGCTTGCTTGACGGCAGGGAGTTCCGCCTTTTCGACAACTACGGCTCCCTTTTCCCGCAGCCGCTGCAAAACGTTCACGGCTGCTACAGCAAGGGTGCGGACATAATACGCTTCAGCTCAACGGAAAAGGGCCTGGCGGTCACATTTTACGAGCAGTGCGAACGCAATACGGTATACATAGATATGGACGGAGGTTTTACGGATTCCGTCTTTATAATGAAGGAGGAGCAGCATCTGGTCTCCACCCGGGGAATATGGTCCGCAGGTGAAAACGAAGCCTGCATTACGCTGTTCACCAGCTTCCTCGAAACGCCGGATACCCGTATAATTGAGCTTCGCATACTCAACGAAAGCATAGAGGCGGTGTTCGACGAAACGCCCACAGCCGAAGGAGCCACGAAAATGCTTCTGGAGCTGGTTGGCCTTGTGGACGACAACTCCATGAAGCGGCTGCTTCCCGCCATGAAGCATGTCCCGGGCATGAGCGAAAGCACCATAACCGATATAGTCAAAAAATACGCAGCGCCCCGCTCCTTCGGGCGGGAGATACACCTGCATCAATGCATATTTCCAATATGTAGCAAAGCAAAAAACTAAGCATACGGAGGTGAACATTTCAAATGAAAAAACAGCCTGTACTCGTATTGCTTGCCGCTGGCATGGGCAGCCGCTACGGCGGGCTAAAGCAGATCGACCCCATCGATGCCGCGGGTAACCTGATAATCGACTTTTCAATCTACGACGCAATACGCGCCGGCTTCCACGACCTTGTGTTCATAATCAAGCATGAGATTGAGCAGGACTTCATGGATGCCATCGGCAGCAGAATATCCCGGCGCGCCAACGTCAAGTGCGCGTTTCAGGAGATGAATAAGCTGCCCCATGGCCTGAAGGCTCCAGAGGGCCGCACAAAGCCCCTCGGCACCACCCATGCCCTGCTCTGTGCAAGAGACGAGATTGGCGGCAGACCCTTCGCCGTCATTAATTCCGATGACTACTATGGCCCTGCCGCTTATAAACAGCTTTACGAATTCCTCGCCGGAGACACGCCCTCAGACGAGCAGCTGATGATAGGCTATAAGCTGGAAAATACCCTCACCGAAAACGGCAGCGTAGCCCGGGGCATATGCGAGGTGGACGATGAAGGCTTCCTCACCCACATAGTGGAGCGGCGCAGGATATTCAAGCGGGAGCACGGCGGCGCTTTTACAGAGGACGACGGCAAAACCTTCATCGAGCTTCCGGAGGGCACCCCCGTCTCCATGAACTGCTGGGGCTTCAAGCCGGATATCCTTCCCATGCTGGAGGATGTATTCAAAGCCAATTTCGAAGCGGGCATAAAGGAGAACCCCGCCAAATATGAGGATCTGCTGCCCAACGCTGTGCAGACCCTTATGTCTGAGGGCAGGGTGCGGGTAAAGGTCGAGGAAAGCCCCGACCGATGGTTCGGCGTGACATACAAGGAGGATAAGTCCGCGGTTATGGAGAGCATAGCGAAGATCAAGGCTCAGGGCGTATACTCCGAAAAGCTCTGGGACTAATTCATCAAAGGAGAAACAGTTTATCAATGTGTGGAATAGTAGGCTATATAGGCCCCAAGCAGGCCGCGCCCCTCATACTGGAGGCCCTCAAAAAGCTTGAATACCGCGGCTATGACTCCTCAGGAATAGCCGTTGCAGACGGCACTAAGCTTGGCGTCGTGAAGGCCAAGGGCAGGCTGAGCGTGCTGGAGGAAATGACGGATGGCGGCAGGTCCCTGCCCGGCTGCCTCGGCATAGGCCATACCCGCTGGGCAACCCACGGGGAGCCCAACGACGTAAACGCCCACCCCCATCTCAGCCAGCACGGCGATGTGGCTCTGGTTCACAACGGCATAGTGGAAAACTACATCGAGCTCCGTGATTTTCTTACCGAGCAGGGCTATTCCTTCATGTCCGAGACTGATACGGAGATAGCCGCAAACCTTGTGGAGCACCTTTACAGGAGCAACCGCGAGGACGGCCCCGAGGCCGCCATACGGGAGGCCCTTAGCCTCATCTCCGGCGCGTTCGCCCTGGGCATAATCTTTGCCGATCACCCGGATACCCTTTACGCCGTACGCAAGGACAGCCCGCTTATAGTCGGCGTGGGCAAGGGGGAAAACTTCATCGCCTCAGACGTGCCCGCAATACTCAGGCACACCCGCCAGGTGATACGCCTTGACGAATATGACATGGCTGTGCTTACCGCAGGCAGCGTGAAGATATACAACCGCTACGGCGAGGAGCTGCACAAAAACATAGAGCATATCCAATGGGACGCTGACGCCGCCGAAAAGGGCGGATATCCCCACTTCATGCTCAAGGAGATAATGGAGCAGCCCGATGTGATACGCAACACCGTCCGCCCCCGTATAAAGGAGGGCGCCATAGACCTCGGCCTTTCCCATATATCGGCGGAGGACATACGGGCCTGCGACAGGATATTCATAGTGGCCTGCGGCTCCGCAAGCTACGTAGGCCAGGTGGCGAAGCACTACATCGAGCGTTACACCCGCATACCCGTCACGGTGGAGCTGGCATCGGAGTTCCGCTATTCCAATCCCATAGTGACTGACAGGACCATAGCCATAGTCATAAGCCAGTCCGGCGAGACCATAGATACCCTTTTTGCCCTGCGCGAGGCGAAAAAGCGCGGCGCCCACGTGCTGTCCATAGTGAACGTAGTGGGCAGCACCATCGCCAACGAGAGCGAGGATGTCATATATACCTGGGCCGGCCCCGAGATAGCCGTGGCCACCACCAAGGCTTACAGCGCACAGCTTTCCGTATGCTATCTGCTTGCCCTGTACATGGGACATTGCCGCCATATGGTAAGCGACGGCGAGCTTAAAAGCTGTCTGAACGCCATAGAGGAGCTGCCCGGCCTGATGCGCGGCCTTCTCGAAAAGTCAGACTATATCAAGTATCTTGCGTCGCTCCATTTCAGCTGCCGCAACATATACTTCATAGGCCGCAACATAGACCACGCTCTGGCTCTGGAAGGCTCCCTCAAGCTCAAGGAGATATCCTACATATTCTCCGAGGCGTATCCTGCGGGCGAGCTGAAGCACGGCACTATCTCCCTGATAGAGCCCGGCTCGCTGGTAGTGGCCCTCTGCACCTACAGTCCCCTGACCGAAAAGATGATAAGCAACATGCGAGAGGTAAAGGCCCGGGGCGCAGTAGTGCTGGCGCTTGCCACTGAGGGCACTCCCGGCGTAGAGGAAACCGCCGATCAGGTCATGTGGATACCCAAGACCGATCCCTTTGTTCTGCCCTCGCTGGCCATACTGCCCCTACAGCTCTTCGCCTATTACGTGGCTCTGCTCAAGGGCTGCGATATCGACAAGCCGAGGAACCTTGCCAAATCGGTAACGGTGGAATAAATACGGATATCAAAAAAAGTGGCTGAACGCCACTTTTTTTATGTCCGTTATCAGAATATCCTCCACGCGCAGATGAAGTTGCGCCTGGACCAGTCGCCCATGCAGCTGCGGTGTATGACTCTGCTGTTGCCGCTGGAGGCGTCTATCATCGTCCCGTCGCCCATGGCTATTCCCACGTGGCCGCGGAATACGATTATATCACCCCTTTGCAGGGAGGATAGAGAGGTGACCTTAGTGTAGCCCGATACGCTGCGCCAGCCGGAGGAGGTGAGGTACTTCTGGTTCACGCCCGCCTGCCTCAGACACCAGTATACAAAGCCCGAGCAGTCGAACTTATCCGGCCCCTTGCCGCCCTTTGAGTACCGGCAGCCTATCTTGCTCTGGGCCGCGGAAATGAACCTGTCCACGCTGCCCATGGTGCCGGTAAGCGCGCCGGTGCCGCCGCCGGAGGAGCTGCTTCCCGACGATGAGCCGCCCGACGAGGGCTTATAGTTGCTGGGCGCCTTCTTGGCCTTGCTGGAGAACAGCGCGGCCATGGTGCCCTTGCCTACCTTGCCGTCGGAGCTGAGCTTGTTGCGCTTCTGGAAGGCCGATACGGCAGACTCGGTTGAGGTTCCGAAGTATCCCGTGGCGCTGCTCTTGAGGTAGCCAAGCTCCTTGAGGCGCTTCTGAATTTTTGTTACGTTGCTGCTGGTCTCGCCCAATGATATCACGCTGGCCTTGGCGTTCCTGCTCATGAGCAGCTCCTTAGTGGAGGGGCCTATGTAGCCGTCCACCGTAAGGCCGTTCTGCCGCTGGAAGCTCTTGACCGCGTTCACGGTGTCCTTTCCAAATGTACCGTCCGGCGTGCTGGAAAGGTAGCCCAGCTTGTTCAGCCGCTTCTGATAGCGAAGCACATCGTCGCTCTTTTCGCCGTACTTCAGGCTCTTTGGCACCGCGTCCTCGCTGTAGAGCATTTCGCGGGTCTGGGTCCCCACCTTGCCGTCCACGCTGAGGCGGTTGTTCTTCTGGAACTCTATGACCGCCTTCTCGGTCTCCTCGCCGAAATAGCCTGTGACCTTATCCAAATAATCCAGCTCACGAAGTCTCGACTGTATATCCTCCACGTCGGAGCCGCTTATGCCCAGATCCGCCATGTATGTGAGCGCCTCGTCGGAGAACAGCTTCTCGTAGGTCGCCCTGTCCACCACGCCCGTCACCGTAACGCCGTGCTGGCGCTGGAATATTTCCACCGCCTCCTTCGTGTTGGGGCCGTAGTAGTTGGTGGGCTCGTCGTTGTCCATATAGCCGAGGTCCATAAGCCTCTGCTGTATCTCGGCTATGTTCTCATCCTCAAAGCCCTGCTGGAAATACAGCGGCTTGGGGGTCGGCCCCGCCGCAAGCTCCTTAGCTTCCCTGTCCGCCTGAACGTCCTCATAGTCGCCTGTAAGGTCTACTATGCCGGCGGAGGAGGTTATTACGCCCTGCATACTCTGTTGAGGCCGGTTGGCGGATATTACGGATATGCCCGCTATGAGCAGCACGAGGCAGCCCAAAAATGCGCACAGCGACGTTATGGTGCGCTTATCCCGGCGCTTTACGCCCAGCGCGAGCCGCCCTATGGCCCCGCCTATGCCGCCGCGCCTGCCGAAGCGCCGCAGGGAAAGCCCCAGCCGCCTGAATGCGTTTTGCAGTATGGTCTTTATGTTTGATAAGCCTCGGCTTTTTTTCATCTGCCAGCGTCTCCCGGATATCCAAAATATAAAATACTGTCTGAAATATTATAGCACAAATATTATAACGCAAAATCAAACAAATCGTAAACCCGCAAGGGAGCGTGTCCTTCTGCCTTTTCAGGGCAATTTTGGATTTTGCGTCTATCAAAATGCCCCGCTCGGGGTTATAATGATAAAAAAGCACGATCGGGGGAATATCTAAAGCATGATAATCGTCGGCATATGCGGCGCCAGCGGCAGCGGCAAGAGCACCCTTGCGAAGGAAATAGAGGACTCCCTTACCTGCACCTCGGCAATAATCGGCCTGGACTGCTATTACAGGGACCATTCCGACCTGCCCTTTGAGGAGCGGGTACATATAAACTACGACGAGCCGGATATATTTGACTTTGACCAGCTTTATGCCGACATACAGCGTCTGCAAGGCGGTCTTCCCATAACCAGAAAGGGCTACGACTATGCCAGGCATATGCGGGCGGACAGCGACGAGCTGATACAGCCCATGGACGTGCTCATACTCGAGGGCATACATATGTTCCGCGATAAGCGCATAACCGACCTCATGAGCCTGAAGGTCTACATGCACGTGGATATAGACGTCTGCCTGCTCCGCCGCATAAAGCGGGATATACGGGTTCGCGGACGCTCCATAGAAAACATAGCCGAGCAGTACATGGCGACCGTAAAGCCCATGTACGAGGAATACATAAGCAAATACATTCGGGAGGCCGACTTTGCCGTAATGCGGGGCGGCAGGAACCGCATGGCGATAGACGCCATTTCCGCCTACATCTCCGCCAAGCTGCTCGCGGAAAAATTCGACCGCGAGGCGAAGCAGGAGGCTCTCAAAAATTCAGCTTCGGAGGGTTCCATTGAAGGATAAGCAGGATATGGAGGGCCTTTGGAAGTCCTCGAGAAGATACATTTTTATAGTGGCCTTCGGCGTAATATTATATGAGATAATCGAAAACCTGACCGCCGTAAAAAGCTCAGTCGGGGGCTTTTTCGACGCCATCAGCCCCATATTCATAGCTATGGCCATAAGCTTCATAGCCAATATGCCCATGTGCTTTCTGGAAAACAGGCTGTTTTCAAAATGGCGCGCCTCAAAGCTCAAGCGGGTAATATGCGTGGTGATGGCGATGCTGTTCGTGCTTTCCATAATCACGGTGCTGATAGTGATAGTAGGTCCCAAGCTGGTCGACAGCATAAAATCCCTGGCGGAAAACTACGATTCCTACTCCAAGAGCCTGATTAAATGGGGCACCGACGTATGGGAAAGGCTGAACCTCAACGATGACATAGCCGTAAAGGTTCGCCAGGTGTCCGAGGACATATTGGACAAGCTGGACGGCTTCATAAGCGGTCTCGCCTCCGGCCTGCTGCGCTTTACCGTAAGCACCGTGGGCGTGGTCGTGGATATGCTCTTTGCGCTGATAATCAGCATATACGCCCTCGCGAACAAGGAAAACCTGCTGTGCCAGTGCCGCAAGTTCATAAAAGCCGTGTTCAACGAGCAGCATGCCGCAAGAATATTGGATGTATGCGCCCGCACCAATAAATCGCTGCACAACTATGTATACGGTATGCTCATAGAGTGCTTCATACTCGGCATGATGTGCTTCATGGGGATGCAGATACTGGGCTTCCCCTTCGCAGTGCTGATAAGCGTTATAGTAGGAGCTTCCCAGATGGTACCCATAGTGGGCCCATGGGTATCAGGCGCAATAGGCCTCTCCATAATATTCGTTGTGGACCCTCCCCGCGCCCTGTGGTTCATAGTGTTCGTGCTAGCCATACAGCAAATAGAGGGCAACCTCATATATCCCAAGGTGGTTGGAAACGCAGTGGGCATATCCGGATTGTGGGTGATGATAGCGGTGCTGTTCGGCGCCCGTCTCTTCGGACTAATGGGCGCCATACTCTGCGTGCCCATAATGGCGGTGCTGTATACCCTTATTGGGGAATGGGTGAATAATCGGCTGGAGGAAAAGCGCGCCATTGCCCAGCGAGACGAGAAATGACGGAAATAAAAAAGCGGCCCTGGAGCCGTTTTTTTATTTATCTATATCACTGAGCTTTCTTAAGCTGCTGAACTTCGGAGTTGAGGTTTTTAACGACTATCTTGAGCAGTTCCACATCGCTTTGCAGCTCGTCTACTTTGCTCTTTGGGGCAAGCGTTTCAGAGAGCATGGCGTGACCCTCGGCTAAAACCTTGAGCTTAGGAATTATCTCGTTTTCGATGCGCAGGTTGGTCTTGATCGCCTCTGTCTTAAGGTTGCTCACATCTGCCTTAAGTTCACCGATGTCGGCCTTCATGCCGTTCATATCGGCCTTCATGCCGTTCATGTCGGTCTTCATGCCGTTCATATCGGCCTTCATGCCGTTCATATCGGCCTGCATACCATTTATGTCAGCCTTCATACCGTTCATGTCGGCCTTCATACCATTTATGTCAGCCTTCATGCCGTTCATATCGGTCTGTATACTTGCCAGCATTTCAAGTATCTTTTCTTCGTTAGTCATTCGCCTCACCCTCCTTTGCCCTATATTATATCCTACGCCTGTCCCTATAACAAGATATGAAATCTGCTTATATCTCTATGATTTTGGCCTGACGGTCTGTCAATAGCAGCAGGGAAAGGTACACTGCCTAACGTCCAAGGACAGTGCTTCCCTTGCGGTACGGAAATCCGCATAATACCTCGCTGCATGAAAAAGGCGCGAACCCGCGCCTTGTTGTCTGCCTACTTTCAGTCCCTGCACTTATAGCTTCCGCACAGGCTCTCATCTGCGGGGTTGCCGGTATGGCAGCCGCACATAGGCTCAACCTCGATGCGTTCCAGCCCGCAGTCGCATCCGCTCATGTTGTATGCGCAGCTTGTGACCTTGCAGCCGATGGTCTGGCTCTTTGCCTTTGACATTCTTAAGTACCTCCTGTTTCGTAGTCAGCCTTAGTTTGCCGCCTGTATGGAGGCGCTATTCAGGTAGAATGTGACAGGGCGTTTTCAGCTCTTTGCCTCGAACCTGTTGCCGCACTTGGAGCAGGTAACTCTTATCCTGCCCTTGCCCTTGGGTACCCGGAGCTTCTGCATACACTGGGGGCAGGTGAGGTATTTGTATTTTTTCTTTTCCTTCTGTACGTTTACAAAGTTCTGCCGGCGAATGCGCAGCGTCTGCCACCAGTTGCGCACGCTGCGCTCCATGTTCATATACCGGGCCAGCTCCTGCTGCCGGGCGTAAAAGTTTCGGCTAAGCATACGGAAAAGCGCAAAGGCGATAAGCGCCAGCGTTATGCCGCGCAGCGCGTAGTACACCCCTGCCGGCGCCCTGCCGAAAAACCAGGATATCACGGATACTATAAGGCTCGCGATTATCAGCGCCCTGCTGAGCTGATCCACGCCGTATCTTCCCTGAAACCACCTGTTGAACATATTATGCCCGCTCCTCTTGTCCTTTTATAAGTATCGCCGCGCCGTATGGGGGCAGCTCCCTTTCTATACAGCCGTTTTCCAGCTCGGCCCTGATCTTGCCGCAAAAATCCTTATCCGCAAAGCAGGCCGTTACCGGCTCGCAGCTCCTGTTTACCATGCATATGACCTCCGGCCGGTACAGCGCGAATACATCGCCGCGCCCCGCGAAGGCGCAGCCGCCCTTGGCGCGTTTATGCAGCTCTCCCAGCTTTTGGAAATATGCGATAAGCTCTGTATCCTCTTGACCCCATGGGTATGTGCCCCGGTTGAAGGGGTCCGCCATGCCTGTAAGCCCCGCCTCGTCGCCGTAGTAGAGGCAGGGGGCGCCGGGCATCATATACTGTACCGCGGCCGCCGCCATGAAGCGCTTTCTGCCCGCCTTCAGCTGCTCTATAGTGGGGGAATACGCCGCCTGCTGCTCTCTCGTAAGGGAATCCCTGTCAGGCGCCCCCGCAAGCGCGGTTATGGCCCTGACGACATCGTGGCTGCCCATGAGATTGAGAAGGCTTTCGTAAAACTGCGGCGGGTAGTTCTCCATAAGCCGGAGCAGGCCCCTTGCCAGCCCTTCGCCGTCAGTCCTTCCGAGGAAGAAATCCATAAGCAGCCTGCGGAATGGGTAATCCATCACGCTGTCCAGCTCATGGCCGTCCACATATTTACGCCGGCCGCCCATACTGTGCTTATTGGTGGCCTCCTCCCACACCTCGCCTAAGAGCACCCCATCGGGATCTATGCTCTTGAGCCTTTTGCGCAGGAATTCTATAAATCCGTCCGGCAGCTCATCCGCCACGTCCAGCCGCCATGAGGTTATTCCCATTTTGGCATATTTTTCCATTACGCCGCCTATGAATTCCATGTATGAAGGGGTAAGTTCCTTCACCTCGGGCAGCGTCTCAAAGCCCCACCAGCAGCGGTATTTGTCAGGGTACTCGGTAAAATCGTACCAGTCCCGGCAGGGGGAATGGGGATTGCTCTGAGCCTCCTTGAAATAAACGCTTTCGCTGCCGGTATGTGAGAACACACCGTCCAGCATGAGCCGTATGCCGTATTCCTTAGCGGCCGCCGCAAGCTCGGCTAACGCCCTGTCTCCCCCAAGCATGGGATCAACAGTCATGTAGTCCGCCGTGTTGTAGCGGTGGTTGGTGGAGGAAAGGAATATGGGGTTGAGGTATATGCACCCCACGCCCAGTGATTTCAAATAGGGCAGCTTTTCCTTTACGCCGTACAGGTTGCCGCCGAAAAAGTCCTCCGGCACATAGTACCTTTGCCCGTTTAACGGCAGGTAGTCCGGCTCGTCACCCCAGCTTTCATGTATCCTCGGCGTCCCGAAGAGCCGCGTATGCTCCTCTATACCGAGTATTTCACCTGGCCTTCTAAACCTGTCCGGAAATATCTGGTAAACGATAGTATTTTTAAACCAATCCGGCGTTTCATAGTGGTCGTAGACCGTCAGCTGGTAGGAATCCGGCTGCTCTGTGTATATACTTCCCTCTCCCTCGAGGCCGCTGTAATACCGCCTGCCTTCCGGGCCGTCAATCAGAAAATAGTACCATACGATACCGCTGTGGGCCGGGGTATAGGTAAAGCTTACGCCGCCCTCTTCCCGGGCGCCTGAAATCAGCTCCTCTTTTCCGTCTACCCAGAGCCTGAGTGTTATTTTACTGTCGTCCCTGTCGGTTTCCATAAAGAAGCGCACAGAGCTGCCCGCTTCCACCGCGCCAAAGGGGGCTTTGTATTTCTCGTATCGCTGGTCGAATTTCATCATAATTAAAATTTTAGCATAAAATATTTCGTTAGTACCGCACTTCGCAACATTGTCACATTTTTTTGCCCTGTATGCACCATATGCCGCCCCACGAAATAGAGACTGTCGAAAAACCCAGGGGTTGATAAGGGGCCGCAGCCCCTTATGGCTTTA
>ERZ827512.2940-NODE-2940-length-12728-cov-2.812278_pt1 | contig 12728 bp, 12 predicted proteins | sample MGYA00519916_ERZ827512 | MGnify/ENA primary metagenome ERZ827512 (study PRJEB31778, sample SAMEA3449335) | human gut metagenome | biome: human gut; feature: human-associated habitat; material: faeces | place: United Kingdom | collected 2010/2012 ... | reverse complement strand
CATAAAATTAAAAAAGTTTTACAAAATAGAATAGATGAAAATATTTATCGAGTTTGCTTACCAGAAGAAAAACAAAAAGCTTATAACGACAATTATCGAGCTGCTAAAAAAGCTTTAAAAAATAAAGACTATACTGATGCTTTTACCTGTTTTTTACATGGCTATCAAGCAACTGGTTCTATAACTTTTATCTATTACATGGGAAAAACACTATATAAAGCTAAAAATTATACAGGGACTTTAAAATATTTGCTTAATTATGTTTCTCAAGGTGGTACTAAGTATGAAAAAGCTTGTTTATATCTAGCAAATGCTTATTCATATTTAGGAAAAGATAAGAAAAAACAGAAATATGGCGAAGAAACAGAGTTCATTAATAGACAACTAAATAAAAAGTTTAAAGTTTACGAATGCTGTCCAAAGGAAAAACCATCAGTAGGAGATCAAGATTTTGCTTTTCTCTTTGAAGAAGAAGTACTAGATAGTAATTATCAAGAAGAGTTTTCAATAATTAGAAATTTATATGGATCTGGTAAAGTAAAAGAAGCTGATAAAATGTTAAATGAATTAAACCATTCTACAGAGGTTGATAAAGAAAAGGTAAAACAACTTAGAAAAAATCGTACGTTGTATATTAATAAAAATAAATATAAAGCATAAATAAAAAATAATATCGCTAGCTAAGACTAGAATATCATTTTTTTACGATTTATTTTCTATTTTTTAACTGATAAACATTTACCATTTCTTTTAGAAGGACTGCAATAGTTAGTAACAATATCTAGTAAAGGGACTTCACTAGTAATCATTGCTGTAACAGCTGGATATTTTTCCTCAAGATTTACTAAAGAGTTAAAACAATCTCTTTTTTCTGCTGCTGTTCTGATATTTGTTTTTTTATCGGCACCATAAAAGTATTTTCTTTCTTCATCACCTTTATAATTAAAAGAAATTTCCTTATTAGAAAACCAACAGATTATATTTTTCTCTCCTTCACTGGTCTTTATACAGTACTTAGCATTATTTCCTTCATCAACCATTTTACGCATTGAAAAGTTTATTTCATCCTTATCGATGTTTCCTAGCTGAATATGATCAATTTCGTAACTATCAGCTGTCTTACTAAGACTGATAGCAGTATCATGTCCTTTAATACGAACTCTACCTTCTTCATCGCTAAGTATCTTTATATCTTCTTTCTTACCTTTTTTATTGCTACGCATTGTGATCCAACCATTTTCAACAGTTAGAGTCTTACCTAACTTTGAAAATAATTCCTCACTATTCTTTCTCTTTAAAAAATTGTCTAATCGAATCATTATATTTCTTTCCATAGAAACCTCCTTGAAGTGATTTAATTATACCACTGTGAAAAAACTTGTCAAACAAAATAAGCTTTTGTCGAACTTGTTGTCTAATATTTAGAAAAAAGGTAGAATAAAATTGAGGTGAGAATAGTGAAAAGTCAAGATGTAATAATTTGCCTAAATTCAATGATAGAAAATGTGTCTCTTGCTAAAAGATTTGATATAATAATAGGGTTGAAACAATTGACAAATAAGTAACTTTATTGCTAGAATATAGTATGTAAAGGGATTGGTGATTAGATATGTATCAAAATAAAATAGCGCTTACTCCACAAGAGATTCTAGAGAAAGATTTTAAAATTGATACTCGTGGATATAGACTAAAAGAAGTAGATGAGTTTTTAGATGTAATAATCTCTGATTATGATCAATTCTATAAGATTATTGAAAGCTTAGAGAAAGAAAAAACAGAACTACTAAAAGAAATTATGTCTTTAAAACAAGAATTAAGGAATGCTTCTGTTGATGTAGAACTAGCTAAGAATTCTAAGAGCGATACAATGGAAATCACTAATTTAGATATTTTAAGAAGACTTAGTAATCTAGAAAAAGCGGTATTTGGAAAAGACAACAATTAGTACTTGGGCAAGTGCTAGGGTAACCTAGAGGAAAGTCCATGCTCGCACTATCTGTGATGATAGTAGTGTTCGTGCTTAGGGAAAAAATAACCTAAGGTAGATTTATTCTAACGGCAAAGTTTTATCTAAAGGAATATCCCATGATGAAATGATAACGTGCCACAGAAACGATACTTTTGGAAACGAAAGGGTGAAACGAGGTAAACCCCACGAGCGAGAAACCCAAATTTTGGTAGGGGAGTCTCCATGAAAGAAAGATAATGGATTGGAGGACTAGTAATAGTAGATAGATACTTGCCACCTAGTAATAGGTACAAAACATGGCTTACAAAGTATTATTATTGTTGGAACTGAGGTTGATTATGAAAGAATTAGGTGAATACTTAAAAGAGACAAGAATTAAACATGGTGTTAGTTTAGAAGAGGCAGCTAGTGATTTAGATGTTTCCAAAGTATTACTTGAAAACTTAGAAAGTGCTAATACAAAAGCTTTTAAAGATGTATATGATATAAAGAAAATCATTAAAGAATATGCTAAATATTTGGGACTTGATGAAGTGAAAGTTCAAGATGAATTTAATGATTTTTTATTTGAACATACTTCCAAAATTTCCTTAGATGATATCTTAGAAGCAAAGAAGAAAAAAGAAGAAGAGGAAAATGCTAAGAAAGAGAAAAAAATATCATCTCCTTACACAAAAGTATATAAGCAAAAAGTAAAAATTTTGCCTATCGTAGTTGGAACTTTTGTTTTTATTTTACTTATTTTATTAGCTATTCTAATTATTAAAAATAAAACTAAAGCTCCGGTTATGAATAGTGAATTGAAGGGAAGTAGAAGTTATGAATACACCAACAAAGTTAACTGTAACTAGAATAATTATGACTTTTTTTATGATTTTTATGTTACTTTTTCCATTCTATGATGTTGGAATTAAATTACCTAGTTTTTTAATTGGGGGAGTTTATGTTAAGATAGAGTATTTAATTGCTGGAGTTATTTTTATACTTGCTAGTTTTACTGATTTCTTAGATGGTTATTTAGCTAGAAAAAATAATGAAGTTACTGATCTTGGAAAGATGTTAGATGCTATTGCTGATAAAGTTTTAGTAAATAGTGCTTTAATTATTCTTGCAAGTAAGGGTTTTATTTTAACGATCATTCCAGTCATTATTATCTTTAGAGATACAGTTGTTGATGCCATGAAGATGGAAGCAGCAAGAAAAGGAAAAGTAGTAGCAGCTATTTCTAGCGGAAAGATTAAAACTGCTAGTATGATGGTTGGCGTTACTTTGACTTTCTTTTATAATTTACCATTTGAAATGATTAATATAAGAGTTAGTGATTTCTTCTTATATTTTGCTACTGTTATGTCTGTTATTTCGATGTGTGAATACTTTAAATTAAATAAAAATTTAATTTTACCTGATAAAGAAGCTTAATCTTAGGTTTCTTTTTTTGTTTAGTTTGTTAAATTACTGAGAAGGATAAGCAGGAAATGGCAAATTATGACAAACTGATGTTCGAAAAAATGTCTTGACTTTTCAAAATTCTATTTATAAAATGGGTATATAGACATTTGCACAGGGAGGATTTATGAGTAAAGCGATTAAAAAAGATAACAAAGATTTAAACCAGATATTAGCAGATATTGAACGACAATTTGGTAAGGGAGCAGTAATGTGTTTAGGCGAAGACACTCATATGAAGATAGACGTTGTTTCAAGTGGATGTTTATCCTTAGATATTGCTCTAGGAGTTGGTGGTTATCCGAAAGGAAGAATAATTGAAATATATGGACCAGAGTCTAGTGGAAAAACTACTTTTGCGCTACAAGCAATTGCCGAAGTACAGAAATTAGGAGGAAGAGCAGCTTTTATTGATGCCGAACATGCTCTTGATCCTGATTATGCGAGAAGACTTGGTGTTAAAACTAATGAACTTTTATTATCACAACCAGATACTGGAGAACAAGCCCTAGAGATTTGTGAAGCGTTAGTTAGAAGTGAAGCAATTAGTATTATTGTAATTGATTCAGTAGCAGCTCTTGTTCCTCAAGCTGAAATTGATGGAGAGATGGGAGATGCTCACGTTGGCCTACAAGCAAGATTGATGAGTCAAGCTTTGAGAAAATTATCTGGTACTATTAATAAGACAAATACAATTGCTATCTTTATTAATCAGTTAAGAGAAAAAGTGGGAGTTATGTTTGGAAACCCAGAGACGACACCAGGTGGAAGAGCTTTAAAGTTTTATTCTAGTATAAGACTTGATATTCGTCGTAATGAACAGATAAAAATTGGCGATAAAATTGTTGGAAACAAAACAACTATTAAAGTCGTTAAAAATAAAGTAGCACCACCATTTAAAAGTGCCACTGTTGAGATAATGTATGGTGAAGGTGTTTCTAAAGAAGGAGAACTAATTGATTTAGGTGTAGAAGCTGGTATTGTTGATAAAGCGGGTGCTTGGTTTTCTTATCAAGGCGAAAAGTTAGGTCAAGGTAAAGAAAATGTTAAACTATTACTTAGAGATAATCCAGAACTTAGAGATGAAATTGAGAAAAGGGTAAGAGACTTCTATGGAATAACACTTAATAATGCCGAAAATAAAGAAAAATAAATAGTTAAAAACTCTATTTCCTAAATATATAGTTAAGAGAAAATAGAGTTTTTTAACCTGTTCTTTTCCCTTGACATTTATCTTTATTGCAACGTACAATAGAATTAGATTATAAGAATTAATCTTAGTGGAGGCAGAAATGAATCATATAATAATCTCCACTTTACTATTGTTAGTTGGAATAATAGTTGGTTTTGGGTTAACCCTATTAATTAATACATTACGAGAGAATAATGCAAGTAAAAAAATAAGTTTAATGATGGAAGAAGCTTCAAAAAAAGCTGATCAACTAAAACGCGATTCACTAATGGAAGCCAAAGAAAAGAACTTTCAGTTAAAACAAGAACTTGATAAAGAAATAAAGGAGAAAAAACAAGAACTAAAAGAAAGTGAATTACGTCTTGAAAAACGTGAAGGTAGTTTAGATAAACGAGATGAGATTTGTCAGAAAAGAGAAACTACTATTGATGAGCGTGAAGAGAAGCTAACCCAAAGACAAAAAGAAATTCAACAAGAACAAGTTGAAGTGGAAAATTTAAAAAAAGAACAATTAGAATTGTTAGAAAAAATATCTGGTTTTAGTAAAGAAAAAGCTAGAGAAGTAGTTATGCAAAAAGTAAAAGATGCTATGGCAAAAGAAGTGACTCTTTACATAAATGAACAAGAAGTGGAAGCTAAGTTAACAGCTGAGAAGAAAGCAAAAGAGTTAATTGTTACTGCTATGCAAAGATATGCTGCTGATATCGCAAGTGATCAAACGGTAACAGTTGTAACTTTACCTAGTGAAGATATGAAGGGAAGGCTAATTGGTCGAGAAGGTAGAAATATCAGAACGATTGAAGCAGTAACAGGAGTAGATTTAATAATAGATGATACGCCAGAAGCGGTTGTTTTATCTAGTTTTGATCCTCTAAGAAGAGAAATAGCTAGAGTTATGCTTGAGACTTTAATCAAAGATGGAAGAGTTCATCCGACTAGGATTGAAGAAGTTTATGATAAAGTTGCTAAAGATATGAAAGAACAAATAATGGATTATGGTAATAGTACTTTATTTGAACTTGGTATTACCAAGATGAATCCTGAGTTGATTGAATTAGTTGGAAAGCTTCATTTTCGAACTAGTTATGGTCAAAATGCTTTGAGTCATTCTATTGAAGTAGCCGAACTTTCTGGTTTAATGGCCGCTGAAATAGGAGAAGATGTTAACCTTGCTAAAAGAGCTGGTTTATTACATGACATTGGAAAAGCTGTTGATCATGAGATTGAAGGTAGTCACGTGACAATTGGTGTTGACCTTGCTAAAAAGTATGGTGAAGGAAAAGAAGTTATTAATGCGATTGCTTCGCATCATGGTGATGAAGAAGCAACTAGTGTTATTTCTAATCTAGTAGCTATTGCTGATGCTTTATCAGCATCACGCCCTGGAGCTAGAAATGATTCTTTAGAAAACTATATTAGACGATTAACGGAACTTGAAGCTGTTGCTCATGATATAGAAGGTGTTTCTAAAGCGTTTGCAATGCAAGCTGGTCGTGAGTTAAGAGTTATCGTTGAGCCAGATCAAGTTGATGATTTAGAAGCACATCGTATTGCAAGAGAAATTAAAGAAAAAATAGAAGCAACGCTTAAGTATCCAGGTACTATCAAAATAGCAGTTGTTCGTGAAACAAGAGCTTTAGAAGAAGCAAAATAATATAATATTAAGATAGATTTATTTCTATCTTTTTATTTGAATAATGAAAGTGTTTATGGTATTCTATATGCTGAAATGGGGGAGGAAATATGAAAAAGATAAATATTACTAAAATATCAGAAGAAAAAAATAAAAAATTTATAGAAATAAGGTATAATGGTATGTCTAAAGATAATCCTCTTTATTTAGAGAATGCTGAAAATTTGATTGAAGGCTTTTTAGATAGCAATCATTATAATGATATGGTAGAAATCGTTACTAATATTAGAACAATATTGAGAAATTGTAATGAAAAGTCATTAATTATTCTTTATCAAACTGAAAATTCATCAGAGCTTATTGAATATGGTGATTCCCGCTTATTAATGTATGAAAAAGAAACTAAGGATCGTGTTAAATTTAAGTATGAAAAAGATACAGGTATAAACGTAGATCTTAATGATAGTAAATATGACTATGCTACTGCTGAAAAACTTAATAATGAGATAGTTAAAACTTTTCAGTATGTTTCTAGTTTGAAAAATGTTAAAAATTTAACATTAGATGAAGATGATAAGAGACTAATAAAAATATATAATTTATTCTATGGAGAAAATATTGATTTTGCTAGCAGCGATGTTGAAGTGAAGTCTCAAGCAATGTTATCTACTCTTGCTGGTTTTGGTATTCCTTTAGCAGATGATTATGCATTTAACTCTTCTTTAAGCTTAGAACAGAAAATAAAAAGATTATATCCTTTTGGAAAAGTCATAGATAGTATTGATGATATTAAATTAGATGAAAGTTTTCAAAATAAGATTGAGATTATTGGTAAATATATAAATAATTCTATAGAAGATCAACCAAATAAGAATGAGGCATTGATTAATATTAGTAAAACAATTTATGCTAATAGATATGGTGCCAACTTAGAAAAATCAGCTGAGTCAACTACCAAACTAGTAAAAATTATTAAGAATAAAATAGCACAACAAAAAAAGTTAAGGAATTAAATTTTTTCCTTGACTTCTTTTTTTACATCTAAAATTATTGGTAGTAGAAGTGGTCTTCTTCCAGTAAGTTCAAATATATAACTAGATAAATCTTGACTGATTGTAACTTTTAAATCACTAAATGTTACATGTTGGTCATTTAACTTTTTAGTAATAAGATTACCAGCCATATTTTCAATCTTTCTTAATAACTCTTCATTTTCGTTAACTAAGACAAATCCTCTAGTTGTAATATTAGGTTTGATAAGTAATCTTTTAGCACTAAAATCTATATTAGCAATTACTACTAGAATACCATCATTAGCCATAATTTTACGATCATGAATAACTGCACTTCCTACTTCTCCGACACGTGAACCATCAACATAAATAGGAGAGTTAGGGTAACTTTCACCTCTTGTTATTTTGTGATTTTTTAATACTAAACTATCACCATTTTTTAAAATGAAAGTATTTTCTTTAGGAATACCACAGTCCATTCCAAGCTCAGCATGTTTCTTAAGCATTCGATAATCACCATGGAATGGCATTAAATACTTAGGATTTAATAATCTAATCATAAGTTTTAATTCTTCTTGATTAGCATGTCCTGAAGTATGTAAGTTATTAATAGTCATATTAGTAAAGACTTTAACACCTTTTAGATATAACTTATTAATAGTTTTAGAAATACTTATCGCATTTCCAGGAATTGCACTACTTGAAAATATTACAATATCATCTGGTCTTAACTTAATTTGTTTGTGAGTTCCATCTGCAATTCTTGATAAAGCAGCAAGTGGTTCCCCTTGGGATCCTGTACAAAGAATGGTTACTTCTCCTGGTTTTAAATTATTAGCTTCATCTGCACGAATTAGTAATTCTTTGTGATCAATATATCCACCTTTAATCGAAATATCAATATTATTTTCCATTGATCTTCCGAAGACACAGATTTTTCTATTGTGTTTGTAACAAGATTCAAATATATGCTTTAATCTGTATATATTGGAAGCAAAAGTAGCAATGATAATTCTATTGTACTTATACTTATCAAATATATCAGTTAAAGTATCATCAACTCTTGATTCACTAATACTCATTCCTTCATTTAAAGCATTAGTTGAATCACTAATTAATAAATCTACTCCTTGATGACCCATTACAGCCATCTTATATAAATCTGCCATTGGTCCGATAGGTGTAAGATCAAACTTAAAGTCTCCAGTTGTTACAATAGTTCCATTTGGAGTTTTAACAATAATACCATGTGAATCTGGTATTGAGTGTGTTGTTCTAATAAAACCTATTTCAAAATATTTAAATTTAACTGTTGTTTGATCATTATAAACATAAAGATTGTCATAACGAATATTTCTATCCGCTAACTTCATTTCGATTAACTCTTTAGCTTGATTTGGTGCATAAATAGCTGGTACATTTACCATCTGTAATAAAAAAGGTATAGCACCAATATGGTCTTCATGACCATGAGTTATAAATAAAGCTTTAATTTTATCTTCGTTTTGTTTCAAAAAAGAATAGTCTGGTAAGACATAATCAATTCCTAGTAAGTCTCCTGCAAAGGAAACTCCAGCATCTAAAATAATAATTTCATCTTTATGCATAACGCAGTACATATTGCGTCCTACTTCACCTAAGCCACCAAGAACAATAACTTTTGTTTCATCTGACTTATTCATTTTTTCTCCTTTCTTGAAGTTAATAATAAGAAAGAACTAACCGACATAAATTATACTATATAAAAAAAGATTTGTCTAGCGACTTTGTCGAATTTAATATGCACAAAATTCAGTAAAAATATAGACAATATCTGACAAATGTGATACTCTTTAGCTAGGAAGGTAGGCAATTATTAGGAGGACGAACAAATATGAAATATTTAAAAATAACTGTGTTAGCTTTTTTTGTTACTTTAGCTTTATCTTCGATGGGAGTAAATGCTACAATGTATACAGTTACTGGGTTAAAAATACCGGTAAATAATGGTTTAGTAAAGAGTAATCAAATTGTTAAATATGATGCAGGCGGATATCATATGTTGAATAAATTTGATTGCAAAGATAACATTAGTGGTGATCCAAGAGCAATTAGAGGTTATATTAGAGCAATTGTAGGTGGAGGACAGGTTAGCAAAAGTGAGTTACTACCAAAAGGGAAAGATGTAGTGTTTTATGATTATACAACAGATTCTGGTACGTTTTACACTGTATATTATTCTGAGAAAAAATTACCAACAACAGCTACTTACTGGGGTTATTGGACTATAGATTATAATAAATAAAGATTAAGAATATGCCTACTTCCTTTAAAATATGGAGGATTTATATATGAAAAAGATGTTTTTTGCTAAGCGAACAGTTACTTTTGTATTTATATTTCTTTTCTTTTTTATTTTGTTGTCTTTTCATGATTATTTTTCTCTTCATTTTTCATATGCTAAAGATTATTATAAAGTAATAGATAAATGTGGAGAGAGTGGGAGTGACCCTGACGATGAATTGTGCTACTGGCATAAAACTGATGAGAATGTTGAAAAATATAAACGAGAAAATGATCCGGTTGCTAAATATAAAAAACTTGATGCTATAACACTTACTTGCTATATTGTGGAACAGACACTTTTTAATAATCTCCAATTGTTATCTCCTTTATTCATTGCTATCTTGGTAATAGCTAATATTCATAAAGAAGTTGCTAGTGGAATGGTTAAAAACTACTTTACAAGAACTGATTATAAAAAATATCTACGGAAAAATTTAAAACTTTTAGGGATTGTTTCTTTAATTTTTCCTATTGTGTTATGTTTAGTTTTTCTTCTATCATGTCTTATAACGAGATTTAATTTTAATATTGCTGATACAACTATTGATAACTATATCTATACACCTTTTAAATATAAACACTTCTTTCTTTATGGAACCGTGATATGTTTATTTCAATATATATTAAGTTTTGCTTTTGGTGCCTTAGCTTTAGCTTTTGGTAAGAATAGTAAAAATATCTTAGTATCAATCTTAACTAGTTTTATTTATATAACTTTAATAATAATATTTATCAATGTTGGTCTTTATGCTCTTATACTTAATAAAATCTTTGGAATTAAAAAGCTATCGGAAGCTTTTATGGTTACTACTTATTGGTTTTTAGATAAAGGAGATAATGCTTTTTTGATGTTTGTAATTGCTACTTGTTTTCTTCTATTCTCTTTATTAGTTTATTATTTATCTTATAAGAATAAAGAAAGGTTTATAATGAAAAATGAAAAAATCACTGCATAGAAAATTTACTGTTTTGAATGGTATAACGGGTGAAGAAAACTTTAAGGGTATCTATATCTTTGCTATTATTTTAGCTCTTTATGGCGCTTATATATTATCGTCAGGAACGAAAACAATGGTAGAAGCGACGTTAATGTCTTTTACTTTTTCTATCTTTAATTTATTATTTTTTCTTTTAATAATGTTAAATTCTTATAATACTTATAAGACTTTTTCTAAAGATTTTGATTCCTATATAATAAGACTTAAAACTAAGAAGAACTATTTAAAAGAAATCATTTCTCTTGTAATTTCTTCTAATATTTTGTTAATAATAATGTTTTTTCTTATATTTTATACTTTCCTAGTTTTCTTTCAAGCTGGTAATATCGGTCTAGATATTAGTACGGTTTATAAAGGTATTCCAGATATTATTTATATTCTATTTTATCTATTTAGATATGTTACTTATATGGTATCTTTGAGTCTTATTATTATCTTGATTGGTTATAAGTATAACTTTACTAGTTCCTTATTTGTTACTATCTGTTTCAGTATTAGTTTGTTTTTAGGAATAACTAGTTCGGAAGCAACTAATTCCTTTCAATTAGCTCCTTGGTCTTATTTCCAAGTAACAAGATATGGTTCATTTTCCTTAGAAATTACTTATTCTATACTTTATTTATTATTTTTTGAAGTGCTTATTTTCTATCTATATAATGTAAAGAAAAATACTAAAGTGAAAAATAAATATCTTTTCTCTAATGATATTAGTTATTTTCTTCATAAACATAAACTATTACTAGGTTTATTTCTAGGTACTACCATACTTATTCCTTTCTTAACTTATAGTCCAGTGTTATCAGTTACTGAAAATCTTAACAGTATGTTCTTAGTAAATCTTAATCTAAATAAGTATAATATACTAAATGTTATTTACTATCTCTTATCTTTAACAATGTTTGTTTATCTTGCTGTTAACTTATATACGAAAGATTTAATGTATAATTTAGATAATGTATTTTTAAGAGAAAAGATAACTAGTTGGTCTAAAATGAAGTTAACTACTATTATCTTATTGACAATATTAGTTAAGTTTATAGCTTATATCTTGGTAGTTTCAACATTATCTCTTAGAGCAGGTAGTATTTCCTTTGAATTAGCTACCTTAATTAGAGATTTAGCTTATACTATTCTATTAGAATTGTTATTTTTAAATAGTTATGTCTTATATCTAAGAGATTATAAAATAGTTAGTATTATTGTTGGGCTAGTGTTCCTTCTAGCAGTAAGCTTTGGAGTTGTTTGGTTTAAAGGTATTATTAGTATCTTAATAATAGTATTAGTGATTAGTTTAATTCTTCTTCATAAGAAAAGACCTAGTAAATTAATAGAAAGAGTGGGAGTGATAAGATGAAAATTGAAATTAAAAACGTAACAAAAAGATTTAAAGATAGTGTTATTTTAGATGACATTAATCTTGAATTTGTTGGTGGTAAAATATATGGTTTGATTGGTCGTAATGGTAGTGGAAAAAGTGTTCTTCTAAAGATGCTATGTGCTTTCTATGAACCTAGTAGTGGAGAAATATTATATAACGGTGAAAATATTATTAAAGAAGAAAAGTATCCACCTAGTACTAGAGCTTTGATTGAGAAACCAGCTTTTATTCCAGATTTAACAGGGAAACAGAATCTTCTTTTATTAGCTTCTATTCAAAATATAATAGGAGAAAAAGAGATAGATTCGACAATGGAAAGATTAGGTCTTGTTCCGAATGATAATAAAAAATACTATAAATACTCTTTGGGAATGAAACAGAAACTTGGTATTGCACAAGTATTAATGGAAAACCCTGATGTCATTATCCTTGATGAACCGTTTAATGGTTTAGATGATGATAGTGTCAATACTTTGCGAAAGATTCTTTTAGAAGAGAAAAAGAAGGGGAAAGTTATTATTCTAGCAACTCATATAAAAGAAGATATTGAACAGTTATGTGATATTGTTTATAAAGTTGATAATATGAAAGTTAAATTAACTGCTAAGAATGATTTAAAGAGGGAAGATTACTAGATAAAGAGATTATATTAGTCTCTTTTTTGATAGAGTTTTCTTGTTACTGAATATAATAAATATATAGCTTAAAGCACTTACTATTTATCAATTAAAAAGTCAAGTGCAACTTTTATGAATGAAACTATATATGTTTATA
>ERZ827512.2934-NODE-2934-length-12753-cov-2.649866_pt1 | contig 12753 bp, 19 predicted proteins | sample MGYA00519916_ERZ827512 | MGnify/ENA primary metagenome ERZ827512 (study PRJEB31778, sample SAMEA3449335) | human gut metagenome | biome: human gut; feature: human-associated habitat; material: faeces | place: United Kingdom | collected 2010/2012 ... | reverse complement strand
ACTCCGAGGAGCTCTGCGGAATGCAGCCGTCCAGAATCTCTGCTATGAGGCTCGGCGCGATGTTGCACACCTGCGGTCCCTCGCCGGGCACGATGCCGTAAATACGCATTTCAATCGCCCCCATCAGAACAGCATCTCCTCTCTCACAATCTCCGGGTGATATGTGACGTTCTCGTTTATCCACGCCGTCACTTCTTCCTTACTCATCCGTTCCACGCAGTACTTGTACGATGCGACGGCCACGTACGATATAGAGCTTGCTATCTCGATGAACGTCGGGTAGTCCCTCTCATCGAATGCAGCGCAGTCCATAGTGCAGTACTGCACATACGGCAGGTCGTTTATGCCCATGGCGATCACCTCGTCCTGCGTGTGCCAACTGCCGATGCATCGGGCCATGTGGTTTACTGTGGCCGGTATCATGCGGGACAGCCCTGCGGTGGCGGCTCGTGCGTGTGCAGCGACGAAGTCGTCGAGGCCAAAATGTGCTGCAGCAGCTCGCCCAACGGCGGCAGGTGTGTTGCCATCAACCTGCATTCCACCGTCGAACGGGTATTTCGCCCACTTCAGTCGGCCACGCTCATTGAGTATGTAGACACCATCTCCGGCAGCAAGCGCGTCTATTATGTCGCCAACGGGAACGTTTACCGCGAGCGCAACCTGTACCGCGCGGAATATACCGCGCATGGCTGGGTGTCTCTCAAATATGACCCTGCTGTTCGGTTCATAGAGCGCCTGCCCCGCCCACTTGAGGGCCTCCTGACACCGCTGCCACGCGCCGGGCGTTCTAATATCGCCGACATGGGCGATCATGAGCAAGTCCACCACCTGCTCTATGACGGCGTTGACGGAGTCCTTCGGTATTTTTTCAAGGACGATTGCCCTCACACTGTTAACCGGCCACGTCATATCAAGAGCGATAACCTGCGCGAAACACACGGCCTCCGCGTCTGCGTTGGGTGTCCCGTCCCACCTCCCGGATAATACGAGTTCGCGGGCATATGCAATGGTTTCTCTGCAAATAAACGGCATTGTTGTTACCTCCTTTTGCTACATAGTATCATAGCATATGTTACATTGCAACCGCGATCTGGGTTGCAGATGCCATAGAAGGTATGGTATTATGCACAAAAAAAGAGGGTTGGACGTATTCAACCCTCTTTTGTATGCTTCGCAGATACATACCGCTTCATGTATAGTATCCAACAAATAGCGATTCGCTTCAACTCGCTCCGCTGCAAGGAATAATTCGGGCGTATTCCAGTTTTCTGCCCCACAGCTTACCCACAAAATCAATCTGCCAATCCCAGCAGACTACGCCAATTTTCGGATCGCCGGCGAACCGCAGCAGCTTGGTCAGGTTGCAGGTGAGGAACTCCACCACCTGCAGCGAGCCAATCAGCGCGTCGCACCGGTACATCGCAGCAGCCTGTATCTGCTCCTGTGTGAACTGCTGGTGGAGGATATCCTCCGTCGAGTTCTGAGAGAAGAACCGGAGCCCGCGCACACCGTCAACGTTGGCGGGGATGTAGCGGAACTCCTGCCCCGTGCAGTGCTTATCATATACAGCAGCAGCGAGCGTATTCTGCATATTCCGTTGCTGAAGCATATGCAGCAGCGAGTCGTCGGACGGGGCGATGAGCAGCGCCTCGTATTGGTGTATCGGTGTTTGGATGTCGGATACGCGCGCTCGCTCTGCGCTGCAGATGAGTGCCTCCTGCCGCTCGCCGCTGCGAGATACGCGCAGGTTGCGTCCGTTTGTGGCGGTGACGGTGCCGCAGAAGCCGGGTGAGTAAATGTACCCGCTCGCGCGCGTGCCGTTCATCCGCTGCTGCTTTTGCCCTTCGATTTTAAGGTCACGTCGGAGCACAGCTACGCTCTGGTCTGAACCATCGGTCAGTTCTGGGGATTTTGTTCGAATCATGGGCACTCTGTAGAACTGAGTGATGATTCCCGCCGCGTACGCCATGCAGAGGAAGTCCGAAGCGCGAACATACGCGTCAACGTGCAGTTTGTCGCAGCCGGGTGCGTCGTTATTGGAGAGTGCGAGGTAGAGATTCCATTCATCATCGCTCAATTCTGAACGGGCCTCCGGGCCGAGCCGGACGATTCGATGCGGCGCACGCCTGATGAGCTTGTCCGCGTACATCTCCGCTACGCACTTCTCCACGTATTTCCCACTCGGGTGCAGCATATCGAGCGCGCGCCGCTTGACCATGACTCCCATGGACACAACAGCGAGGATATCGTGCTTGAGTTTGTTTTCCATAGACTATGCCTCCTTTACCTTGTCGGTTCAATAATGCTAAAACGGTTGAATTCCGTTGAATTTGAAGATAAAACAGAGGTAGGATTCCGACAGACGCAAAAATCGCGAAACCCTACCTCGGAATTTGCCCCCTAGCGCCTGCCCCAACGCACACATCTACAGGCCTGGGGAGCACCTGTGCAGCCCAATTGGCGGTGCCTCATCATGCCATTGGCACTCAAAGCCGAGATCGGATGCAATCAGACGTGCACGGATGATCTCGCGCCGGAGGGTGGCTACCTGACATGCCGTGAGGTCTGCTTGGTCTGCAATCGTGCGGTGCTTTTTCTCTCATCGCGTAATGCGATGGATCGGTGCGTCGTCTATGCAGCCGGCAGAATTGCCCTGAGCGAGAGATCAGTCTCCGCCATCTGCTGCCTCCAGTGCACACGTCCCGTATGTGCACTTTTCTGGGTATGCTTTGACGTTCGGGTCCTTCACGACATACCACTTTTGCCCGCCAAGCCAGATATACAGGCGATGCTCACGGTCTTGACGGACCTTGCGCACATGCACGCAGTCGATCCAACCGCGACGGTAGTCATCCTCCGTGCAAGTCAGCACAATGTAGCTGCCACAACGAGGGCCGCCATAGCCATTGACGTAATACACTTGGTCGTTCAACATATTATCACCTCACCTCAAAAGTCTTGGATGGCATCTTCGTCGATGCGGCGCTCGACATACTCTGTCAAAGCGCAATCGGCCAGGTCCCGCAGCGCATTATCAACAGCCGCGCTGAAGACCAGATCGGTCTCCCCATCGAGGGTGAGGGCAATCAGCTGGGACACCTTGTCGTACAGCTTGCCCGCGATGTAGCACGGGATTTTCCGGCGGGCTTCCGCGTAGCCGCGGCCGTAGTCATGGTACTGCTCCTGGTAGGCGTCGAGCATGTCATCGACGATCTCGCGGTATATCGCGATGCGGGTATCTTCCTCGGGGGTAGGAAGATGGGCGGGGGCGGTTTTCTGCTTTTTCATTGGGACTCCTTTCGTTTTCCGGCGCGTGGGGGAAAAAAAGAGGGCGGCATCATAGCTACCCTCACCCACGCAATGGTGGATGTGGATTAACTACGATGCCGCCCTCTGTAGTGTCAGTGGGGGTTTAATCGTGCCGGCCCTGCCCCGGGTCTCCTGCCTCGCCCAACTACGCTATCCTCTTAGTCGAGGCCTCGGGTAGTCGGTGCGCTGTCCTGGCGGTGTGCATTTGCCTCGGGCCCCGGTGGTTTCACCGGTGGACTGGCCCTCTTGCTTTGTTGATTATAGTATAGCGCATTTTCGAGTGTTTGTCAAGTGTTTGTCAAGCGTTTGCCAAGCGTTTTTGACAAAAATTTTTATATTTTTTGTATCATTCCAATAACGGAACAATCGTTGCATAACATCATAGGAGAACAATACCGACGATATTGTGATACTTAGGCAACGTGTCAGTGTAGCGGCTGTCGAGGCTGTTGGCGCGGTTGTCCCCCAGTACATATATCTCGTCATCCCCTACATACCACGTGCCGGGAGGCTGCGTCTCAGGCCCATCCAGCACGCCGTCCGGCGTCTCCACGATGCCGTCATGGATGTACACCACATCGCCGGGGAGCCCCACGAGCCGCTTGCAATATATCCGCCAGCCGTCGCGGTACAGGACAATATCTCCGCGTTCCGGTTCCGGGACAAACGGCCATCGGACGCAGCGGTATATATGCCACGGCTGTATCGTCGGTTCCATGCTGCCGGTGGGCGTGTAGGTTAGATTCCAGCCCACGGCCAGCATCAGTGCAGCCACGATAGGCAGCCAGTGCCGTTTTACCTGACTAAACATTGTCAATGAACAGCTTACGGGCCTTGCCGAGCGTAATATACTCGCGCATGGTGTCCGCGATGTTGTCTGCTTGGATGTCGGTCAGTTTGTCGACGTTGTCCGTAATATAGTCACGCGGGTTCCATTCCCCATCCTGCGGAAGAGCGCTGTCTACTCGCAGCAGCTCATCGGCGGTGACGCCGAGGGCCCGTGAGATGCGCACGATATTCCGGGGGCTGGGCGATGATACGCCCTGCACGTATTTGTTGATGCCTGACCGGGCGATGCCGAGCTTCTGCGCGATGGCAGCCTGCGTGGTTCCGCGCTCGTTGATAAGACGCTGCAGGTTGCGGCCGATGACCTCGGCGTAATCGTAATCCTCTTGGGGCAAGTTGCTCATGTCCTATCTCCTCTCAGATAGCGTTCAAACGCATTGTATCATCGCGTCAGGCAGCCGTCAAGCGCAGCCGGGTGTTGGTAGTACGCCTCCCCAGTGTGCTTGCAGACAAGGGTGGCCAGCGTCAGCGATCCATGGGCTGTAGGCAGCAAGCAGCTCCTCTGGTGTAGGCTCTGCGGGCGGCAGCTCGGGAAGGCTGGGTAGGCTCCTCGTCGGACCCCTGCGGGGTCCCGAAGCATCAGGCAGAAGACCTGTAGAAGCGTGGGCTCCGTGCAAGGATTGCTGCGCAAAGGAGCCTCCCGGCGCATAAAATTGGCTGCGGTGTCCACAAATAAAGCGCATGGGAAAACTGGATTTTTGCAAAATGTGTTGGTACACCAAAAACCAATACCGCAGATTCCAAAAGACAGGAAACCATGAGAAAAGCCGCCAAATGGCGGCTTTTCAGTCTTTCGGCCGGGGAGGTTTCTTATAAGAGGTCATGATCTCACTTTTCCGCGTACAGCCGCCCCACCCTGCCGGCAAAGATCTTAACCTCGCCGGTCATGGCCATGTCAGGGGCGCTCTCCTTTCCGTCCCCTCGTTCTTTTACCCCCAAACCTCCATCATCACGCCGCCGGTGACCGCCTCCCAGCGGTGGGCCGTCAAGTCCGCCGTGGGCAGCACCGTCACCGACAGGTGGGCGGGTTTCAGCCGCTCCACCGCCCGTTTCAGGGCCGGAATGTCCGTCGGAACACGGCCCTCGCCCACGGTCAGCGCCGTGACGCTCCAATGGGCGAAGTCCTCCTCCACCTCGCCCCTGTCGCCGCCGCCCAGCGTGACGCACAGCTCCTTCAAAAAGGCGGGCGTCAGGGTGCGCCCCCCGGCCATGGCGGCCCGGACGGCGGCACGGCGATCCTCCATCGCGGCCCCCTCCCGGACAGGCAGGCCGTAGTCCCGCTCCCACAGTGTCAGCCCTCCGGTAGCGGTCTCCACGCACACCTGACCGTTTTTCTCCGCCACGGCCTCCGCCATGGCGTTCTCCCCCTGCTCCAGCGCCGCCAGCGTCTCCCGGACGGGGGAAAGCTCCGTCAAAAACTCCGGCAGTCTCATGCCTTCACCTCCGTCAGCGTCAGCGTGCCCACCACAGGCACAGCGCCCTCCTCCGTCAGCGTCAGGCTGTCGCCGCTGCCGTTCATGGTGAAGCCGGACACATCCGCCACGCCCGCGCAGTCCAGCAGCAGCCGCAGAGCCTTGCCGTGGCTGACCACCCGCGTCCGCAGGGCGTTGTCCCGGAAAAAGGCGGTCAACCCCTGAGAAAAGGCGGTTTTCACGCCCTCCAGGCTGCCGCCGTCCATCAGCGTCACGGAGGCGGCCACATTCACCGCCGTCTCAGCGGCGGCAATGACCCTCGCGTCCGCGCCCACGGGCCGCTCCCGGTCCACGACGGCTTGCGCCTCCCGGATGGCGGCCCCGCCGGGGGCTTTCCCCTCCCGGCCCACCGCCACGATGTCCACGGTGCCGTTTCCTCTTGCCAGAGGCAGCACCTTCACCCGCAGGATGTCCGCCACCTGTCCGCACCACGCGGCGTAGTGGTCGGCGTTGCCGGAGGCGGGGGTGGCGGCCAGCGCCGCCAGCGTCCGGGTGCGCAGTTCCTCGTCCGTCTCCCCCTCCTTGCGGACGCACCCCCGGTCGGCGCACACGGCGGTGAGCCACTCCCCCACAGCGGAGGACACAAAGGCCCGCCGTTCCAGTCCGTCGATCTCCATGCTCCAAAGCTGCGCCATTCCGTCGGCGCAGGCACGGAGCACGTCTCCGGCAAAGGTGCCCTCGGCGGCGCTGCCGGGGCCGGTGTAGGCGGCTGTCAGCAGCCGCAGCATTTCTTCCTTGGTCATCTGATCGAAACCTCCGTTTTCTGGGTAAACTCCTCATAGACGGTGTGCACGGTGAACCGGGCCTCCACCCGGCTCCCCTTCTTCGAGAAGGAGAACCCGTCCACCTCCCGGATATAGGGACACGCCAGCAGCGCGTCCCGCACATACTGCCGCACCTGACTTTCCAGAATCCCCTGATCCACGCAGCCGCCCAGCAGCAGCGTCAGCTCGTTGCCGTAGTCCGCCGACCACGCGGTGTAGCGGAACCGCTGGCTTTCCGGCCGCAGCGCCCGTGCCGCCCAGATTTTCAGCGCCTCATCGCCGCTGACTAAATACGGCTCTCCCCGGCGCAGGGCAAAGCATCCGTTCTCCCAGTCCACGGCCCACTCCCGGAACAGCGGCAGCGCCTCCTCCGGCGCGGTGTCGGGGGCTGTGCCCCAGTCGGGAAAGATCATGCGCCCCCACCTCCCACAAAGCCGAGGATCCAAAAGCCCTCCTCGCAGGACAGCAGCGCCAGCTCTCTGCCGATGTCCTCCTTGCAGAATACCGTTCCTTGGAGATAAAACAGCCCCTCGGTCAGCGCCGTCCCCCGGACGGTAACGGTCAGCGGCGAAACCGCCGTCAGCGTGCCGAACAGCCCCGCCGGGGCGTCCTTCCGCTCCGGCGTCAGCAGTTCCAGCAGTTCACTGTAAACGTTCATGCCTCAACTCCCTCCAAACTCAGCGACGTGGTAAACACGCCCTTTTCCCAGCGGTGCTCATGGGCGGTGATGTCATAGACCCCCTCCAGTCCCCATTGGGGCCGGTGGGCCTCCACCCGCCCGCCGCACCGAAGGGACAGATCCCCCAGCACCGTCACCCTTGCGGACAGGCTGCGCCGCCGCAGCGCGGCCTTAGCCTGCGCCTGCGGGTCGCCGCTCTTTCCCATCACCCGCTGGAACCGCCCGCAGGCGGTGATGTCCCCGGTATTCTGGGCGGCGGCGAGAATACGTCCGTTCCGGCCCGTCACCACGGCCCGGTTCACCATATTTCCCATGGACGCCCGCCCGGAAACCTCCAACACCCGCTCCGGGGGCAGGGGAACGGCCCCGCCGCCCCCCTTCGTCACGGTCAGCGCCCCGTCTCGGACGGCGATCTCCCGCCCCTCCCCCACGGCTCTGCGCAGGATGGAGAACGCGGACTCCCCCGGCCCGGTGACGATGGTTCGATACAGGCCGTCGTCCTCCACGGCCCCCAGCGGAATGCCCAGTTCTCCGGCGATCTTCCCGGCGATCCGCCGTCCCGTCCCGGTGTACACGCCGTACAGCTCGTTCCGGGTCAGATACACCCCCCGGTCATAGGCCGTCAGGGTCACAGTGTCCGGCGTTCGGTCAAGTTCATGGACGCTGCCGAGGAAGATCTCCTTCCCGCCGTCATCCAGCAGCCGCACCACGTCCCCCACCGCCACGGACAGCTTCAAAAAGTAGGTGTCCGCCGGGGCGATAAGCACCGTGGCGGTGAGACACGCCGCCGCCTCGTTCCGGGTCTTGCCCAGCCGCACCGATTCCAGCGCGGGCATGACCATCTGTTGTCCGATCAGCAGTTTCACAGCGTCAGCACCTTTCCGATTTGCAGTTTCCGGGGATTCGTCACGCCGTTTTTGGCGGCGATACGCCCCCACTTCGTCCCGTCGCCGTAAAAGCGGCAGGCGATGTCCCAAAGGGTGTCCCCCTTTTTGACGGTGTAGGTCTGGGGCGTGACCCGCTCGTCCGTCCGCTTGCGGACAGGGGCGGAGCCGCTCCCGCCGCTCCCCCCGGCCAGAGCCGCCAGCGCCGACTTGAATTTATACTCCCGCAGTGTCACAGTCAGCCCCACGTCCCTGTCCCCCTCCGCCAGCGTCTCGGACACGTCCTCGATGAGAAACGCATCATTGATGTCGCTGCCGGAGATGATGAGCCGCACGGGGTCTCCCGAATCCTGCCAGCTTTTCAGCATGGCGAGGATACTCTCCGGCTCCTTTCCGTCAAAAAACGGCGAGTAGGCGCTGGGGAGGAACGTGGTCAGCCTGACCTCCCGCAGACCCCGGCCCCCCCAGATATTCACAGTCCCGCCCATGGCAAGGCTCCGCACCCGGTTCTCATTGGGCCGGGTGACGGTGAGCCGTGCGGGATTGACTGTAAAGTAGATGCGCTCCTCACCGTTGTTGTGCCAAAGCAAAACGGTTCTGGTGTTCATAGAAAACCCCCTATCTCACAGCGGCGGCACGGCGCAGGCCCTCCAGCAGTCCCTCGGCGAACCGCTCCACCGATTCCGACTTCATTTCGTGCAGCGTTTCCCAGACTTCCGACTCGCTTTCGTGCAAGCCCTCCCGTCTCGCCGCCGCAGATTCCGACTTCATTTCGTGCAGCGTTTCCCCGACTTCCGACTTGCTTTCGTGCAAGCCCTCCCGTCTCTCCGCCGTCAAATCCGACTTCTTTTCGTGCAGCGCTTCTCCGACTTCCGACTCAGTTTCGTGCAGATTCGACCCTCGCCCGGACACTTCCTCAGTGTTCCCGGACAGTTCCAAAGGTGCTGAAAATCGGTCATTTTCCTCGGACAACGCAAGATTTTGTGGTACAAAATCGGAAACACCACCCAAGATAGGGTCTGTCCGGTCTGAACCGTCCCCGCCGAAAAACTCATGTGAGACTTGTCCATCTGCCGCTGTGCCGTCCGGTTTCCGCACGTCCTCAAGTCGGATTTCCGCCTTTTGAACCGCCTTTTTCCGCACGCCGCCATGTCGGACTTTTCCCGTAAGATCCTCGTTTTCCTGCACGTCACCAAGTCGGACTTCGGCCTTTTGAACCGTGTTTTCCTGCACGCCGTCAAGTCGGATTTCCTTCTCGGACGGCGCATCAACTGCCAAATGTGCCCCGTCCTTCTGCACGTCCTCATGTCGGACTTCCGCGCTTTTTGTCGATGGGCCGTCCCCGGACGCCGTCACGCCGCTGAGCGCCAAAACCGTCCGTGCGGCGGCCGCCGCCTCCTCGTCGGACACATAGGCCGTCACCTCGGCGGGCGTGAACAGCCGCCCCTCCCGGCGCAAGGTCTCCCCGGCAGTCTGCAAGTCCCGGCAGGCGGCGTAAAACAGCGCCCGTCCGCCGTCCCGCAGTCCCAGGGCGGCGCACTCTCTGGGCGGCAGGGCCTCCACCGTCACCGTCCCCAGCAGACCGCACGCCACCTCAGCGGTGCGGCCCCTGCGGGAGACACGCTCCCGCAGGACGTCCGCCAGCGCCATCAGTCAGCGGCCCGGATGCTGTCCAGGCACACCAGATCGGAGGGCCGGAAGGTAAAGGGCAGCTTCTGCTGGTTCACCTCGCCCATCTTGTAGTTCATGAAGGGCAGCTCGGTAAACGCCACGTTGTCGATGCTGTACCGCTCCTCGCCGCCGTCGGCGGCGTCCGGGTCTTTCAGAGCGGTGGTGATGGTGCACCGCTTGTCAAGGCCGCGCTTGGCCTGTTCCAGCACCTCGTAGAACCGGGTGTAGACCTGCTTGAGGGTCATGGTGCCCTCTCCGGCGTAGCCGGTGATCTTGGAATCCACGTCCATGCCGAACTGGACTTTCTCCCGCTGAACCTTGACGGTCAGCGTCAGCTGGGACAGCTCGGCGATGCGCGCGCCGTCCACCCAAACCTCGGCAAAGGAGCCGGACAGGGTGCGGTTTGCCTGTAAATTACTCATACGTTCCTCCTATTTCACGTTCGTCCGATGGTTACATGGAGATGACCAGCGCCAGATCCTCCATGGCGTCGCAGAAGGTCAGCTTGGCCTCCAAAAACACCTGACTGCCGGTGTTGGCCTTCAGAATGTCGGTGTCCTTCATCTCGGAGGTGTCCGTGCCTCTGGCTTCCAGATAGCTTCTCTGCCCGGACAGAGACACAAAGCACCGGTTGTCGGCGGTCTTGTCCAGCACATCCCCCTCCAACCCCTTGAGATAGGCGTTGATGGCCGTCACCAGCAGCAGCTTGTTGTCGTAATCGTTGAGCACCTTGCCCACATAGCCGCTCTCAAAGGCCTTGGCGATGTCCCCCCGGATCAGGTCGATGCCCTCCACGATCTTGATCTTCCGAAAATCTTCCGTTTTAGTGGCAGTAAAGGAAGTCAGGCTGTTCACACCGCGCCCAATCTTATACTGGCTGCCATCAAAGGTAAGGATCAGTTCGCCTGCATCGATCCGCTCATTCGGATCATCCGGCACTTCTGCCGAAGAAACATCGTTCAAAACATAAAAGGTACTGCTTCTGGAAAGAGACAGTCCAGCAAGGATTCCTGCGATCCGCGCACAGTATTCCGCTGCAGTATGCTTTTTCCCGGTAACAGATGAGGTAATGTTCTCTGTGGTAAAGTTGATAATTCCCTCATGATCTCCCGCATAATGGGGAAGAACTACCTTGAAGGTCTTCTTTTCATCATTGCGGTACTGCTTGATCCAGGCTCCGATCATCGTAGTATCTGCCGCCTTAATTCCAGGGATGCACAGATAATTCCATTTTAAGTCCTTTAACTTCTTCAGAACCGCATTGTAGCTTTCTACATTGGTGGCCACTCTCATGGCGATCACTTTTGAAGGCGCTCCTTCATAGATCAGCTTCAGATAATTGTAGTTATCCTCCGTCCACTGAGTGAAATCCACATCATCCACTTTGTTGTAAACATTCTGTTCTTCACCTTCCGTGTCATCTTTCAAGATAACCGCCACAATTCCTCTGGCACTGCGCTCAATAGCACTAACGCCTTTTGACTGGAAGATAAAGTTAAAATTTGGTAATCCCAGACTCATGTTTACTCACTCTCCTTTTTCAGTGATACTCCCAGCTCCTCCATCCGGTCATTTGTAACCTTCTGTTCTTCGGAGTGCCGGAAATTGATAGTAAAAATGTAGTGGAGAACGTGATCCACTACATTGATGTCCGCATTCCCGATGGTGATCTTCCTATCGCCAAACGAAAGCACCGGACGAATGGCTGCGTCAATTTCAGCAGCTTTAATGAGATAAGTATTATTGCTTTCACCCTTCTCATGGTAGGTAACATCCACCATGACGCTCATGTCCGTGTAAATCCCATCCACAGTTACAGGACTCCCTGGCTTCAAATCCACAAAATACCAGGTTTTAGGCTGTTCCACTCCATGGGCCGGGTCTGTACTTTTGATCTCTTCAAAAAAGACATCTGTATCCGGATCTATCTTCTTTAAGACACGGATCAGCGCGTCTTTTATCTGCAATACTGGATTTTCCATCATTTCTCCTTAAACCAAATCATGCGTATTTAAAAAATCAGCCAACCAGGCCCGCAAGTAATCTGGAAGCTTCCGATCCATTTCCTGCAGAGACACCTCCAACATATGAGCGCCTTTTTTAAAGCCGCCACCCTTCATGCGATGCCCATACTCCACAGGCTCCGCATATTCCACATTGTTGTAAACCTCAATATAGTAGGTGTCTCCCCGCTTTTCGATAGCTCCCAAGTTCCAAGCATCCCGTAAACGTCCGGTCTGAACCGGAGTCAGTTCTTTTGCTTTTCCAAGCGCCTGCTCCGCAATGTCAATGACCATTTGCTTAAATTCTTCCGGGTATTGCCGGTCTATGATCTGGGCCAGGTTCTTTTCCCACTCGTTCAATCCGTCAAAGGTATATTCGGTACTCATCAGACCACCGGATCATCCAGACGAACTGGAACATTATTGTGGGATGGCTGCCGTTCAGCAGCTCCAGCCAGAGCTTCTATAGCCTTTCCAAGTCGTGAAATCACCAGAAAATCATTTTCCAGGATGTCGATCTCCGGCCTTACAAAAAGGCTGTAGGAAGTATCTGCAGATGCCGTGGAGCTGCTCTGGGCCAATGCTCCGCCGCTGTGAGAAGATAGCGCACATGGAACATCCTGATACACCATCTTCCCTTCCGCGCCGCTTTTAAAAACGCTTTCACCAGATGGTAAAGTATCTTTAAAAGGCCGGTAAACGGTCACTGTATCCCAGTAGGTCTCTGCCAGAATATCAGCTTCCTGCATGGTTATCCTTTGGCAAGCGCATTTTCTTATAATGGTTTAAGGATGTCTCATAATTCTTCATGAAGTCCACCGTGGCGCTCCGGGAAGCGCTTGGATCGCGGTAAGAAATCGTTGTGTCTCCACGGGTAACGGATGATGTTTCTTTTCCTGTGGAGACCAGCAGATCTGCCTTTAACATATCCTCAGCAATCTGGGCTGCAGTTCCTTCCAGGCGTTCCGGAAGATCTTCTCTGCAGCAGTAAATCAGGATCTTATCTACCGCCCGGCGCACATATCTCCTTGCAGCGCTTTCTTCCGTTTCTGCCATTTTCATGTTATCCATGACTTCGGCTACAATCCTGTTTTCCTGTTCACTTGCCATGCAATCCCTCCTACT
>ERZ827512.2930-NODE-2930-length-12757-cov-5.916312_pt1 | contig 12757 bp, 7 predicted proteins | sample MGYA00519916_ERZ827512 | MGnify/ENA primary metagenome ERZ827512 (study PRJEB31778, sample SAMEA3449335) | human gut metagenome | biome: human gut; feature: human-associated habitat; material: faeces | place: United Kingdom | collected 2010/2012 ... | reverse complement strand
CTTGACCGTTTACTTCAAATATTTGCTTGGCGATTAGATTACGATGCGGGTCTCCGATATAGTAATCGTCTGTCTTAAAATCGTGTTCGGGGCGGTGCATAGGAACAGGCCGGGCTTCTTTTTCTGCACAGAACCCCATGCGCGGTTCCAACGTTTTTCTCCAAGACAGGCGTTTGATGGGAGTATGGCAGGAAACGCATTCGCGACCGCTGCCAGCAACAGGATCTTTAGTGAAGTTTGGCTGGCCGCAAGTAGGACACTTGGGGCAGTAGAAGCCTTTCTCCCATGCGGCGTCTGCATTTTTGCCCGGCATTTTGCGAATATAGCGGCTGACATACATTTTGCCATCTGCGACGACCTCTGCACCGGGAGCGTACTCTGCGATGGCCATTTGTAGATCTCTGGCTAATTGCAAAGCCTTTCCTCGCCCCACAGCGTTGATATCCGGAATCAACTCAACAGTATCCACGGGGAAACCGTACTTGGGAAGTACATTATTGCGAACCAAAAAACCGATAAGACTCTTTTTCCCAGCGTTGTCATCCTTGCTGCACCTGAAATTTCTAAGGGTGCGGCTCCAGACACCGGCAGCTTCATCGTCGTGCCTGCGGCGGCAAGCCAACAGTTCCTTTTCCATTTCCGCTACTGTTCCGCGGAAATCCTGTACGGCGATTTCAAGAACACCATTCTCTCCGCAAAGTCGATTTATCCAACCGAAATCAGCAATCCCAAGTCGCTGATGCATTTTTGTTGGAATCGAGCGCAGTAAGAGTTGTCGGAGATTTTCCGGCTGTGTATTCAAGTACTCCTTCAGCAGCTCATAGCCGCCTTCATTCAACAAGACAGTTTGGTTATCACCCGCATAGACTTCCTTATGCTGTGCGAAGAAGGAACTCAGAGCTACAGCAAAAATATGGCGATTTAGTATCTTTTCGTTCTCAATTTCGAAAATTGGGGCTTTGATCTTTCCGCTGATCATGGCCGTCGGGTCGTCATAATATGTAAAGTCGTGAGAGGATAATTTCGCATAGGTCATAACAAATGCCGCAGAATGCTTTGCTCGACCGGCACGGCCTGCCCTCTGCACATAATTGGATGGGCTGGGCGGGACATCACGCATATACACGGTTTCCAGACTGCCCACATCAACACCCATTTCGAAAGTCGTAGAGCAGCTGAGCGCATTGATCTTCTTTTGTACGAAGGCTTCTTGATACCGTGTTTGCTGATCCTTTGCAAGTTGCGCCGTATGCTCCTTGATATATAACGGTTCAGAGTGACTGCTGCTATAAAGACGGGCGTAGTGGTTCATGGCAGAATCCTTTAGAGGATCACAGGGTTCCAACATTCCTGCGCATTTTACGGAAGCACAATGTTTTTTTACGTTATACGGTGTGACCCGACCACATTTCTTGCAACGGTAAAATTTCGCGCCCTCCGTTCCGCCGATGCAAATATCAAAATCGTTCGCATCGAGTACAAATTCCTCCGTTTCCGCTTTGAACACATTAGTCCAATAATCTTCCAAAATGGCGTCCGCTTCATCATCGGAAATACCCAATGCCCGCGTCAGCCGCACGAGTCGACTGTTGGGATAATAATTCCCGTTGGGACGCTTTCGACCACGCCACCCGGAGATCCAGCTTTGCTTTGCGGAGTCTCCTGTACGCAGCAATACCAACTTCTTTGCCGAGGGCGTAAAGAAAATATACTCGCGTTCAGCGGCTGTCAGCGTATACTCCTTTCCTGCATCGATGGCACCGGAGAATACTGCGTCCTGTGTCAGAAGTTCGAGCAGGGCAATGGCGTCCTGTGGTGAGAGGTTATACGGGTCGCCCTGAAACGCCGTAGCTACCTGAGCGTTTCGCCTGTATGCAAAAGAAAGTACACCCATTGACACAAGGCTGGTGCCGCGGCGGGCATTGAACATTTCATTCAGAATCGCCACCCACGCATTACTGCGGCTCGCAGCAGATAACTTACCCACATCTTGATTTTCGCCAGCATCCCACTCGGCAAAAGATCTGTTGTTTTCAAAATAGCGGCTGAGTTCATCGACGAATTGAAATACGCTTACTTTTTCTATGCCGCTATTGCGATATTTCTCCGCAATGTGCCAAATACCTCGTCTACGCAAAAATTCATCATAGGAACGCTCCATGTAGGAGGCGAAAAACGCCGCTTCACTTCGGCTGTCAGAGAAGCAAAGAAACTGCCGCATCAGCTTTTTACGTATTTGCTGTGGTTGCGCTGTGGCAGCGAAGATGCTGCGCCGACCAGAATTTTGATTTTCCTTTAGTGCTGATGTTATGGTGACTTCCTCGTTGGGAAGTTGCTCGAAAAGCTCGGTTCCCAATACAGCGGTGGCTGCTTCGCTTCCCAAATAGAAGCGGCGGAACGAACCAAAGCCGCAGGCAGGGCATCTGGCAACATGGTTTTTGTGTTGTTCTATTTTGCGAAGCTTGCGATAGTTAGATTCGCTGTGTTCACATAGTGGCTTAAATTTTGTGTCTGCTTCCGTAGAGATAGCCCCGCAAACCGAGCAAATGACAAAATCGTTTGTGGCGTCATCTGCACAATCTTCTTCGTCAATCAGTACATCTTCTGCGCTGTCCTTAAGGTAGTAGAAGTCGGAAGGGTCGTCCAGCCCCTTCCGCGCTGATGGGTGTAAAGCTCCGCCTTCTTCTCTGCCGACAATAGCCATTCTTCCACAATCTGTGCAGACAGCGGCCTCGAATACCGCGGCATCGATTTTGTTGTTTTCGCTTGTAAACGAGTGCTTCCGATGTAAAAACAGGTGCTTCGGAGAAGCGAGTGTGATATATGCCCCCTCTAAGGCTCGCACAAAAAAGTGATAGCGGGGTTTGATCAGATTTGCGCCATCTTTTTCGGCGCGAGCACAGACTGCAATGAAGGATATGACCTGTTCATTTGTCATAGGGCATATTTCGGACAGGGCCTGACGTAGCTGTGCGACCGTAATTGGCTGGTGTGCGACCTTCCGAAGCAAAGCAAACAGCCGGGAATGCAAGAAAAGCGCATAGAGTTTTTCACCCTCGCTCCCTCCCGGAGCGAAGTCAGCGTGATAGCGGGCTAACGCGGAGGAAATATCAGGACTTCTTTGCAGTTCCTCAAAAAGTGCTGGTGCAAAGTCCAAAAAATCTTCCATGGCAGGTCGCTTTTCTGTGGAACGAATAATTCCAGAGCGTTGGAATGCAACACCACATAGCTTTTCAGCAAAGCTCAGGATATCACCATCTGCATCAGGCCCACCAAGTGTTGCACTTGTCAGAATGTATTGAACACTATCGGGTTCGCTGATCCTCGCCCGGAGTCGGCGCATCAGCAGGGAGGTCTCCATGCCTGTTGCACCTTTGTAGATGTGTGCTTCGTCTAAAACAATAAATTTTAACTTGGCACCGGAAAATACCGCGTCATCCTTTGGCCGCAGCATCATGTATTCCAGCATGGAATAGTTGGTTATAAGAATATGGGGAGGCCGCTCCTGCATGACCTCACGGGAGATGATTTCATTGGGAGCAGGGTCTATCGGCTCCCCAGCTTCATCGTGGTAGGTGCGGTGGTACTCTGCCAGCGCCTTGGACTGTGTATGCTCGGTATTGCCATTGTAAACACCGTAGCATATCTGGGGGTAATTCTTGAAAAGAGCGCGCATACGCTTCATCTGGTCATTGGCCAGCGCATTCATCGGATAAATGATGATCGCACGGACACCGGCGGAAAGAGTTCCGGCTTCCTGCTCCCGCAATAGATGATTGATGATGGGCAGCAAAAAACTCTCTGTTTTACCAGAACCTGTTCCTGTCGTAACGACCAGATTTTCCCCTTTGTCCGCTTTCAGCATGGCTGTTTCCTGATGCTGATAAAGAGGCCTGTCCAGCTTTAGCTCGCGCTCTTTTTCTGCAACAGGCTCCAGTCTTTCAAACAAGACACTCGCTTTTTGTGCTTGGATCAATTCCCGCAATGTATGCCCTGTTTCATAGGAGCCGCCAATATCAAGAAATGGCCCGCTGGCTACCATACCGTCCGTTTGCAACTCTTTCCGAAATTCTCGCTCATAGTCAGTGTCAGCCATATCAAATGTGGTCGTGATATAATCGATATAACTATCTTTGATTTCCTTAGAAGCCTTGATGGGATCAAACATATTGGTAGCCCTCTCTAATGCTGTACTTGAAATAGTCGGGTGTCTTTAATCGATGATGCTGTTCAGCTTTGCTCATATAAGTGGCCGGATTACGGTTGACTATTGTGGAAAAATCCTTATCAACATATACTGCATCCTCCGTTGTACACCGTAGGATCAGCAAGTATTCGTTGACAATCCAAACCTTAACAGGGTTGACCAATTCAAAGTCATTTGACGGCTTGGAGTTAAACGGGATGCGTCGCCCTGTACTGCTAATAAAGGATAGCGTTGCCGAATAGCACGGTGCGGGCATTGTTTCACCAGATGCGACAGTTGTCCCTTGGTAGTCCAAATTTGTCAGGATTCCGCATCCGTACTTCATAAGCAACGCTTTCAGGGTCTCTGTCTCAAAATCCCAGTAGAGCGCATCTCCTATAATAAGCTCTTTCCCGTCATAAAGCCATTCGAGTGGATTTCCAACGCAATATGAACCCTTGAAAATAAGTTCATTCATTCCGCCGGAAAACAGGCTTTTCTTTTTTAGGAAAACTTGATAAGAATAGTTTCCCAAGGCGTAGGAACTGGTGTTGGCAAGGGCGGTGCTTTCTGTTGATGTCGCATAAGTGTCGATACTTCCGCCGGGGCGTTGGACTTCGACTTGAAAGGTGCTTTCGGGATCGCCAACATAGTTGCCCTCCGGTTGCCAGTGCAGGGTGCTGTCAATTACTTCGATTGGCGGTGCAGCAAAGGTGGGCTTACAGGCGATGGTGGTAATTTTTCGGTTTATATGATTTCCAGCTATATTCTCCAGAGAAATCCACAGATCATACTCTGCCTGCGGCGCCGTTATCGCACGGAGCGTATTGCCAAGTTCGAAATAGGAAGGACTCACCTCTGGAACAGGGCTTATACCAAGCATGAGCTGTCCACTCCATCCCTCTGGCAACTCCAGCTTTACGAATTCGTCGTGCAGAATGGATTTGTGCCAAATCATACCCGGAATCTTGAATGCATTATGCCCCATCAACGCGCAGTGAACCAAAGGAATGTACAGTTCAAGCTGCCAAACCATTCCGGAAACGGGGACGATTATACTGTCAGAGGTATCTTCTAAGACCAGGGAATAATGGAACTGCTTGGCGGCAAAGGAAATATTGGCAGTTGCTTGTGATCCGTCTGCATAGTAGATGGGTGCGTTTAAAGTAACATTGAAATCTGCAAGAACTATGTAATTGAATTCATATTTTACCAAGTCAGTAGCAAGGTCGATTATACGGACACAGTGGCAAAGGCCATCATTTTCTGATGGAATTTCCAATTCATTTCCGCCATCACAGAAAGCATCTGCATTGTGACGCACTCCGTCGATGGAGAATTGGTATCGTATGCTTTTTTCTCCCTCGGGGAGAACGATAAAAAGCTGGAAGGGGGCAGGAAAAATATCGAAGGATACACCCTGATGTATTACTTGAGCAGAGACCGCTTTACGCAGGGAGGTATGATGGCGGAACTGTGCCGCAGTCGATGCGCATACGAAGATCTCTCGGCCATCAATGGCAGCTGATGACACCTCGTCCAAATTTATGCGATACAGTTGCCCCGGATATGGGTAGCTATATATTCCGTCTGTATCATCGGGAAAGGTTACTTCCTGCAAGTTGCTGGCAAACAAGTAAATTGTTCCACAGTGGGGAGTTCTTTCAGCCCCCGATGCATCCAATAAGATATATTGGCGATATAGCTTTTCAGCCGAATTATAGAGAAGTTCTCCGTCATAGTGGATCTCTACCCGTATAGCCGGTGTGTTTGAAAAATCATACGACATTTCCTCAAACGGAATGAAGCGACTTCTTGTTGTTAAGCACAATTCATCCCCAGTGACCGAAAGTTCAGCGTTATAGATACAAATTTCACTTTGGTAGATTTTAATTACAGGACGTTGCTGCGCTATCTTAGACAAGCGGATTTTAGGTATTGCTATGCCAACGGAGGAATGCTCCATCGTATATTGAGCATAGATGCGGTCTGTCGTCGTTGCAACATATTCTGTTTTCCGCTGCCGCTGTTCTCCCTGTGCCTGTACCCGTTCGGTACTGCTTTTCCTTTGATACCATTCGACGAGGATAGTGTCCCAATAATTTCGGTCGGGATCAATTAGGTCGGTGTTTTCATTCCGGAGAATCGCGTCCATCTTTTTTACGATGGAGTCACAGAGAACTGCCATATATCCGGGACGTTCCTTAAACAATGTCTGCAAACCGGAAAATATGGCATCTGCCCTTAATTGCAGTTCATCATTCTTGGCAACGCGGGAATCCCAACGCGCACGCATGCCTTTCGTAAATACTTTGTAGCTGATATCCTCCGTTACATATTGGAAATCTAAGTTTTTCACATAAAAATCAAATAGAATGGAGTAGAGAGATTCTATGCTTTGCTTTGGTGCCAGAGCATGGAGCAGCAGAGAGGTGTAATATCGCTGCGTTCCCTCAGGTGCGAAAAAACGCTTGTAGTGTGCCAGTGTAACTTTGATTGCACCTCTGAAATAATTATATAATCTATTGGCTGCGGCCTCAGAATTTTCCGGATTAAATCCGTATTGAAGGAAAATATAATTCCAAAGAGACCCGGAAGTCTCCTCATCTGCTAATTCTGAGGACCAACCCTTCAACAGGTTTATTGTTTCAAGTACGAGTACAGCGTCCTCTCTTACGGAAGTGCGTCCTCCATCTATCAACACTTTCTTGACGGTTTCGCTTGCGGATTGATAGAGCAGTGCGTCTTCCGCATCGGTCAACTGGTACTCTCCGGCTAATGGATAGGTTCGAAACACATAGTCGGCCAGTTCAAAGGCGGTAGGATCGGGAGAGAGTCCGCATTTATCTCCACTGTGCATATCGGGTTCGATATACCCTGTTTCTTTCCAAATAAAGCCTCTGCCGGTAAGCCATTGAACAGATGATACGCCAGTGCCTCTTGCGTATCTGCGGATTTCCACAAACAACGACAAATATACGCTAAGGCGAGCTTGTTCAGCAAATATCACCTTCTCCGGGAATGCCTTGTTCAATCGGTTCAGAAACTCTGCTTCGCTCATGCGCATAATATCCACCCACCTTACACATTAATCAAAGCACGAATGGGAGTTGTAATGTGTGGTATTTTATCAATTATAGCATAAAGATGTAACAATCTCAACCATGCAGTTTTGTGAGCTTCGATATATGTGTGCGGATGTGTGATTCAAATCTCCAAGATTTCCTGCAATCCCGCGCTGGCGGCCTTTTTGTTCTTGTCGAAGGCGTGGGTGTAGATGTCCAGCGTGGTGGAGGGCTGACTGTGGCCGAGGATGCCCGCCACCGTGGCAACATCCGTACCGCCCGCGATCATCAGACTGGCGGCGGTGTGCCGGAGAGAATGGACGTTCAGCTCTTGCGGCAGGCCGTTCTTCTTGAGGATCAGCTTGAAGCGGTAGGTGAAGGTGGTGGGCGTCATGGGGAGCTGCGCTCCTTGACGGCGGAACAGGAAGTCATCGGCGGTCAGCTGCCGCTGGTCATAGGTTTCGGTGATATACCGGTATTCTTTTTGGTACTCCCGCAGGAGACTTTCCATTTCGGCTGAGAAGTACACATAGTGGTCACCTGCGCGGGTCTTGGGTTCCTTATTGACTGCCAACAAAGCAATAATATCCTGGGAAAGCATGCAGAAATTCTGCGAAATTATCTGAAGCAGAAGAATTTGGCACATCAAAATGCTTAAACCCAACTGCCTCGGCTGCCTCTCTGCCGATCGCGGTCATTTTTTCGTCGTTGACTACAGGATAACGGGCAGCGGGAGTAAACTGTACCTGTGCCGTGCCGCCATGAAAAGCAGCCGCAGCTTCGGCAACATGCATCTCAAAATGGTTATGACAGACTAATGAACGAGGTGCATCATGACGGAAATATAAAAGAAAATCGAATTGCTAAAGAGGATCGCTCAGCGGTTGAACGAGGCCCATGTGCAGTGGGCCTTGGGTGCGTCGATGCTGCTGTATTTCAAGGGCATCACCTCTGCGTTCCACAATATTGATTGAATGGTTGCTGACCATGACGCCGAATGTGTCCGCACGATTTTATTGGAAATGGGCGAGCTCCGCCCATCTGACCCCATGCCGAATCCCATGTACCGGACGAAGACCTTTATGGAGTTCCTCATAGAATCGATCGAGGTCGATGTCATGGCAGGCTTTGCCATCGTGCATGAGGGAACGGTCTATGATTGTTCTCTGCGTGAAGAACAGATCGTGGAGAAAATGCCGCTTGGGACAGAAGTCATCCCGCTGCAATCGCCGCAGTGATGGTGCAAATACTATCGGCTGATGGGACGGCCTCAGAAGGTGGACATGATCGAGAAAGCATTGTTGTGCGGCATCACATCGCAGCAGTCTTCTCGAAATAATATGGAATAAAAAGCGGCATCGGATGAGAAAAATCATTTGAAATTCCGATTTGCCTCTGCTATAATAGGCGTACAGCGTGTGGCGTTTCTGCGTAAATCCAGTTGCAGAGCAGCCACGCGCCTTTTTTTGCGGAATCGGGTGAGAAATGGCAAGATGAGCGAAAACTTCATAGGCAAATCGTGTAGCAGAAATGCGTAAGTCCGGATGTTCTGGGACTTACGCATTTCTTATTTTTTTGAAAGAAAGGTGATTTTTTGGGAAACCGGAAATCAGTTCTTGGGGACGGAGCGTGTGAGCAAGCTTAGCATTGAGCTTTTGGATCTTTGAGCGGCGAGGGATATTCTGATCATGTCCTGATATCCCGATGATTGCAGCTACATTGTGCTGACCGTGACCAATAACGGCTCCGCCGTGCAGACGGTGACTGCCGGACGGGCGCTGACGCTGGGAGGCTTTGAAAAGTTCACCTCCGTGGACATCGGCGCGGGCGAGACGCTGACCCGCGCGTTCTCCTTGGCAGACGGCGCGGAGGAGCTGGAAAGCACACTGGCTTTCGGCGTCTACGCCAAGGGCGTTTCCGGGCTCAGCGATATCACGGTCTCTCTGAAGCAGTACAAGTAAGCGCAGGCGGATGCCGTGCCTTGAGAAATGCAGACCGGCAGCAATACTCGCCCACGTATCAACGGCGTGGGCGAGTATGCCCTGATCTGTGGGAACAGGAGATTTACCGCAATGATGAAGAAAAATATCTATGTCAGCATCATTCTTGCCATGGTTCTGATCCTATCCGGCTGTGCAAGCAAAAATGAGACACCTTCGGAGCCAGTGCAGCCCGATTTGGAACAGCCAGCATCAAATCCGGCAGAACCGTCTGCTGATGGTACAGTTGAGACATTTCAATACGATGACTTCACTTTGGAAGTATCCAATGTCAAAGAAATTAAGCAGGGAAGTTCCTATGATGGGATGGAAACCTGGGAATATGACATCTATGTTGTATATCCCGGAGCAATCGCAAAGGTTTTGAATGCGGATACATTTATTGATGAAGAAACCAATCTTCCCCATGCAGACTGGGCTTTTCTGACCTCAGATAACGAACGGATCGACATTATGGACGGCATGGAGCCGCTGGAAATCACGGAAGATATACTCGGAGTTTTCGACCCGGAATCGAGTGTATATGTACTCGGATTTGAAATATATGACGCGAATAGCCAAGAATAGCGGCTCCATCTAAGTGCCGATTCCTACGGATGCAGATTTCTTCTATTGAACATTCTCATAAAATGCGCACGATATTCTTGTTTCTTCTCTGCAAATAAAATCTCCGACAGAGTGAGTCCCTCCGGATGCGCCAAGCTCATGACAGCAAACCCTCACAATTCCGCCCTTGGCGGAACTGTGAGGGTTTGCTCACTTCATATGGAAGGCTCTGATACCGATGCTGGTCAGTCCGCCGCGTTGATGCGGTGGCGGTTGCGGTCGATCACCGCCTGCATAACGATGAACACGCACAGCAGCAGTGCGATGATGATGCGGGTCCACCAGGCGGAGAGGGTCCCCTGGAAGGTAATGAAGGTCTGGATGATGCCCTGGATCATCACGCCGAACAGCGTGCCGGGCAGGAAGGCCACGCCGCCGCTCATCAGCGTGCCGCCGATGACGGAGGAGGCAATGGCGTCCATTTCCATGCCCACCGCGTGGAGGGGATAGCCGGAGAGCATGATGAGGGAGTAGACGACGCCTGCCAGCGCGGAGCAGAAGCCGCTGACCATATAGGTGGCGATCTTGGTGCGCTTGGTGGGCAGACCCATCAGCTGGGCGGAGGACTCGCTGCCGCCCAGCGCGTAGATATTGCGGCCGAAGCGGGTGTATTTGAGAACCAGCGTGCCGATGACCAGCGTCACCAGCGCGATGATCACGCCTACGGAGATGAAAGCCTTGGGGGCCAGATAGATCCGGGCAGAGGCAATGGCGGTGTAGGTGGGATCCGTAATGTCAATGGTTTCCCGGGAGATGATGGCCGTCAGGCCACGGGCAAAGAACTGCCCGCCCAGGGTGACGATGAAGGGCTGCATATCAAACTCGGTGATCAGCCATCCCTGTACGAAACCGAACACCACGCCGATGAGCAGCACCAGCAGCGTCACGGGAAGGGCTCCCAGACTGGTGTTGGCCAGCAGCTGCGCCGAGGTCATGCAGGTCAGCGCCACCACGGAGCCGATGGAGATGTCGATCCCGCCGATGAGCAGGACGAAGGTGATGCCCACGGTGGCGACGATCAGCGCCGCGTTGTCAATAAACAGGTTGCAGAATACCTGAGGCTTCAGGAAGCCCCGGTAATTCATCATACCCACGGCGTACAGCACCACAAACAGCAGCACCGTAATGCCAAAGGAGAAGTAACGGGAACCGACGATGCGTTCCTTCCATGATTTTGTCTGTTTCATGCCTGTTCCACCGCCTTTTTTTTCAGATTTCTGCGCTCCACCATCTTCTTGAATTTTTCGGACTGAATCAGGCAGATCAGGATCACCACCACAGCTTTGCATACCGGCAGCTGCTCGGAGGAAACACCCAGTGCGTACAGCGTGGTCGTCAGGGTCTGGATGGTAATGGCACCGATGATGGAGCCGCTGATATAGAACTTGCCGCCGGAGAGCAGCGTGCCGCCCAGCGCTACCGCCAGGATGGCGTCCATCTCCATGTTCAATCCGGCGTTGTTGGGATCCGCCGCGGCGATCATGGAGGACTCCATCAGTCCCGCGATGCCGGCGCAGACGCCGGAGAAAATGTACATCATGAAGATGATGCCGGTGACCTTCAGTCCCGTGCGGCGGGATGCCTCGGCGTTGATGCCCACGGACTGGACAAACAGGCCCACGGAGGTCTTTTTCTGGATGAACACCACCAGCGCCACCATGGCTGCCGCGATATAGATGGTGGTGGGCAGGGGACTGCCGGGAATGGTATTGCCGATGTAGGTGAAGGGCTTATAATACACGGTGACGTTCTGCCCCTTGGTGATGAGCATGGCGATGCCCCGCCCGGCGGTCATCAGGATCAGTGTGGCCACCATGGGCTGAATGTTCAGCTTGGACACCAGGAAGCCGTTCCACACGCCGCAGACCGCGCAGACCGCCACGGCAATGAGGCAGGCCGGCAGCAGCGGCATCTGGGCGGTGCCGTCCGCCGCGCCGCCGATGAGGGAGCAGCACACTGCACCGGAGATAGCGATGACGGAGCCCTGGGAAATATCGATGCCGCCGGTGGCAATGACGAAGGTCATGCCCAGAGCCAGCACGATGAGGATGGATGCGCGGTTCAGAATGTCAATGACCCGCCCGAAAAGCTGCCCGTTCTGGATCTCAATGGAGAAGAAGCCCGGCGTGGCAAAGGCGTTGAACAGCAGCAGCAGCGCCAGTGCGAACACAGGCAGGAACAGGTGATGGGAGGTGACTTTTTTCAGTTTTTCCATATCAGTTGCCTCCTGCGATGGCCGCCATCACGCGGTCGGAATTGATCTCATCCCCGGTAAGCTCCGCGACCTTCCGGCGATCCCGCAGCACCGCCAATCGGGTGCAGGTGCGGGTCATTTCGTCGATCTCGCTGGAGATGAACACAATGGACATATGCTTCTCCCGGGCCAGCTGGATCACCATTTTCTGGATCTCGGTCTTGGTGCCGATGTCAATGCCCCGGGTGGGTTCATCCAGGATCAGCAGATCCGGCTGCGTCACCAGCCAGCGGGCGATGATGGCCTTCTGCTGGTTGCCGCCGGAGAGGTTCTTAATCAGCTGCTCCGGGGAGGACACCTTGATCTGCAGCAGCTTGATATATTCGTCGGCGATCCGCTGCTGCTCCTTCATGGGGATGTGGCTCCAGATGCCCTTCTTGGCCTGAAGGCCGATGATGATGTTTTCACGGACGGACAGGTCGCCGATGATGCCCTGCACCTTCCGGTCCTCAGGGCAAAAGGCCACCCTATGCTGCATGGCATCAAAGGGAGAGGAAAAGTGCACCGGCTGCCCGTTCATTTTCAGCGTTCCCTTTTCCGGCTTGGCCACGCCGAACAGCAGCTCGGCGGTTTCCGTGCGGCCGGAGCCAAGGAGGCCGGCAAAGCCGATGACCTCGCCCTTATGGATCTGGAGATCGAAGTCGCT
>ERZ827512.2923-NODE-2923-length-12770-cov-12.113645_pt1 | contig 12770 bp, 12 predicted proteins | sample MGYA00519916_ERZ827512 | MGnify/ENA primary metagenome ERZ827512 (study PRJEB31778, sample SAMEA3449335) | human gut metagenome | biome: human gut; feature: human-associated habitat; material: faeces | place: United Kingdom | collected 2010/2012 ... | reverse complement strand
GGCAGGATCATGAAGGGCAGATAGTTATACACCATGCCCAGCACCACCGCGCCCTGGGTATCCATCATCGGAAAAAACTCGATGCTGCTGCCCGTGATGCTGTTGTACAGCGCAATAAGCCCGATCTTCTGGAACAGCTGGTTCAAAAGCCCGTTGTTCTCCAGAATGGTCATCCACGAGTACGTCCGCAGCAGGAAGTTGATCCACATGGGCAGCATGATCAGCACCATGGCGATCCGCTGGAAGGCTGCGCCCTCGCGGCTGATGAAATACGCCACCGGGTAGCCGATGAGCAGGCAGATGGCCGTGGCGATGATGGCCAGTTTAAAGGACCGGCCGAACACGGCGGCGTAGCCGCCCATCTGCACGAAGTTGTCCAGCGTAGCCCCGCCCGCTCCGTCGGAGAAGGCATAGACGACCATGATGATGATGGGTGCCACCACGAAAATGGCCATCCACACCACATACGGTATGGCGAAATGGGAGAGCTTAGTCTTCATCCTCGCTCTCCTCCTCTTCCAGCTCCACGCTGGCGTCCGCCAATTCCTCATACTCCTCGGAATAGGAGGAGTAGTCGCCGAACATTCCGGAGTATTCGCTCTTCTTCATAATGTGGAAGCCCTCGGGGTCGATCTTCACGCCGATGCGTGCGCCCACCGGCGAGTGGTCGGTGGTCTGGATGAGCCACTTGAAGCCCCGGAAGTCCACGATGATGTCGTACTGCATCCCCTTGAACGTCACGTTGGTGACGGTGCCGATGAGCTGGCCCTGCTCCACGGGGACAATGTCGATATCCTCGGGGCGGATGACCACGTCCACCGGCTCGTTCTCAGCGAAGCCCGCGTCCACGCAGGGGAACTCCTTGCCGTACATTTTCACGACCTTATCCCGGACCATGACGCCGTTGAGGATGTTGCTCTCGCCGATGAAGTCCGCCACGAAGGCGTTCTTCGGCTCGTTGTAGATATCCTCCGGCGTGCCGATCTGCTGGATGCGGCCCTTGTCCATCACCACCACGGTGTCGGACATGGTCAGCGCCTCCTCCTGGTCGTGGGTCACATATATAAACGTTATGCCCATCTGCTGCTGGATACGCTTCAGCTCGTTCTGCATATCCTTGCGCAGACGCAGATCCAACGCGCCCAGCGGCTCGTCCAGAAGCAATACCTTCGGACGGTTCACCAGTGCGCGGGCGATGGCCACCCGCTGCTGCTGGCCGCCGGACAGCTGGTCGATGCGGCGGCGGTCAAAGCCCTTCAGGCTGACCACCTCCAGCATTTCGGTGACACGCTGCCGTATCTCCTCCTCCGGCACTTTGGCGATGCGCAGGCCGAAGGCGATGTTTTCAAACACATCCAGATGCGGGAACAGCGCATATTTCTGGAACACCGTGTTGATCTGCCGTTTGTGTGGCGGAACGTCATTGATCCTCACCCCGTCAAATGTCACATCACCGGAAGTGGGTGTGGTAAACCCACCGATGATGCGCAGCGTTGTGGTCTTGCCGCAGCCGCTGGGTCCAAGCAGTGTGAGGAATTCAGAATCGTTGATATAAAGATTGATGTTATCGAGAACCAGCTCGTCGTCAAACGCCATGCAGAGATCCCGCAGGCGAATCAACTCTTTGGCCATTTATCCTCCCCCGTTCATACATAAAATAACCCTCCTCCCCGGAAACCGCCGGCGCCTGTTCCTGCGCCGCTTTTTCCGTCGAAAGAAAGCAGGTACAATATATATGGTATCCCCCCAAAAGTCAATGCCTTTTCCCGCTTTTCCCAAAAAAAATCGCGCGGGGCTGCGTCAGCAGCCCCGCACGACGTTTTCAGCCGAAATATTTTGCCCGGAACGGCACGTTTTCCACCGTGAAAGTCCTGCCCCGCAGGTAGTTCAGGATCCCCGCGTCCGTGGGCAGGTCGAAGGTCAGCTCATAGGCATACAGCGCCTGCCGCGTCTCCCCGTACCGGCGGTTGACGTCGCCCCGGCCGTACTTACCGTCCCCCAGCAGCGGACAGCCCAGATCGGCAAAGGACGCCCGGATCTGGTGGGTACGCCCCGTCTCCAGTCCCACCTCCACCAGAGACAGCTCGCCCCGTGTCTCCAGCGTGCGGTAGTCCGTCACGGCGGTCTTGCCGCCAGGTACCGGCTTGTGGTACACCGCCACCTGCTTTTTCTGCTCATCCTTCAGCAGGAAGCACTCGATCCTGCCCTCCGGCGGCTTGGGACGCCCCACGGTGATGCACAGATACCGCTTGTCGATCTCCCGCAGCCGGATCTTCTCGTTGATGATCCGCAGCGTCTCGGCGTTCTTGGCGGCGATGACCATGCCTCCTGTGTTGCGGTCGATGCGGTTGCACAGCGCGGGAGCGAAGGCGTTCTCCCAGCGGGGGTTCCACTCCCGCTTCTGATAGAGGTACGCCTGAATGTGGTTGATGAGGGTGTTCACCTTCTCCGTCTCGTCAGCGTGGACCACCAGCCCCGGCCGCTTGTTGACCAGCAGCAGGTTCTCGTCCTCGTACACGATGTCCACCTGAGGCTTGAACAGCGTCAGGAAAAGATTCTCCTCCGACGGCTTGTCAAAGAACTCGTCGTTGATGTATAATTGCACCACATCGCCCTGGGCCAGCCGCTGGTCCCGCTGGGCCCGTGCGCCGTTGACCTTGATGCGCTTGATGCGTATGTACTTCTGCATCAGCGCCGGCGGCAGCAGCGGCAGCGCCTTGGACACGAAGCGGTCCAGCCGTACTCCGGCGTCGTTTTTCCCGATGGTCAGCTCCCGCATGGGCGCACCTCCCTTGTGTTCTCCGTCCATTGTAACCGCTTTTGGAAAAAAGTCAAAATATTTGTGAGAAAATGTTTGACAAGGGATTTTGTGTCGGCTATAATACTACTCGTGTCATTGCGAGGTGTACTATGCGTCTGAACGTAAACAAGCTGCTGCATACCCCCGGCTCCCGGCAGGAGATCCATTTTGAGATGGACCTTTCCGATCTGGAGTTCGGTGGTACTTATCCTGTAACGCGACCGGTTGTTGTGGACGGCCAGCTGCGGAATCAGGCGGGTATGCTGCTGTGTGAGCTTCAGATCACCACCACGCTCCACTGCATCTGCGACCGATGCGCCCAGGCGTTCGATCAGGAGAAATCCACGGACTACGCCTGTGTGCTGGCCGAGGAGCGTCAGTCCGATGAGGATGACGACATCGTGCTGTTGGACGACGATGAGGTGGATGTGACGGAACTGGCGCGGGACGCCTTTATCCTCGATATGGACACGAAATTTCTCTGCTCTGAGGACTGCAAGGGACTATGTCCCGGCTGCGGTGCCGACCTGAACCGCGAGAGCTGCCGCTGCAAGAAGGCGGTGGATCCCCGGCTGGCCAAGCTGGCGCAGCTGTTGCAGAAGGACGAGTGAATCCATTATAAATTGCTGCTCAGGCAGTTAATACCAAGGAGGTGTCAACATGGCAGTCCCTAAGGGAAAAGTATCCAAGCAAAGACGCAATAAGAGACGTTCTTCCGTATGGAAGCTGGCAGCTCCCGCTCTGGTGGCATGCCCCAAGTGCGGTGCTCTGCATCTGCCTCACAGAATGTGCCCGGAGTGCGGTACCTACAACGGCCGCGAAGTCAAGGTCGTCAAGTCTGTGGCAGCGGACAAGTAAATTCTTATGTGTCCACGCAGGAGGGAAGCGCAGCTTCCCTCCTGCTTTTTTGCGCATTTTGTCCCCCACGCCGCCCGTTTGATTTTCTTCCGCCCCGCAGGCGCGGAGCCCTTTCCTTCCGCAGGCCCGCTCCCCCACTTTCCCTCATGAGATGCATCGAAATCATGCGTTTTACAATCCGCTCGCCGCTGTTTATACTGGACACGATAAATAGCTTGCGTCCTGCCATAAAAGCGGCTATAATGGAATGGTTATCATGTGGGCGTATGCCCTTTTACGAGAGAGGACGCATCTATGAGCACCATCATCACCGCCATTGACCGGCACAGCCCTGCGGAAAAAGCCGGTATACAGGTGGGCGAACAGCTTCTGACCATCAACGGCCATACCATCGTGGATGTGCTGGATTACCGGTTCTACGGCTACGACCCCCTGTCCCGCGTGGAATTGAAAACTGCGTCGGGCGATGTGCGTACCGTCACCATCCGCAAGGCGGAGGGGCAGGATCTGGGCCTGAACTTCGACACCTATCTGATGGACGAGATGCGCTCCTGCGCCAACCACTGCATCTTCTGCTTCGTGGACCAGATGCCCCCCGGCATGCGCTCCACGCTGTACTTCAAGGACGACGATGCGCGGCTCAGCTTCCTGCTGGGCAACTACATCACCCTGACCAACCTGACGGAGCGGGAGGCCCAGCGCATCATCGACCTGCACATCAGCCCCATCAACGTCTCCGTCCACACCACCGACCCCCAACTGCACTGCACCATGCTGGGCAACAAGAACGCAGAGCGCTCTCTGGACTACATTCAGGCATTCTGCAAGGCGGGCATCGTCATGAACGGCCAGATCGTCATCTGCCCGGGCTGGAACGACGGCGACCAGCTGCGCCGCACTCTGCGTGACCTGACGGAGTGGCAGTTTTCCAGCTGCTCGCTGGTGCCGGTGGGCATCACCAGGTACCGGCAGGGTCTTGCCAAGCTGCGCCCCGTCAGCGCCGAGGACGCACGGGACATCATCGCCATCGCCGAGGAGTTCGGACAGGAGAACCTGCGGCGCTTCGGCACACGGCGCTTTTTCTGCGCCGATGAGCTGTACCTCCGGGCGGGGCTGCCGCTGCCGCAGGAGGACTACTACGAGGGCTACCGCCAGCTGGAAAACGGCGTAGGCATGCTGCGCTCCTTGGAGCAGGACTTCCTCTCCGCCATGCGTCTGGAGGATCCCGCCGCCGCGCCGCCCCCCTTCACCATCGCCACCGGCACCGCCGCCGCGCCGTTCCTGCGGGGACTGCTGGAACAGGCCAAGGCGTATTTCCCCCGTCTGGAGGGGCAGGTCATCGCGGTGGAAAACGATTTCTTCGGTCACACCATCGACGTGGCCGGTCTGCTGACAGGGCAGGACCTGTCGGCGCAGCTGCAAAGGGTCCCGTCCCTGGGGCGGGTGCTGCTGCCGCTGCATATGCTGCGCCACGGCGAAACGGTGTTTCTGGACGACTATACCGTGGCGCGTCTGGCGGACGAGCTGGGCTGCCCCGTGCAGATCGTAGGCATCGACGGCGGCGACCTGCTGGACGCCATGCTGGACGCCTCCAGCACCGTCAGTTGAAAAGGAGGGTAAACTTATGGCAAAACCTTTGATCGCCATTGTGGGCCGCCCCAACGTGGGCAAGTCCATGCTGTTCAATAAGCTCATCGGCAAGCGCCTGTCCATTGTGGAGGATACCCCCGGCGTCACCCGCGACCGTATCTACGGCGAGAGCGAGTGGGCCGGCCGGAAGTTCCGTCTGGTGGACACCGGCGGTATCGAGCCCAACACCGACAACCAGATCCTCGCCTTCATGCGGGAGCAGGCGCAGATCGCCATCGACAACGCCGATGTCATCATCTTCGTCACGGACATCAAGACCGGCCTCACCGCCTCGGACCAGGAGGTGGCCGGCATGCTCCAGCGCAGCCGCAAGCCCATCGTGCTGGCAGTGAACAAGATGGACGCCACCGGCACCATCGACCCGGATTTCTACGAGTTCTACAATCTCGGTCTGGGCGACCCCATCGCTATCTCCGCCGTCCACGGCCATGGCACCGGCGACCTGCTGGACGCCTGCTTCCAGTACCTTCCGCCGGACGACGGCGAGGAGGAGGACTCCGACGTGGTGCAGGTGGCCATCATCGGCAAGCCAAACGTAGGCAAGTCCAGCCTCACCAACAAAATTCTGGGCGAGCAGCGGGTCATCGTCAGCAACGTGGCCGGCACCACCCGTGACGCCATCGACAGCTACTTCGAGAACTCCTACGGCAAATATAACTTCATCGATACCGCCGGCATGCGGAAAAAGTCCAAGGTGGACGACAGCATCGAGAAGTACAGCGTCCTCCGCGCCACCATGGCCATTGAGCGCAGCGACGTGTGCCTGATCCTTATCGACGCGCAGGAGGGCGTGACGGAGCAGGACACCAAGGTCGCGGGTCTGGCCCACGACGCCGGCAAGGCCTGCATCATCGTGGTGAACAAGTGGGATCTCATCGAGAAGGACGGCAAGACCATGGACCGCATGCGGGAGGACATCCGCCGCGACCTGAGCTATATGCCCTACGCCCCCATCCTGTTCATCTCCGCTCTGACGGGCCAGCGGGTAAACCGCCTGTTCGAGCTGATCAACTATGTCAACGATCAGGCCGCCGTGCGCATCACCACCGGTATGCTCAACAGCGTGCTGGCCGACGCCCAGACCCGCGTGCAGCCGCCCACGGATAAGGGCCGACGCCTGAAGATCTACTACATGACGCAGGTGGGCGTCAAACCGCCCCACTTCGTGATCTTCTGCAACGACAAAAAGCTGTTCCACTTCTCCTACCAGCGCTATCTGGAGAATCAGATCCGCAGCGTGTTCGGTCTGGAGGGCACCCCCATCACCATTACCATTCGCCAGAAAGGAGAGGATGACGGTTGACCTACCTCGTTTGGGCAGCGGTGTTCGCCATGTTCGTGGTGGTACTGCTGGGCTATTTTCTGGGCTGCCTCAACGGCTCCGTGCTGGTGAGCCACTTCATCATCCGCGATGACGTGCGGCAACATGGCAGCGGCAACGCCGGCCTCACCAATTTCTACCGCACCTACGGCGCCAAGTACGCTCTGGGCGTCATTCTGCTGGACATGGGCAAGACCGTGGCGGCCTGCCTCATCGGCGGTGTCATCCTCAACTATCTGGCGGGCGACTGGACGCTGGGCGTCCTGCTGGGTGGGCTGGGCAGCGAGCTGGGCCACATGTTCCCCGTGTTCTTCGGCTTCAAGGGCGGCAAGGGCATCCTGTCCGGCGCCGTGCTGGTGTGGCTGCTGAACTGGCGGGTGGCGCTGATCGCCTGGGTCCTGTTCGCCCTGCTGTGGCTGACCACGAGATACGTTTCCCTGGGCTCCATCACCGCCGCCGTCAGCATGCCGGTGTCCACCTGGTTCCTCTGCGGCCACAATGGCCTGTACACATCGCTGACCGTCATCATCGCCGCGCTGGTGCTGTGGTGCCACCGCGAGAATATCCAGCGCCTTCTGCGGGGCCAGGAGCGGAAGTTCCACTGGCACACCGGCCCCGAGAAATAACCATTTTTTTAGAGAGAGAAAGGAAACTGACCCATGAAATACAATCAGATGCGTCAGGTAGTGTTCCCGATCCTTGCCGCGTTCATTTGGGGCACCGCCTTCGTGGCGCAGGACCTGTGCGCCGACTCCATCGGGGCCTTCGCCTTCAACGCCACCCGTTACTTTATCGCCGTGCTGGCCCTGCTGGTGGTCATTCTCATCAGCGACAAGCTGAAGAAAAACAAGCCCACCCTCACCGCTCAGGAGAAGAAAGCCGCCAACAAGCAGCTGTGGCTGGGCGGCCTGTGCTGCGGTGCGGCGCTGGCCATTGCCTCCAACTTTCAGCAGGCGGGTCTGGTGGCCGGCACCGATGCCGGTAAGGCCGGCTTCATCACGGCGCTGTACGTGGTACTGGTCCCCGTGTTCGGTCTGTTCTTCAAGCGCAAGGTCAGCCTTCCCACCTGGATCGCCGTGGTGCTGTCCGTGGTGGCTCTGTACCTGCTGTGCATCAAGGGCGACTTCTCTCTGGCCCCCGGCGACCTGTTGGTCCTGGTGTGCGCGGTGTGCTTCGCCGTCCACATTTTGGTCATCGACCACTTCACCGCTTATTGCGACGGCGTGAAGCTCAGCTGTCTGCAATTCCTGTTCGCCGGCATCATCTCCACCATCTGCATGTTCATTTTTGAGGACGTGGACTTCGCCGCCATCCTCAGCTGCGCCCTGCCCCTGCTGTACGTGGGCATCTTCTCCTGCGGCGTGGGCTACACGCTTCAGATTTTGGCCCAGAAGGACTCCAACCCCACCGTTGTCACCATTCTGCTGAGTCTGGAGAGCGTGTTCGCCGTTATCGCCGGCGCCATCATCCTGAAGCAGCAGATGACCGTGCGGGAGTACATTGGCTGCGTCATCATGTTCGCCGCTGTCATTCTGGCCCAGATCCAGTTCCCCACCAGGCAAAAAGCGGAATAATTACATACACAAAAAATACCTTGGACGTTTTCGTCCAAGGTATTTTTTATTCACCCTCACAGTCCAGCACACCGACGGTCATTTCCATATAAATATCCTCGGCCGCTAACAAAGCCTTCTGCAGCTTATCTCGGCACCGCATGGCCAGCGGAATATCCGCCAGTTCATCTACCGCATCACTTGCTGCAGCGCACAGGATGACGTACATTTTTTGATAGTCTGCCATATTCCCCCTCCTCATAGACTATGCATAGCCTAATAGTGGCATGCGTAGCCTATAATTGCAATCCTTTTCGGCTATCCTGAGGAAAAACACAGGAGGCCGTTATGACTACCACCGAAGCCGTCAGGGACCGCATCCTGCACCTCTGTGAGGAGCGCGGCCTGACTATCAACCGCCTTGCGACCATTTGCGCCCTGCCGCCGTCCAGTATCAAGAACATTCTCTACGGCAAAAGCCAGAACCCCAAGCTGCTGACCATCAAAATGCTCTGCGACGGTCTGGACATCACTCTCGGCGAATTTTTCTCCACGCCGGAGTTCGACGTACTGGAGCAGGAGCTCCAATAACCGGCAAAACCCCAGCGGTCTGCCACAGGCAGACCGCTGGGGTTTTCATATTCACTTACCGCAGCCGTCTCCGATCGCCGCCAGCAGCTCCGCCTTGCCGATCCCCTTCTCCGCGGAAAACGGGATAAGCGCCGCGCTCTCGTCCAGCGACAGCGCCTCGCGGATGCGCGCCAAATTCGGCTCGATCTCGCTCTTTTTCAGCTTGTCCAGCTTGTTGGCCACCACGATGACGGGGCAGCCCGTGCCCTTGAACCAGTCGCACATGGTGACATCATCGGCGGTAGGCTTGTGCCGCGCGTCCACGATCAGCACGCCCAGCGTGATGAGGTCCGACTCGGCAAAATAGCTCTCCATCAGCCGTCCCCACCGGTCCCGTTCCTCCTTGGACACCTTGGCGTAGCCATACCCCGGCAGGTCGGTAAAATAGATCTTCCCGTCGATATCGAAGTAGTTGATCTGGTTGGTCTTGCCCGGTGTCGCGCCCACGCGGGCGAAATTCTTCCGTCCCAGCAGCCGGTTGATGACGGAGGATTTTCCCACGTTGCTGCGTCCGGCGAACGTGACCTGCGGTTTTCCGTCGCGGATAAAGGTGCTTGCCTTTACAGCTGACAGCACGAACTCCGCCTTGTTAAAGTTGATCGCCACAGCGCACCTCCTGCCGTTCCAGTCCGGCCATAGCGGTGAGATGCTCCACCGCCGCCTCCTTTTTCGGCAGCGCCAGCGCATGGGCGAACACGGCGTCCACCGTCTCCGCCGTCACGAACCGCAGCGCCGCCCGCACGGTCTGGTCGATCTCCTCCAGATCCTTTTCGTTCTCCTTGGGGATGATGACCGTCCGGATACCGCTGCGCTTAGCCGCCATGGTTTTTTCCTTCAGCCCGCCGATGGGCAGCACGCGTCCCCGCAGCGTGACCTCGCCGGTCATGGCCACATCGTGGCGTACCGGCCGCCCCGTCAGGGCGGACAGCATGGCCGTGGCGATGGCGATGCCCGCCGACGGCCCGTCCTTGGGCACCGCACCCTCGGGGAAGTGGACGTGGATGTCCTTGGTCTTGTAGAAATCCCTGGGGATACCCAGCTCCGCCGCGCGGCTGCGCAGGCAGGTGTAGGCCGCCTGCACGGACTCCTGCATCACCTTGCCCAGATTGCCGGTGAGCTCCAGCTTGCCGGAGCCATCCATCACGCCGGCCTCCACCTCCAGCAGCTCGCCGCCTACCTCAGTCCAGGCCAGTCCATTGACCACGCCGATCTGGTCCTGACGGCTCCGTGCGTTGTCCTGATAGTGGGGCACGCCCAGCAGCTCCTGCAGATCCCTTTGTGTAATGTCAACTCGCTTTACATCCGTTTCCACCAGACGCATAGCGGCCTTACGGCACAGCTTGCCCAGCAGACGCTCCAGCGTCCGGACACCGGACTCCCGTGTGTAATCGGTGATGACCGCGCGGATGGCGTCGTCGCTGATGCGCAGCTGGCTTTTTTTCAGTCCATGCTCCTTCATCTGCTTGGGCAGCAGGTGGGTTCTGGCGATCTGCAGCTTCTCCTCGTCGGTATAGCTGGTAAGCTCGATGACCTCCATCCGGTCCAGCAGCGGGCGGGGAATGGTGGACGTGGTGTTGGCCGTGGTAATGAACATCACGCGGCTCAGATCCACCGGCACCTCCAGAAAATGGTCGCGGAACGATGTGTTCTGTTCTCCGTCCAGCACCTCCAGCAGCGCCGATGCGGGGTCGCCCCGCATGTCGCTGCCCAGCTTATCGATCTCATCCAGCACCAGCAGTGGATTCATAGCCCCTGCGCGGCTGATGGCCTCGATGATGCGCCCCGGCATGGCTCCAATGTAGGTCTTGCGGTGACCGCGGATATCCGCCTCGTCCCGCACACCGCCCAGGCTGAGCCGCGCCAGCTTCCGGTTCATAGCCTTGGCCACCGAGATGGCTACCGAGGTCTTGCCCACGCCCGGAGGGCCTACCAGACACAGGATCTTGCCCTTGGCGTCCGGATTCAGCTGCCGCACGGCGATGAACTCCAGAATGCGCTCTTTCACCTTCTCCAGACCGTAGTGATCCCGATCCAGCAGCTTTCGCGCCTGCTCCACATCCGCCCGTTCGCGGCTGAACCTGTTCCACGGCATCTCCAGACACACGTCCAGATAGTTCCGGATAACGGAGGCCTCCGCGCTGCCGAAGGGCTGCTTCGCCAGCCGTTCCACCTCTTTGGTCAGCCGCTTATGTACCTCCTCGGGCAGCTTGGCCCGCTGGATCTTCTCGGTGTACTCAGCGATCTCCTCGTCGCCGTCGTCGCCCAGCTCGTGCTGCAGCACCTTCACCTGCTCCCGCAGGATCATGTCCTTCTGCACCTGAGCCACCCGCTGGCGCACCTTCTGCTCCATCTGCATCTCCAGCGACAGCACGTCCACCTCGTGGGTCAGGATATCGTTGACGATCTGGAGCCGCCGGTTGGGCCGCAGCTCCTCCAGCACCCGCTGCCTATCCTGATGGCGCAGGGTGATGTTCTGTGCGATGAGGTCCGCCAGCCGTCCCGTGTCACGGCAGTCCAGCACCGCTGCGATAAAGTCGTCGCTGAGCTGCGGCGCCAGCTCCTTATACGCGCCGAACAGCGCGTAGGTCCGCCGCAGCATGGCCTCCACCCGCGGCGTGATCTTGCCCGGGAACTCCTCCTCCAGCACCTCCACATTGGCCTGCAGGAACGGCTTTCCCTGCCACATCCGGTGCAGCCGCGCACGCTCCTCGCCCTCCACGATGACCCGCACGCTGTTCTCGGATGTCTTGATGATTTGCAGAATATGGCAGATCGTGCCAACACGGTACAGGTCCTCTTCGGTGGGATCTGCCACCGAAATTTCCTTCTGGGTCACGAGGAACAGCCTGCGGTCATTCTCCATGGCGTTGTCCAGGGCGTAGATGGAGATATCCCGTTCTACATCGAAGGACAGCGTCTCGTTGGGGAAGGCCGTCAGACCCCGCAGTGCCAGCACGGGTATGTTCATGGTAATGGGTTCCATAGGTACTCCTTTCTCACCGGAGCGAAAAAGAGGAGAAGCGTGTCGCCTCTCCTCTTTGCCGGTCCGTCAAGAGGCCGGTGCGGTCTGTTTTTCCGCAGCGCCGGTCTTGAGTTTTGCTTTGCGCGTCACCTTTTCGGGGTCGCGCTCCACCACCGGCTCCGCGCCGTTGACGCAGTCCGCCGTGATGGTAACTTTTGTGATGGTGGGGTCGGACGGGATGTCATACATCACCTTGGTCAGCATTCCCTCCATCACCGCCCGCAGTCCGCGGGCGCCGATATTCCGCTCGATGGCCTTATCGGCTACCGCCTCCAGCGCTCCCTGCTGGAACTCCAGCGCCACGCCGTCGTAAGCCAGCAGCGCCTTGTACTGCTTGACCAGCGCGTTCTTGGGCTCCGTCAGGATGCGCACCAGATCCTCTCTGGTCAGCGCCTCCAGCGGTGAGATCACCGGCAGACGGCCCACCAGCTCGGGAATAATGCCGAACTTCAGCAGGTCATGAGGCTGCACCTGCTTGAGAAGCTCACTGGTGCTGGCCTTGTCTGCCTTGCTCTGCACCGTGTTCTCAAAGCCGATGCCCTGCTTTCCCACGCGCTTCTCCACGATCTTCTCCAGACCGTCGAAGGCGCCGCCGCAGATAAACAGGATATTGCTGGTATCGATCTGAATGAACTCCTGATGGGGGTGCTTCCGCCCGCCCTGAGGCGGTACGTTGGCCACAGTGCCCTCTAAGATCTTCAGCAGCGCCTGCTGCACGCCCTCGCCGGACACGTCTCGGGTAATGGAGGTGTTCTCGCTCTTGCGGGCGATCTTGTCGATCTCATCCACATAGATGATACCCCGCTCCGCCAGCTCCACATCGAAATCCGCCGCCTGCAGAAGCCGCAGCAGGATGTTCTCCACGTCGTCGCCCACATAGCCGGCCTCGGTCAGCGTGGTGGCGTCGGCGATGGCGAAGGGCACCTTCAGCACCCG
>ERZ827512.2918-NODE-2918-length-12784-cov-11.899678_pt1 | contig 12784 bp, 15 predicted proteins | sample MGYA00519916_ERZ827512 | MGnify/ENA primary metagenome ERZ827512 (study PRJEB31778, sample SAMEA3449335) | human gut metagenome | biome: human gut; feature: human-associated habitat; material: faeces | place: United Kingdom | collected 2010/2012 ... | reverse complement strand
AATCTAAAAAAGAAGAAAGTTCGTAAAAAAACGAACTTTAGTCTAAAAATTTACGCAATTAATTAAGCAACTTCAGTTTCTGTCTTAGATACTTTTTCTCCTTTATAGAATCCACATTTTGGACACATTCTATGAGCTCTTATCATTTCACCACAATTAGAACATTTTACTAATCCGTTAGCTTTTACTTTATAATGAGTTCTTCTCATTCTTTTACTAGTTTTACTAACTTTTCTTGCTGGAACTGCCATTTTCTCACTCCTTCCCTAAATAATTATCTAAGCAACTAAATGGTGACTCTTTTTCTTTTTGTAATTCTTCTTCTGTAATAAGTCTCCATCCATCCCCTTTAATAGTTAAATTTTCATTTTTCTTATTAACAATTTTAAGAGGTATCTCTAACAATATATTTTGCCACAAATAATCACTAATATCAAGTTTATTATTAACAATTTTTAAGATATCGTCACCATCATCAACAATATCTCCAAATTCTTCTTCTAAAGAGGTACTAAACTTCTGAAAAACATCCTCACCAGTTATATCATCAGGAAGCACCATAGTACCAGATAAAGTACCTGATATTTGAAAATTTTCATCACATAATTTAGTTATTTCACCTTTAAAAAATACATTATCTAATTTTCTGATATTCTCTTTTTCTAACTTTGATTCATCAAAATCAACAGAGATATCAATAATTAATTTATTTTCTAAATTTGTAACTAATTTAGTTAAATCAATATTCATAAACTCACCTTATCTAATTAACAATTATTTTCTAGAAACATACTTACCATCTCTAGTTGAAACAATTATTTCCTCTCCTTCTTCTATAAATAGAGGAACACGTACTAACATTCCTGTTTCAACTATAGCATCTTTAGTTGCATTAGTTGCAGTATTGCCTTTTATAGCAGGCTCTGTTTTTGTTATTTTATAATCAACCTTTTCAGGTAAATCTAAACCTAACATTTCATTTTCATAAAAAGTTATATAAACTTCCATATCATCTTTTAAATATTTTACTTGCTCTTTGATTTGATCTTCAACTAATTCTATCTGTTCAAAATCTTCCATATTCATAAAGTGATATGTAGAACCATCTTTATATAAGAATTTCATTGCTTTTTTACTTATATGTGCAGTAGCAACTTTAGTTCCACCACCAAAAGTATATTCTGCAATAGAACCAGTTCTTAAATTTCTTAATTTTGTTTTTACTATAGCAGCACCTTTTCCTGGCTTTTGATGTTCTGCTTTTATAACTTCATATATATTTCCTTCATGACTAATAGTCAATCCTGGTTTTAAATCGTTAACATTTACCATTCTTTCACTTCCCTACATTTATCTTACTTTGTCTTTTTTTCTACGTGTTCTACAGTTTTACGACATTTTGGACAATATTTATTTAATTTTAACTTATCAGTTGTATTTTTGATATTCTTAGATACTCTATAATTAGCTTCTCCACAAACACTACAAGCTAAAGTTACTAATACTCTATTTTCTCCTTTTTTAGCCATAATGCACCTCCTTTTATAACGCACGTGGCTATTATACCATACTATTTGTAAATTTCAAAGTATTTATTAACAATTTGTGATGATATTCTTTTATTTACAGCACCACTATTAGTTCCGTTTAATATTGAAACATCTGGACTTATGACTGCAATACTCATCTTGGGATCTGTATATGGAGCATAACCAACGAAACTGGTAGAAATAGTATCTGTATCAACTTTACCATCACCATCTGTATCAATAAAGCTTTGGCTGGTACCGGTTTTCCCAGCTCCAACAGCTTGATAATTTCCCATATAAGCAGTACCAAGTCCATACTGAACAACGGCTCTAAATCCTTCTTTTACTCTAGACATATACTTTTCTTCAACATCTACAGTACCTAATTTAACAGGCTCTTGATTATATATTTTCTCCCCAAATTTTTCACTATTATTATCACTTGCTTTATAAACTTCTTTTAAAAGATGTGGTTGATACCTAGTACCACCATTAGCAATTGTAGATATATACTGAGATATCTGTATAGGTGTATAAGTATCATATTGTCCTATAGAAAAATCTAGTAAATGTCCTGGCATTTTTGAGGTACCAGAGTATCCTAAACTCTCAGATGGTAAATCAATTCCTGTTTTAACCCCTAAGCCAAACGAAGCATACATATTCCTATATTTTTCAAAAGCAGAATCATCTAATGATAGCGGTTGATCGTATCTATAGTTTCCACCACCAACTTTAATAGCAATTTTAAACTGATAAACATTGGATGAATATGCTAATGCATTTATATCATTTAGGCTTCCTAAAGTTCTCCATGAACATTTTTCAGGAGTGCTTTTTATTTTTATACACTCGTCTGTTTGATATTGTCCAATTGTTATTGCTCCATATTTATATCCTACTAACATAGAAGCTCCTTTTACAATTGATCCTGGTGTTACAGATGTTGTTACAATTCCTGGAGTATAATCTGATATGTAATAGCCACCACCATCAGCTTTTTTTACTTGTTTACCAGCCATAGCTAAAATTCCTCCTGTATTTGGATCGGCAACAATAGCAAAGCTTCTATTATAATATTGAGTGTTGACCTCTCCCTTGGTTGCTAAGACTTCTTTAGATAATACATCTTCTAAGTATTGTTGTAAATTTATATCAATAGATAAAACTATATCATTTCCTCTTTTTCCTTCGCTAACAAGTTCATAATTATTTCCCTTAGTAACTTTATATTTGGCTTTTGTACCTTTTAGATATTTTTCATATTGATATTCTAGATAACTAATACCAACTCTATCGTCCATACTATAACCATTTTTTAAATAATACTTAGTAAGTTCTTTAGGAATACCTTGAGCTGATGATGAAACATTCCCTAAGATTGATCTGAATACATCCCCATAAGGATAAACTCTCTCCCAATCAAGCTTAGTGTTAAAGCCTTTTAATGTATCAATATTTTCTGATATATGAGCATACTCTTCATCACTAACATCTTCATTTTTTATAATTTTTTCAGCATAAGAATACCCTTTATTCATTAGATAATATAAATATGCAGCCTTTTTATCTGTATCGTTATAGCCACTTAAATCAGCATCATTAATACGTTCATAAATCATATTTTCTATATCATCATCATTAAATTTTCTCTCATCATATTTATCCCATTCTTTATCTGTTATTTTCTTTTTAGCTGCTTTAGGATTATTTTTATACCAAAAAGTTTTAAGCATTTTATCAGATAGCTTACTATAATCTAGATTTAAGAAGCTAGAAACTTCATAGGCTAGTTTTATTTCATCTTTTGTAGTTATTCCATCTGCTTTTTTATAATAAATAGTTTTAACAGCCTTATTATCTACTATTAAATTATAATTTCTATCATAGATTCTTCCTCTAGGTGATGATGGACCATCTATTATCTTTTCGGTAGATTCAACTAGTTTTTCATCATATTTTTCTTTTTCTAATACTTGTAATTGAAATAATCTTCCAAATATTACTATAAAAAAGATAGACATAATCACTATTATTAATATATATCTTTTTTCTATAATATCAGGTAAATATTTAGTACTTCCACCTTGCTTAGACATATTATTAATTGGTTTAGAGTTATTTTTTTTATATACTTTAGTTTTTTTATTATTAGTTTTATTAAGGGATTTTGATTTTTGTTTAGAGAATATACTGTCTATTTTTATTGAGAAAAAATTAGACTTAGGTTTACCATTAAGAGGTTTATTTTTATACCAAAAACTAGAACCCTTTAGTTTTATTTTCTTTTGTTTCTTTTTATTTGACATATATATTCTCCCTCCATTCGTTTTACTTATTATAGCAAAAATAGAATATAAATACAATTATATTGAGCATAGTTAAGAACATTTTTTTTGACAAATATGTAAACTAAAATATTTTTTAGAATATAATTTATTGGTGATTGTATGAATAACTTAATAATTTTAAAATATATTAAAAATTTAACACCAGATGACGTTTACACTTATGCATGTAAAAAAGATATTATTTTAAATTCCCAGGAATTATCAGGTGTATATAAATATATAAAAGATAATTATGCTGATTATTTAAAAGGATATTTAAAAAAGGACATAATTTTAAGAGATGCTAAAAATATATTAAGTGATGTTAATTACAAAAAATTTGTTAAGTACTTTGATATGTATAAAGACAAAATATAAAGAGAACAAAAATTCCCTTTATATTTTTAAATATTTCTTAACAGCTTGCCATGAGCCAAACATACCAACAAGAATACCTATAACCATAAGTAATAAGGATGCTAAATAAACAAATGGTGTTGGTTGAATTAGTCTTGCAAGAGATGAGTTAAATATTTTTCCTCCAAAGAAATCATATAATGAAATATAACCATATACTGTTATTATTATCGGTAGAATTGAACCTATAAGTCCTAAGAATAATCCTTCTATTACAAATGGTATTTTAATAGAGATATTGGAAGCTCCAACTAATCTCATTATTTCTATTTCTCTTTTTCTAGCATAAATAGCAAGTTTAATTGTGTTTGCTATTAAAAAGGCTGTTACTATAATTAGTGCTAATACTGCTATAATAGATACTTTTTTGACAACATCAAATATAGTGATAAGTTGATTTACCATATCTTCTCCATAACTAACAGAGTTTACTTTATCCATCTTTTTTATTTTATTAGCCATATCTTTAATCTGTTCAACATCTTTTAATTTTAGTTCAAAACTATCAAGTAATGGATTATTGTTCTCGCTCCAAGAGTTAACAATTGTAGAAAATACTTCATCTTCTTTAGCAAAATCACTTGCTTGTTCTTTTTTGGATTTAAATGTTAATTTTTCAACATTATTAGTATCTCTAATAGCTTTTTCTATCCTATTTGAATCTTGTTCTGTTGCATCACTATCTAAAAAGATAACCATAGTTACATCTTTTCTTATTTGTTCTGTAAAATTTTCTACATTATAAGAAATAATTATAGAAAATGATACTACTATTAAAGTTATTGCTATACATGAAATAGATGCTAGTGATAAAGAAAAATTTCTAATAACACTTTTAGCAGCATCTCTTATATATCTTCTTATTGTCCTAATACCTCTCATTATAATATGTTCCTTTCTCAAAATCTCTCTTTAATCTTCCTGATTCTATAACAATAACTCTTTTTCCCATTCTATTTACTATATCTCTATCATGCGTAGCCATAATGATAGTAGTTCCTAAATTATTAATATTTTCCAATACTTTCATAATTTCCATAGATGTATCTGGATCTAAGTTACCTGTTGGCTCATCACATATTAATAACTTGGGATTATTAGCAATTGCTCTTGCTATAACAACTCTTTGTTGCTCTCCTCCTGATAATTGATCTGGATATTGTCTTACTTTGTTTTTTAGTCCTACTAAATCAAGTACTTCAAGTACCCTTTTTTGAATTTCAGTTTTATCATAGCCAAAAAGTTCTAGGACAAAGGCAACGTTTTCAAATACAGTTAATTTTTGTAGTAGTTTAAAATCTTGAAATACTACTCCGATTTTTCGTCTTAATATATATACTTTTCTATTTTTTAACTTTGCAACATCAATTCCACCAATCATTATTGAGCCTTTATCTGGTTTTTCTTCACGATAAAGCATTTTTATTAATGTGGATTTACCACTACCACTAGGTCCAATAACAAATACAAATTCTCCCTTTTTTATGCTTAAATTAAAATCATATAAGGCAACAACACCATTTTTATATGTTTTTTGCACATTATCTATTCTAATTAATTCCATATATTCATCTACCACACTTTCATTGCATTATTAATTATAACAAATATTTTTCTTTTTTTGATAGTTTTTCATAATTTTACATAATTTTATTATTTACTTTACATTCCACCATATATTTCATATGTATCTGTTATTAAGAAAAAAGCTCCATCATCTATTGTTTGAATAGATTCTTTAGCTTCATAATATTTTCTAGTAGGTATATTACACATTAATACTTTCTTTTTATCATCTCTGTAACCACCTCTAGCATTAATTACGGTAACTCCATGTCCAAGAGCATAAGTAATATATTCACTTATTTCTTCAGATTTTTTAGTAACAATAAAGAATGTTTTAGAAGTAGAAGTTTCTAATATTACTCTATCTGTAACGGCAGAAGATATATATAATGCTACTATGGCATATAAAACATTAGATATTCCAAATAGCATTCCTCCTAATAATACTATTATTCCATTAACTAACATACTAGCTTTACCAATAGATAAGCCAAATTTTTTGTACATAATTTGAGCTAGAGTTTGCACTCCACCTACAGAAAAGCCACTTCTAATTATAATTCCGTTACCAAGCCCCATAAAAAAGCCACCAAAAAAGACTATGAGAAATAGTGATGTTTTATCTAAATGAACAAACATATTGAATATTTCTGTAAATTTCATAAAAACTGGTAATAAAATTACTCCAAATAGGCATTTTATAGCATATCTTTTTCCTAAAAATAGATAGCCTAATACTAAAGTGATTATTGAGAATATAAAAACAAAAATACTCATATCCATACCACAGAGATTATTGACAATTAAAGATAAACCTGCTGAACCGCCTGTAACTATATCACGAATGCTGAAAAAGGCACTAAAAGATAGAGCATAAATAAGTACTCCCCAAATAAATAAAGCACTTTTTTCTAAAAAATTATTTTTTTGTATTCTAGCAATTACATCTTCAACATTATTACTAACAACTTCTATCATACTATCTAACTCCTTGAACTAACTTCATAAGCATCACAAGCTAAGAAAAAGATATTTTTATCTATTTCCATAAGTCCTTCTTTTACTATAAAATATTGTCTAGTAGGAACAACTCCTAATAGTAAACTTTGTCTATCATTTGTGTAGCCACCTCTAGCATTAATTATTGTAACACCCCCATTGGTAATAGAAAGTAAAAATTCTCTAACTTCATCTTCTTTAGTTGTAACTATGTAAAAAGCTTTACTTTGAGAAATTCCAAGAACTACTCTATCGGTCATAAAACTAATTATGTATAGTACTAAAAAGCCATATAGTACTACTTCCCAAGAAAATACTAATAATCCTGATAAAACAACAATTCCATCTGATACCCAAGTTGCTTTTCCTAAACTAACTTTTGTATATTTAGAGACAATTTCCGTGATTACATCAGTTCCTCCGGTACTAAAATTAGTTTTATATATGAGTCCATATCCTATTCCTGTTAGAACACCTCCAAATATAGCAATAACTAGTATTTCAACATCATCAAATTTAACATATGGTACTAGGTATGATGTTAAGTATACAAGAAGTGGGAAAAGTAAGGAACCTACTAAAGCATTTCTTGCTTTTTTCCAGCCTAGAAAAATATAACCTATACCTAGGAGAATAATATTTGCTACTAAAATGAATAGATAAGTTGGGATACCAAATTGTTTGAAAACAAGGGCTAGTCCTGAAACACCAAAACATACTATTCCATATTGAACAAAAAAGACATTATAAGAGAATGCAACAATAAAACATCCTAATATTAATAAAAGATATCTTTTAAACATATCTTTTTTATATATTGCTTCTATTAAGTCATTAACACGTTTTTCTTTTATTTTTTTAAATATTTTCAATTAGCATCACTTCCTTAATCCATTAATTATAAATTCATCTAACCAACCATCTAATACATCAAAGGCCCTACTAGTAGAATATCCTGATACATTATCAATAACTTTAGTATAAGGGCATAAGATGTAACTTCTTTTTCCTGAACCAAAAGATATAGCTTCATTACTTTTCATGCTATTTATCTCATTATTTTTTTTCTCTAATTCTAAAGTATATAACTTACTTTTAAGTACTTCCATACAGTGCTCACGATTTTGAATTTGGCTTCTTTCATTTTGACAAGTGACAACTATTCCTGTAGGTAAATGAGTTATCCTAACAGCACTATCAGTCGTATTAACACCTTGTCCACCTGGGCCACTGCTTCTATATATATCTATTTTTAAATCTTTTTCATTTATTTCAATAGTTGTATCTTTAGATATTTCTGGTACTACGCCAACAGACGCAAAAGAGGTATGTCTTCTTTTATTAGAATCAAAGGGACTTATTCTAACTAATCTATGAACACCAACTTCTCCTTTTAAGTAGCCATAGGCATTGATACCTGAGACTTTAAACATAATGCTTTTTATGCCAACTTCTTCACCATCTTGCTTAAACATAAGTTCTATTTTATAGTTATTCTTTTCTAAATATCTGCTATACATTCTATAAAGCATATTAGCCCAATCACAAGACTCCGTTCCTCCTGCTCCAGCATGTATTTCCATAATACAGTTATTAGCATCATATTCACCAGATAGATATGTTTCAAGTTCTAGTGTTTCTAATTTTTTTAATGATTCATTATATTCTTCTTCAATAATAGGGATCATTTCGTCATCATCTGTTAATGATGATAATATTTCTATATTGTTTTTTATATCAGTTTCTATTTGAGAAATAGGCTCTATAATTCTATTTAAATAATTAACTTTGTCTATAATTTTATTAGCCCTATTTTTATCACTCCAAAAATTGATATCATTTACCTCTTGTTCTAATTCCTTTAGTTCTTGCTTCTTTTTATCTAATTCAAAGAGACCTCCTAATATTATCTAATCTTTCACTTATATCGTTATAACCACTAATAATTTCTCTAACTAACATCTTTCCACTCCTATCATTATACATGTATTATAACTTAAAAAGCAAAAAAAAGAAACCCCCGAATTTACAAGTTTCTTTTACGTAAATTATCTATGTACATGTCCTTTTGTCAAAAGTAATATATAATCAACAATCATTAAGCCACTTAATATTATTGTAATGTAACTAGGTATTATAGGGATTAGTTTATCTACTAAAGGATTTATTATATATACTATAATTAATGCACCTATTGCCCAAACTAAAGATATTTCTAAAGCTATATATTTTCCAATATGATATTTAAATTTGCTATAATCCCAAAAAGTAACTTTAAATATTTTTTCTATTATTACTCCTCCTAGATATTCTAATATAGTAAGAATAATAGTTATTGTTATTAGAAAAATTATTACTTCAATTATTTTATTAAAATGTAAATATTTAGTAAGAAACTTATAAATAATAATTACTAATACAGCACCTATACCATAGATTGGAGTCCATGGACCATATAAAATACCACTACCTATTTTTACTTTTTTTAAAAGGCTTACTACTACTTCAAAGATAAAGCCTATAATAGAATATATAAAAAAAGCATTAACATAGTACATAATATCACCAACTATATTATGTACTAAATTAATAGAATTATACTAATTATTTAAATTTTACGACATCCGCTACCATGTCACGATTAAGTTCTTCAGATATTTCTTTAATAAATAATCTATATAAAGGATAACCTAGCATTTCTTCTATTTCATTTTGTAATTCTAATCTTACTTTAAAATTATATTCTGTTTTATCATTAAAACCATATCTAAAGAAGACATCTGTCATTCTTCTTTCTAAGGTTGTAATTCCAGTTGGAAGTGATATAGAATCTGCTAGTTGAACTATTTTATCATATATATTAAACTTAGTATTTATTATATAATCTTCAACAACTGCTTTTTCCTCTTTAGAAATATCCCACTTTCCTATTACATCTTCTATTTTTTCTTCAAAGAAAGAGTGAGTTAAACATATCCTAGCAGCTTCAGTGTATCCTAAGTCATTTAAATATTTATATCCTTCATAAATATGTTTTAAGCCACATCTTCCTACTCTTCTTCCTATATCATGTATGTAACCAAAAGCCATAGCTTTATCACTATCTAAATTAAGAGCTTCGGCTATTTTTCCTGAAACACGACCTACAACTAAAGAATGTTCATACCACTGTCCAGGATTTAATTTATTTGCCTCTCCTAAAAGCTCAAGAGCCTTATCAACAGTTAATATTTTTGTCATATTATTTATCCTCCAAATCTATATTTTTTTCTATTTCTTGTAATTCAAATCTGTATTTTTGTTTAACAGATGGATATTTCTCATGATCAACTTCACTCATAAACATAGATAATGGTCTAATCCAAAGACTATAGTCATCATATAGTTTTCTGTAAACTACATAATCAGTACCATCTTCAGAGTGATGAGCTATATCTATCACGAAGTAATAATTTCCTTTAAAATGTTTATAAACTCTATTTTTTTCAATTTTTCTTTCCATATAAATACCACCTTTTAATTTTAATATTTTATTGATAACTAACCTATTAAAATACTTTTATTTAGTTATATATATTTAAAAGTAATCTAATTTTAACATATTTTTAATTTGAATTAAAGAATTATTTAGTATATTTTCTATGATAATATAGATATTAATTTACCTAATATTTAAGAGGAAGAGTAACAATTATATTTTTTTAATTGTATATGAGGCTTTTTTAAAGTAATACTAAATGGATTATTAAATAATTATAAATTAATTACTATATAGTATTATTTTTTTATAGGTATATTAAAAGATTAGCTGTTAATTCCCATCTTTGACACTTTTATAAAAAAATGCCTGCTAGACCTTATAAAATCTAGTTTTTTATGTATTTGGTATTGCGTACTTAATACGTACGTGATATAATGGTTGTATAGAGTATGGGTGTGATATAAAATGAGACTAAAAACAACAACAACAAAAAGTAATACTACATATACAATTATAAAAGACTATACAAATCTTAAGGGAAAAAGATCAACATGTGTATATGAAGCATTGGGTAATTTTGATAAATTAGTGGAAAGATTTGGTAATGAAAATACTATGGAAAAAGTTCAAGAATATATCGATTCATTAAATAAATTGATAAAAGAAAATAAAGAGCCAATTGTTAATTTAACTTTGAATCCAAATAAACAAATTGAAAAAGATATCAATCGAAGTTTCTTTTCCGGACATTTATTTTTAAGAAAAATTTATTATAAATTAGGAATTGATAAAATTTGTGAAAATATTAAAAATAAATATCATTTTACTTTTGACATAAATTCAGTAGTTGAGTGCTTAGTTTTTGCTAGAATCATATGGCCTTCTTCTAAACTATCTACCTATGAACAATCAAGAAAATTTTTAGGAAATTATGATTTTGATATTCAACATGTGTATAGAACTTTATCCTATTTATCAAAAGAAATAGATAATATACAAAAGGAATTATTTGATAATAGTAATAAAGTAATTGATAGAAATTATAAAGTTATATATTATGATTGTACGAATTACTTCTTTTATACAGAAGAAAATGATTTTCAAAAATATGGAATAAGTAAGCAACATCAGCCATTACCACTAGTACAAATGGGGTTGTTTATGGATGCAGATGGATATCCATTTGCAATGAATATTAATCCCGGTAATACATCAGAATCTAAAACGATGATACCTTCTGAGCAGAAATTTTTAAAAGATTTTAATATGGAAGGTAAAAATATTATTGTATGTACTGATGCTGGAATGTGTAGTGATGAAATAAAAAAATTCAATGTTAAAGAAGGAAGAGGATTCATAATAACTCAATCTATAAAAAAATTAAGTAATGACTTACAAAACTATGCCTTAAATAAAACTGGATGGCGCATTTTAGGAAATTTAAAAGATATTTTTGATTTAACAAATGTCGACGATAAATTTAAAGAAGAACATTACAACACCATCTTTTATAAAGAAGTTGAATGTGAAACAAAGTCAGTAAAGCAAGTATTAATAATAACCTTTTCTTTTAAATATCAAGATTATCAACACAAGCTTAAACAGCACCAATTTGAAAGAGCACAAAAATTAGTTGAAGAAACAAATAAGAAAAATAAAAAGGCCAAAAATAAAAAAGATGTTGAAAAAATCAAAATAGGTAAAAATCAAAATGATCCAAAAAGATTTATTAAAGAAATTAGGACAACAGCAACCGGTGAAATTGCTTGTAATATAGAATATTCAATTGATAAAGAAATTTTTGATAATGAAGAAAAATATAATGGCTTATATGGAATAACTACAAACTTAATTGATGACACTGCAACAATTATAAAAGTAATGAATGGAAGATGGGAAATCGAAGAATCATTTAGAATAATGAAAGATGAATTCGATTCTGGAACTGTACACCTATCAAGAGAAGATAGAATAAAAGGACATTTTATTACTTGTTATTTAGCCTTATTCATTTATAGATATTTAGAACATCAATTAGATAATAAATATACTGTTCGTGAAATTGTATCAAAATTGCAAGAAATGAAAATGCTAGAACACAAAGGAAAAGGTTTTGAACCAATACAAGATAGAAATGATTTAACAGATGATTTACATCGTTTCTTAGGCATAAATACTGATAACGAGATAGTAACTTATCAAAAAATCAAAAAAATTTTTAATCAAGATGAAAATTAGTTTTAGGTACGCATTTTTTTATAAAACAAAAAAACTCTCTAGTCCTTACAAAATAAGGATTAGGGAGTTTTTGTTAACTTAAAACTGTCAAACGTAAGATTTTATCAAGAATATTATCTTTTGTAAATATTTTACAATAAATATTATGAAAAAAAAGTCTAATTATGTTGGTTCTTCGAAATTGAGGGGACCTAAAGAAAAGTTTAGTTCAAATTAACGGACTA
>ERZ827512.2916-NODE-2916-length-12794-cov-2.677290_pt1 | contig 12794 bp, 13 predicted proteins | sample MGYA00519916_ERZ827512 | MGnify/ENA primary metagenome ERZ827512 (study PRJEB31778, sample SAMEA3449335) | human gut metagenome | biome: human gut; feature: human-associated habitat; material: faeces | place: United Kingdom | collected 2010/2012 ... | reverse complement strand
TTCTCCGCGAGGATTACTGCGACGGGCTGGGCGATTGTCTCCCCGCCTGTCCGGCGGACGCGATATCGTTCGAAGAGCGCGAAGCCGCACCGTATGATGCCGAAGCCGTGAAAAAGCATCTTAAAGCAAGAAAAGCGTTCGCTCCGCCTCACGCAGGATGTCCCGGCAGCCGTGCCGCCTTCATCTCCCGCGAAAATGATGCAAAAAGCACGGATCAACCTTTTACGCCGTCTCCCGGACGTCTCTCGCAGTGGCCCGTTCAGATAAAGCTTGTGCCCGTCGGCGCTCCGTATTTTAACGGAGCGGATATTCTCATCGCCGCCGACTGCACAGCGTTCGCATACGGATCCTTTCACGAGGACTTTATAAAAGGACGGATAACACTCATCGGATGCCCGAAGCTCGACGGTATCGATTACTCCGAGAAGCTTGCGGCAATAATAAGCGGAAACGATATAAAAAGCATCACGGCGGTCAGGATGCAGGTGCCGTGCTGCGGCGGTCTGGTCAACGCAGTATCCGAAGCGATACGGATGAGCGGCAAAGACCTTTCGCTGCGCACCGTCATAATTTCGCCGGACGGAATGATCGTCGGCGACAGATAAACAGGACTTATTAATTATAAAGGAGTGCTTACAAATGAAGATTACCAACGACATCACCTACATCGGAGTAAACGACAGAGAGATCGATCTGTTCGAGGGGCAGTACCGCGTTGAAAACGGCATGGCTTACAACTCTTATCTCATCACGGATGACAAGATCGCGGTCATGGACACCGTTGACGCGCACTTCACGCACGAATGGCTCGACAATCTCGAAAAGGCTCTCGACGGACAAAAGCCCGATTATCTTATAATTCAGCACATGGAGCCCGATCACTCGGCAAATATAGTCAATTTCTTAAAAACATATCCGAACGCTTCCGTTGTTTCGAATAAAAAAGCGTTTGCAATGATGGAAAATTTCTTCGGCGCGGATTTCTGCGAAAAACGGATAGTTGTTTCGGACGGAGAGACGCTTGACCTCGGCAAACATAAACTGACATTCGTTTTTGCACCCATGGTGCATTGGCCCGAGGTCATGGTGACCTACGATTCGGCAGACAAAGTTCTTTTCTCCGCCGACGGTTTCGGCAGGTTCGGCGCGCTTGACAGGGAAGAACCGTGGGACGATGAAGCGAGAAGATATTATATCGGTATCGTCGGCAAGTACGGCGCGCAGGTTCAGGCGCTGCTCAAAAAAGCCGCCGCGCTTGACATTGAAAAGGTCTGTCCTCTTCACGGTCCCATTTTGACCGAAGATCTCGGACATTATATCGGACTTTACGATACATGGTCGTCGTATTCGGTTGAAAGCGAGGGTATATGCGTTGCGTACACTTCCGTTTACGGCAATACCAAAAAAGGCGTTGAAACGCTTGCGGAAAAACTCCGTGAGGGCGGTTGCCCGAAAGTTGAGGTCTACGACCTTGCTCGTGACGATATGTCAGCCGCCGTTGCCGCCGCTTTCCGTTACGGCAAACTTGTACTTGCAACAACCACATACAACGCCGAACTTTATCCGTTTATGCGTCAGTTTATCGACCATTTGACGGAGCGCGGATTCAAGAACCGCACGGTTGCGCTTATAGAAAACGGTTCTTGGGCGCCGCTTGCCGCAAAACTCATGCGCGCAAAACTCGAAACCTGCAAGAATATAACATTCACGGAAACGACCGTTACGATACGTTCCGCACTCAACGCGGACAGCCGTGACGCGCTTGACCGTCTTGCCGAAGAACTTTGTCGCGATTATATCGCACGTTCGGGAGACCGCGCAAACAAAAACGATCTGACGGCGCTTTTCCGCATAGGTTACGGACTTTATGTCGTGACCTCGAATGACGGAAAACGCGACAACGGTCTTATAGTCAACACCGTTTCGCAGGTGTCCGACAGTCCGAATCTTATCGCAGTCAATATCAATAAACAGAATTATTCTTATCATGTCATAAAGCAAACGGGAAAAATGAACGTCAACTGTCTTTCCGTTGACGCACCGTTCTCCGTTTTTGAAAACTTCGGTTTCAGAAGCGGAAGAAACACGGATAAGTTTGAAAATATCGACATCGTTCGTTCCGATAACGGACTTGCGATTTTGCCTCGCTATATCAACGCCGCATTTTCGCTCAAAGTAGAACAGGTCGTTGACCTCGGCACACACGGAATGTTCATCTGCTCCGTAACGGAAGCCAGAGTTATAAGCGACCGTGAGACGATGACGTATTCATATTATTTCGAAAATGTAAAGCCGAAGCCCGCAACAGAGGGCAAGAAAGGCTATGTCTGCAAGATATGCGGCTACGTTTACGAGGGCGACGAACTGCCCGAAGATTTCATCTGCCCGCTCTGCAAACACGGCGCGGCTGACTTTGAACCCATAGCGTAAAAACAATAACATACATCACAAAATCAAAAATTATTTAATCAAAACGGAGGAATTTATCATGAAAAAATGGAGATGCACAGTTTGCGGAGAAATCGTTGTTTCGGACGTAAGACCCGATGTCTGTCCTCTTTGCAAAGCACCCGGTGAAAAGTTTGTAGAGGTCGTTGAAAATGAAATGACTTGGGCGACCGAGCACGTTATAGGTATCGCAAAAGACGCGCCTGCAGAGATAATCGAAGGACTTCGCGCAAACTTCAACGGCGAATGCACCGAAGTGGGTATGTATCTTGCAATGTCCAGAGCAGCCGCTCGCGAGGGCTATCCCGAAATCGCCGAATACTGGAAGACCGCAGCCTTTGAAGAGGCAGAACACGCCGCAAAATTCGCGGAACTTCTCGGCGAATGTGTTTCCGATTCGACAGAAAAGAACCTTACCGTTCGCGTTGAAGCCGAAAACGGCGCAACCGCAGGCAAGTTCGAACTTGCAAAACTTGCAAAACAGCATAACCTTGACGCAATTCACGACACCGTTCACGAAATGGCGAAAGACGAAGCCCGTCACGGCAGAGCGTTTGCGGGTCTTTTGAAGAGATATTTCGGTAAATAATATGGAAAACTATCTTATCTGCAAATGCAAAAAAGTCACCTACGCCGATGTTGAGGACGCTCTTCACAACGAAAAAACTTTTGAAAGCGTTGAAAAATCTTTTGAAGATGTTCAGAAGATCACGCATTGTTCCACCGGCTGCGGAGGCTGTCACGATAAAATAATGGACGTTATCTCTCAGATAATGAGCCGCTGAAAGGATGTTTTGATATGACTTATGTATGTCCGTGCGGATACGTTTACGATCCCGCAGTCGGCGACCCCGACAACGGAATAGCACCCGGCACCGCTTGGGAAGATGTTCCCGAAGACTGGGTTTGCCCCGTTTGCGGTCTCGGAAAAGACGTTTTCGAAGAACAATAAAAATAATATTCGGTCTTGGCGGTTGTTTTTCCGTCAAGACCGTTTTTGCCGTTCCGGATCTAACAGGGCAAAGGAGAAAATATGGAAAAATGTGTTAAACTCGGCGTTATCGGGCTCGGTCAGCGCGGCAGCGGAATGATATCCACACCGCTGTTGCCGTTTGCGGAAAGGGGAGAGGTTGCGATAGTTGCCGTTTGCGACCCTCTTTCGGACAGAGTAAAAGCCGCTGCAGATAAAATAGAAGAGGCGGGACAGCCGCGCCCGTTCGAGACTTCCGATTACAGGGAGGTGCTTGCCCGTGCGGATGTTGACGCCGTATTTGTTGCCGTTTCGTGGGAAGCGCACGTCGAGGTCGCGGTTGCCGCGATGCTTGCGGGCAAACCGATAGGGCTTGAAGCGGGCGGCGCATATTCGCTGGAAGACTGCTATCGCCTTGTTCAGGTATATGAACAGACGGGCACGGAATTGATGTTTATGGAGAACTGCTGCTACGGCAAGCGCGAGTTGATGGCGCTGAATATGGTGCGCCGCGGCGTTCTCGGTCATGTTATGCACTGTAACGGCGCATACAGCCACGACTTGCGCGAAGAAATTCTCGGCGGTAAAGAAAACAGACATTACCGTCTGCGCAATTATATTCACCGCAACGGTGAAAACTATCCGACGCATGAGATAGGACCTATTGCAAAACTGCTTGACATAAACAACGGCAACCGTTTTATATCGCTTTCGTCTTTTGCGTCCGCGTCACGCGGTTTGCACGAATATGCGGTTGAAAAGAAAGGTGCGGAACACCCGCTGTCAAAAGTCGATTTCGCACAGGGCGACGTCGTTACCACCGTGCTTACCTGCTCGGGCGGACAAACAGTTACTCTGACTCTGAACACCACCTTGCCGCACGCATATTCCCGCCGTTTCGAGGTTCACGGAACAAAGGGAATGTATATGGAAGACAACGACAGCCTGTTTTTGGATAACTGCGAGGAGCACAAAAAAAGCGAGTGGGATTGGCGTCCGCAATGGGGCAATGCATCTTCTTACGAAAAAGAATATCTGCACCCGCTTTGGGAAGACGGCGGCGCAAAAGACGCGCACGGCGGTATAGACCACCTTGTGTTCGCCGCATTTCTCGAAACTGTTCGGACGGGGGCTCATGCGCCTATCGACGTTTACGATGCCGCAACGTATATGTGTATAACGACATTGAGCGAAAACTCGATAGCCTGCGGCGGCGCTCCGCAGCCGTTCCCCGATTTTACAAACGGAAAATGGACGATGCGTTCGGATATTTCGGACAACGCTTACACTCTTGACCGCATAGATAATGGCGCAGACCTTTATTTTGTGGACAGAGTTTAGAATATGGCATAATTCGTCTGAATTTTTTAATCTGATGAAACAAAAAAAGACCTCCGTTGGCGTACCTGCGATAAAGCAGGTACGTCAATCTTTTTACACTCCAAACTATTAAAATGCATCTTACCCTCGTGTATTTGCAAGACAAGAAAAATCGATTGACTTTTATTTTTAAGTCTTATATAATAGAGCTACAACAAAGGAAGGGAGATGTTTTTTTGAAGGTTACAATTGTTGAAGACCCCAATATAAAGGAAACTGAAATATCTATCGTTTGCGAAAAAATGACAAATGAGATTAATGATATTGTTTCAAAGATATCTGCCGTTGGATTGACTGTGGCAGGAAAAAAAGATGAAGAAACGTTTTTAATACCAATAAAAGAGATATTTTACTTTGAATCGGTTGACGGTAAGATATTTTTCTGTACAGAAAATGAAATCTATGAAGCAATGGCTAAACTTTATAAGATTGAAGAAAGCTTAAAAAATCTACGATTTTCTCGAATATCTAAAACCGTAATTGCCAATTTGGATAAAATGTTGAGTATAAGAAAAGCAGAAAACAGTCGCCTTACAGCAACCCTTGTTAACCAAGAAAAACTTATTGTTTCGAGGCAGTATGTATCAGAAATCAAGAAAAAATTGGGGGTATAGATATGTTTAAAAGCTATTTTCGTTCTTTTATATACACGATGGGAGTGGTGTCAATTTTATTTATTATACTGTCGCTTATTTGGTCTGATGCTATTAATATAAAACATCTTTATCATATGATTAGCGTTGTAATCCCAGTGCATTTGTTTTCCTTTTTTACTTTTGAGCTTAAGCTTTTCTCCAAACATATTTGGATAAGACGTATGATAGTAATAGCATTCGGCCTTTTAGTCCTGTTTGTAGGTGGATATATATTTGGAAGCACTCGCTTTGAGCTTAAGAGTTCGGTCGTTTATTGTATTGCAGCTTTGATTTTTACTATGGTTATTGTATTTGCATATTATGTTGCTGATAAGATCGAACAACGGAATCTAAATTTAATCAATCAAAAGCTTAGTGAGAATAATAAAGGTAATATAGAATAAAAATCGCCCCGCCTCGCGCGGGGCTTCGCTTTTGTGTCCACAAAAGCAGTGCTTGTCAAGAAAATTGACACGGCATAGATGAACATAAAAAAGGCTCCCTTGTGTAAAGGGAGCTGTCACCGAAGGTGACTGAGGGATTGTTTTTCGGTATAATTTTGTTTTTAACAATCCCTCCGTCTCGCTTGCGCGAGCCACCTCCCTTTACACAAGGGAGGCTCATTACCGCCCGACAGTACATCTAAAAGGTGTAACACACTATACCTTGCAGGCAAGACGTGTGAAAAGGAGTACGGACATTTTAGTTCGTACTCCTTTTGTCGGTAGGTAAAACCTGCTTTATGGAAGGCACCCCTTTCGGAGGTCTTTTTTTTGCAAATAGATTATTTAGTTGTCTTTTCCGGGTAACTTGCCGCTGACTGCGTGGTGCTTTATCGCTTCAAACGATTCGTCGCTGATGTCGTGCTCTATCTTGCAGGCGTCCTCTGCCGCAACTTTCGGGTCAACGCCGAGAAGCGTTAAGAACGATGTCAGAACCGTGTGCCGTTCATATATTTTGTCGGAGATTTCATGTCCTTCTTTTGTCAGCGTAATAAACCCGTCGTCGTCAACGTGAATATATCCGCCGTTTTTAAGAAGTCCGACCGCACGGCTGACGCTCGGCTTCGAAAATCCCATATATTCGGCAACGTCGAGAGAACGCACCGCACCCTTTCGGGACAATATGAGAATTGTTTCGAGATACATTTCTCCCGATTCCTGTAAATGCATGATTATCTCCTTTGAAGAGTGTTCAATATTATTACTGTATATTTTATCACTATTCAGGAAAAAAATCAAGAGGTTACGCCGTTTTATTATGCAAAATTCATTTTTTACGTTATTTGGAAAAAACGCGGTCGCCGTTTCGCCTTTCCTTAACCGCGAATTTTAACGGCAGCGATTTTTTCAGTTGTCTTTGATTTTGCCGTCAAGCGACAGCGTTACGACTTGCCATGGAATGAATTTTCCGCTTGCCTGCAACGCTTTCTTCGCCGCCGCTTCAAGTCCTCCGCAGCAGGGAACTTCCATGCGGACGACCGTCACGCTTTTGATGTCGTTTGTCGCGATTATCTCGGTAAGTTTTTCGCTGTAATCCGTATCGTCGAGTTTCGGACAACCTATCAGCGTTATTTTGCCTTTCATAAAATCTTCGTGCATATTTGCGTAAGCGTAAGCTGTGCAGTCCGCCGCTATAAGAAGTTTTGCGCCGTTGAAATACGGTGCGTTGACGGGCACGAGTTTTATCTGACACGGCCATTGTCCGAGCCTTGAAACGGAACGGTGTTCCGATTTTGCTTCGTCGTTTGATTCTTCTTCCGCTCTTTCAAAACGACGGAGTTGATGTCCCGGGCAACCGTGAGGTATTGCCGCCGCAAGTTTCTTTCTCTTGTTTTCAAGCACGGCTTTTTCGTCATATTCAGCCGCTTCTCGCTCAACAAACGTTATTGCACCCGTCGGACAGGTCGGCAGGCAGTCTCCGAGCCCGTCGCAATAATCGTCCCGCAGAAGTTTTGCCTTTCCGTTCACCATGCCTATCGCGCCCTCATGGCACGCCTGTGCGCACGCTCCGCAGCCGTTGCACTTTTCTTCGTCTATGTTTATGATTCTTCGTTTCATATTTTGTTGTCCTCCTTGACTTTCTGACCGTATTATAGTATAATTTCTCTTGAAAGTCGGTGGTTATTACCACGGAATTGAGGTTTTTTGATGGAAAAAATCGGTAATAAACTTTTTGCAGGACTGACAGACTTCGAATTTGCCGAATTGCTGCGTGTGGGACACGCCCGCGAAGTCGAATACGATAAAGACGACTTGATATTGCTTTCGGGCGATGTTACGCCCGAGTTCGGTGTTGTTTTGCAGGGCAGCGTTAATATAGAAAACGTCGATGTTTGGGGCAATGTCGGCATTTTGGATAATGTTTCGCAGGGGCGGGTCTTTGCCGAAACATACGCATTTTTGAAAACACCGCTGATGGTAGACGTCGTTGCCGCAGAAAAATGTCGGGTCATGTTTTTGCGCATTGCTCCGCTCCTTGACGGCAATACCGACACTCCTTTGAAACGCAAATTCATTGCCAACACGCTTGAAATGTTCGCGGAAAAGAATATGACGCTTTCCCGTCGAATTTTCTGTTCGTCACCGAAAAACATCCGCGCCCGCGTGATGACTTATCTTTCGGGTGAGGCGAAGAAAAACGGTTCGACATCTTTTTCTGTTCCGTTCGACCGCCGCCGTATGGCGGATTATCTGAACGTTGAACGCACCGCCCTTTCAAAAGAGTTGTCAAAAATGCAGTCCGACGGACTTATCCGCTTTTGTAAGAACCGCTTTGAATTGCTGAAAACAGACTCTTGATTTTTATTAAAAACGGTATATAATTAAAAAACGGCGGATAGCCGAGGGAGAGTGTAAAAAATGAGAAAAAGCCATATTACAAGAGATGAAGCGTTTGAGCTTCTGAAAAAATACAACAAAGACCCGTTTCATATCAGGCACGCGCTCACGGTCGAGGGTGTAATGCGTTGGTACGCCGATGCACTCGGTTACGGTGACGAAGCGGATTATTGGGGACAGGTAGGGCTTCTTCACGATATAGACTTTGAACTTTACCCGCAGGAACATTGCAAAAAAGCCCCCGAATTGCTGCGAGACGGCGGCGTAGGGGACGATATGATTTATGCAGTTTGCTCTCACGGATACGGCATTTGCTGTGACGAAGAGCCGAAGCATGAAATGGAAAAAGTTCTGTTTGCTGCCGATGAACTGACGGGGCTTATCTGGTCTGCGGCGCTTATGCGCCCGTCAAAAAGCGTTTCCGATATGGAAGTTTCGAGCGTAAAGAAAAAGTTCAAGGATAAGAAGTTCGCGGCGGGCTGTTCCCGCGACGTTATACGCACAGGTGCGGAAAGGCTCGGCTGGGAACTTGACGAATTGTTTTCAAAAACCATTCTTGCTATGCGTTCCTGCGAACAGTCCGTCAACGATTTTATGGGTGGTTATTCCGTTTAATAAATACAGCGGCGCTGTAAAGAACCCGCGTTTTTTTACACTCTCTTTGTCACACATTGTTTTTAACGCAACTTATATGCGCGCCGCCGACAGCGGCGCGCTTTTTCTTTTTCAATCTTGAAAAATACAAAATTCAGCCAAAAACAGTTTGATATATACTCTAAAATATCGGATATAATAAAGTCGAAAACATAATATGCAACCGACGGTTGCGAAAATTTCAATGTGCGGTTGGTTGAAAAATCCGCTTGATCGGGGTAAAATATTCACATAGACCGAAACCATCGGCAGAATAGACCGCCGAAAGGAGAACAAAATGACATTAGGTAATAAAATATCCGCTCTGCGCTCGGCTGCGCAGATCTCTCAGGAAGACCTTGCCGAAAAACTCGGCGTTTCGCGTCAGTCCGTTTCAAAATGGGAAATGGATCAGGCGATTCCTCAGATAGACAAGGTTTTGCTTTTGTGCGAACTCTTTTCCGTTTCATGCGACGCGTTGCTCCGTGAGGACGCCGACATATTCGGTGAAAAAAGGGAAGACATAAACCTGCCGACGGCGGGCAACAAGTATTTCGGAACGGACGGTTTTCGCGGTGAAGCGAATGTCGGGTTGACTTCCGATCAGGCTTATAAAGTCGGAAGATTTCTCGGTTGGTATTTTTCATCCCCGCTGTCGGGCTTTCACGCTCCGTATCACCGCCCGCGCATTGTTATAGGAAAAGATACCCGCCGTTCGAGTTATATGCTCGAATACGCTCTTGCCGCAGGCTTGACCTCTTCGGGCGCCGACGCATATATACTGCACGTTATCACAACTCCCGGTGTTGCGTTTGTGACACGTCAGGACGGCTTTGACTGCGGTATAATGATAACCGCTTCTCATAACCCGTATCACGACAACGGAATAAAAGTGCTCAATTCCCGCGGAGAAAAACTTGACGATAAAACAACGTCTCTTATCGAGGCATACTTGGACGGAGACCTTGACCGTCTCGGCGTTCGCGGCGACGACCTGCCGCTTGCGAAACGTGAACGCATAGGCAGAATAGTTGACCATGTGGCGGGTCGAAACCGCTATGTCGGCTATCTTATTTCTCTTGCGTCCCATTCGTATCGCGATATGCGCATAGGGCTTGACTGTGCAAACGGCGCTTCATGGATGATTGCAAAATCCGTGTTTGATGCGCTCGGCGCACAGACCTATGTTATCGGCGCGACGCCCGACGGATTGAACGTCAACGAAAACTGCGGCTCAACGCACACGGAAGCGCTTTGCCGACTTGTCCGCGAAGAACACCTTGATGTAGGCTTTGCATTTGACGGCGACGCCGACAGATGTCTTGCCGTGGACGAACACGGAAACGTTGTGGACGGCGACGGGATTCTGTATATTCTCGCAATGCGCCTGAAAGAGCGCGGCGCACTCGATAAAAACACGGTGGTTGCAACCGTTATGTCGAATGGGGGACTGTTCCGCGCGCTCGAAAAAGCGGGTATGAAATATGAGACCACATCGGTCGGCGACCGCTTTGTTTTTGAATGTATGGAGCAGAACGGCTACCGTCTCGGCGGAGAGCAGTCGGGACACATAATCCTGCGAAAATATGCAACGACGGGAGACGGTCTTCTGACCGCAATAATGCTTGCGGAAGAAATCCGAGACAGAAAACTTCCGCTTTCCAAACTTGCGGAGGACGTTGTTCCGCTTCCGCAAAAAACAAAAAACGTCAGAGTTATAGATAAGGCTTCCGCATTGAACGACCCCGCCGTGGCGGAAGAGTATGCAAAGATAAATACCGAACTCGGCAAAAACGGAAGAGCGCTTCTCCGCGCAAGCGGCACCGAACCGGTCGTGCGCATAATGCTTGAATGCGAAACGGAAGAAGCGTGCGACAGATATATCGCAAGAATGTATAATGTTATAAAAAAGAAAGGGCATTGCCGTGAATGATAAAAAAGTTCGTGTAACGGAACTGTTCGACTGCACCGTTCCGTATCTCGAAAATCTGTTTGACGGGTGCGAATACCCGTGGGAAATGCTTCCCAAACTCGGAAAATATATCGAAAATCTTATCAAGGACGGCATCAAGGGCTTTGAACTCCTTTCCGACGGCGTTCTTGTGGGAAAAGACGTTAAAATATATGAAAATGTGACGATAGAGCCGCCCGCGATAATAGGCGACGGCTGTGTCCTGCGACCCGGTGCGTTTCTTCGCGGGAACGTCGTTCTCGGCAAAAACTGCGTTGTCGGAAACAGCACGGAACTCAAAAACTGCGTTCTGCTGAACCGTGTTCAGGTGCCGCATTACAATTACGTCGGAGACTCCGTTCTCGGCAACGGAGCTCACCTCGGCGCGGGAGCGATATGCTCAAATCTCAAATCGGATAAAACCGCGGTTCGCGTCAAAACGGATAATGCCGTTTACGACACGGGAATACGAAAATTCGGCGCGGCGCTTGCCGATAATGCGGATGTCGGCTGCGGCTGTGTTCTGAATCCCGGAACTGTCGTGGGCAAAAACACAAGAATATATCCGCTCGTTTCCGTCCGCGGCGTCATTCCGTCGGACAGAATAGTAAAAAGCGCAGAATGCTTGGTGAAAAAGGAGGTACGCCCGTGTGCGGAATAATAGGATATACCGGCGAAAACAACGCAGAAGAAATATTGCTGCAAGGGCTTCGCGCTCTCGAATACAGAGGTTACGACTCGGCGGGAACGACCGTCTTTGACAAAAGCGGAAAGCCCGTCACAGTCTCGACACTCAGAAAGCTTGGCGCCCAGCTGATTCAGATCCATGGTCAGAATGATTCCCAACAGTTATTTGACGAGACAACGCACATCGGATATCTTGACCTGTTTGCACATGATGAAACACTGTTGGAGGATTACCGGCAGGCGTACGACAAGGTCAGCGTCGTGCAGCAGGAGATCCGCCGCCTGTCCATGGACGAATCGGAAAAGCTGCGTCTGGTCGAAACGCTGAAATTCCAGATCGATGAGATCGAACGCGCGGAATTGCAGCCGGGAGAAGAGGAGGAACTGCTTGAACGCAGAAAGGTGCTCCAGAACGCTGAAAAGCTGACGGACGCGATGGAAGCGGCTGTTTCCGCGCTCTATGGGGATGAAACGTCGGACGGCGCGGCAGCCATGATCGCAAACGCCGCGCACGCGCTGGAACGGGTCAGCCGCGTGTCAGATGAAATGCGGCAGCTCAGCGGAAAGCTGAACGACCTCATGTATACCGCGCAGGATATTGCCGACGAGCTGCGGGACAAGAAGGACGATCTAACCTATTCTGCAGATGAACTTGAGCAAATCGAAGAGCGTCTCGATACGCTTCACAAGTTGAAGCGAAAATACGGCGGCAGTGTCGAAGATGTCATCGCGTTCTGTGAAAAAGCAAAGCGGCAACTTGACGAGGTGGAATTCGCCTCCGACCATATTGAGCAGCTTCAGAATAAGTTATCTACGCTGCAAAAGACTATGCAGGAAAAAGGAATGACACTTTCTTCTACACGGAAATCTGCGGCAAAAACCCTCCAGGCGGCGATCTCTTCCGAACTGATACAGCTGGATATGCCGAAGATCCAGTTTGTCTGTGAGTTTTCGGAGCAGTCCCCGCAGGAAAACGGTTTGGATTCCGTCCGCTTCTTGATGTCGGCCAATGTCGGCGAAGCATTGAGGCCACTCGCCAAGGTTGCCTCCGGCGGCGAATTGGCGCGCATTATGCTTGCAATGAAAAATGTGCTCGCGGCAGAGGATTCTGTCGGAACCATGATTTTTGATGAAGTCGATGCAGGTGTCAGCGGCCGAGCAGCGCAAAAGGTCGCATATAAACTATGGACAGTCGCAAAGGGCCGTCAAGTTCTATGCGTAACGCATCTGCCGCAGATTGCTGCAATGGC
>ERZ827512.2913-NODE-2913-length-12808-cov-3.211715_pt1 | contig 12808 bp, 14 predicted proteins | sample MGYA00519916_ERZ827512 | MGnify/ENA primary metagenome ERZ827512 (study PRJEB31778, sample SAMEA3449335) | human gut metagenome | biome: human gut; feature: human-associated habitat; material: faeces | place: United Kingdom | collected 2010/2012 ... | reverse complement strand
CGTGTACAGGCCGCACGGCTCGATAAACAGCTGGTGCCGGGGCTTGTCCGGGAAGCGGACGATCTTCGTCTCGATGGACGGGCAGTAGCGCGGGCCGACGGATTCAATCATGCCGTTGAACAGCGGCGAACGGTCGTGATTGGCCTTGATGATCTCATGCGTTTTTTCGTTTGTATAGGTCAGATAACAGACCGCCTTGTTTTCCGGCGGTGTTTCGGTCGAAAACGAGAAGGGAACAGGGTGCTCATCGCCGGGCTGCAATTCCATCTGCGACACATCAACCGAGCGGCGGTTCACGCGCGGCGGCGTGCCGGTCTTGAACCGGCGCATCCGAAGGCCGAACGCAGCCAGCTGCTCCGCAAGGCCGATACCGGCCTGCATGCCATCCGGGCCGGAGGAATAGGCACAGTCGCCGGTGATGACACGCGCGTCCAGATAGGTTCCGGAAGCGATCACGCAGGCTTTGACGGAATAGACAGCGCCGAGACGTGTGACGACAGCGGATACATGGCCGTTCGTCAGGCGAAGTTCCGTGACCATGGCTTGCTTGAGATCAAGATGCGGCTGCTGTTCGAGCGTCCGCTTCATATCCTCCTGATAGCGCCGGCGGTCAGCCTGCGCGCGGAGGGAATGGACGGCGGGGCCCTTGCCGAGATTCAGCATGCGGTACTGGATACACGAGCGGTCGGCAGCCTTTGCCATTTCTCCGCCCAGCGCGTCAAGTTCCCGCACCAGATGCCCCTTGCCCGTGCCGCCGATGGCGGGGTTGCAGGGCATGTTGCCGACGGCGTCAAGATTGATCGTAAACACGACTGTCTCCAGTCCCATCCGCGCACAGGCCAGCCCTGCCTCAATGCCGGCGTGTCCCGCGCCGATCACAGCAACGTCGTAAATTCCAGCGTCAAATTCCATCCTGATCCCTCCAATACGGGTGCTATTTTATCAGTAAATATACCCGATTGCAAGAAGTGTGGCCGCACGCGGAAAAAAATTCCGCCGCGACAGCGTTCGGCAGACTTTTCCCTCTGCGGGTGCTATTTTATAGATACAGCTTATCCAATGCGAGCGCACTTCATATCCCAGACCGCGGCACGCGCCGCAGTCAAATCCCACAACCCCAACTTCCCCCGGCCAGAATCCTGGCCGGGGGCCTTTTTTCGCTGCGGGAGCCTCAAAGTTCGGCGTGCTGCAATGGCTTTTCCATCCGTGCCAGATCCTCCAGCGTGTAGCTGCCGAGGTATGCGGCAATCGTCCGGTCGAGCCCCTGCCACAGCGGAAGCGTCCGGCAGTTTTCCGCGTTTTCACACTGCTGCCCACTCTCCAGACAGGTGACCGGGGCCAGCGTGCCTTCGGTCAGAGACAAAATCTCAAACGCAGTATAGTCCTTCGCAGGCCTTGACAGGCGATAGCCGCCGCCTTTGCCGCGCACGGCGTCGAGCAGCCGGGCCTTGCTCAGCACGGCCAGAATACTTTCAAGATATTTTTCCGAGATACCCTGCCGCGCAGCGATCGTCTGCAGGGGGATATAGCCCTCGTCCGCATGCTCGGCCAGATCGATCATCACGCGCAGCGCATAGCGGCCCTTGCTGGAAATCATCATAGTGGATCACTCCTTTTAACCTACTATACTACAGGGTAAAAGGTTTATCAAGTCAGAACCTGCAATTTACAAGCAATTCTTTTTATGCTATACTGATTAAAGTATCGATTTGGAGAGAATATGACATGACGAAGGATCTGACCCGGGGAACACCATGGAAGCTGATTTTACAGTTTGCGCTGCCCATCATGGCAGGAAATCTGCTGCAGCAGCTTTATAATACTGCCGACACCATTATCGTCGGCAATTTCAACGGCCAACAGGCGCTTTCCGCCGTCGGAGCCTGCGCGTCGCTGACGGTTTTGTTTACGGCGCTTGCCATCGGCTTTTCCATCGGCGCGGGCGTTCTTATTTCGCAGTATTTCGGCGCCGCGCGCGAACAGGAACTGCGGCAGTATGCTGCAACATCTATTGTGCTGATGCTGGCAATGGGGCTTCTCATGTCGCTGATCGGCGTCGTGAGCGCGAGATTCCTGCTGGAACGCGCGTTGGGAACGCCGGAGGCGCTGCTGCCGCTGACGCTTCTGTATTTCCGCATCTACGCGGCGGGACTGGTGTTCCAGTTCGGGTATAACATCGCGGCGGCTCTCCTGCGGGCGCTGGGCGACAGCAAGGCGACGCTGTACTTCCTGCTTGTTTCGTCTATTCTAAACGTTGCGCTCGACCTTGCGTTCGTTGCTGGGCTTGGGATGGGCGTGGCGGGCGCGGCTATCGCCACCGTCATTTCGCAGATCGCCTCCTGCGTCATCGGCTTTGCGTATATGCACCGGAAATACACGCTTCTGCGCTTCTCGCTCCGCGAACTGCGGCTGGATGTCAAAACGGCGGGCCGTATTTTGCATGTCGGGGCGCCGATGGCCATTCAGCAGTCCATCGTCTCCTGCGGCTTTCTGTTTTTGCAGCGGCTGGTCAATCTCTACGGCGAGAGCATGATCGCGTCCTATACCGTCGCAAGCCGGATGGAAAACATTCTGCTGATCCCGATTCTCGGTGTGCAGAACACCATGGCGACCTTTGCGGGCCAGAATATGGGCGCGCAGCGCCCGGATCGCGTGGCCAAGGGACTGGGGCAGGGCGTGCTCGTGTCGCTTTCCATGACGCTTGTGCTCTGCCTGTGCCAGATTCTCGGCATTTCCCTCATCATCCGCGCATTCCAGCTGGATGAGGCTGCGGCGGCCATCTGCCGTCTGCATTTGTTCAGTTCAGCCGTCGCAATCCCCATTTTTGCGGTCTATTTTCCTGCCAACGGTATGTGCCAGGGCGTGGGCGAGGGTTTTTACGCGACGTTTTTTGCGCTGCTGGCACTGGGCCTGCGCGTGATTTTTGCCTATGCGCTGCATAACACAGCCCTGTTCGGCTATACCTCCATCTGGTGGAGCCAGGCTATGGCGTGGACGGTGACGCTCATTGTTTGCTACGCGCATTTCTTCCGCGGCAAGTGGAAAACCAAATCTCTGATCTCCTGAGGAGGAACCGATATGCAGCACCGCTTTTTTGCGCTCATCTCCCGCATGCGCTATATTGGCCGCTGGGGCCTTATGCGCAACACGTTCGAGGAAAACATTCAGGAGCACAGCCATATGGTCGCCGTGCTGGCGCACGGACTGGCGGTGATCCAGCGCGACATCCTCGGCCAGCCTGCCGACCCAGACCGCTGCGCGTCTGCCGCGCTGTTCCACGACGCATCGGAAATTCTGACAGGCGATCTGCCCACGCCGATCAAGTATTATAACCCGGAGATCAAAAAGGCCTACAAGCAGATTGAGGCCGTCAGCTGCGAAAAGCTTCTGGCACTGCTGCCGCCGGAGGTGCAGGAGAGTTACCGTCCGCTGCTGTTTGAATCTGACCCGGAGGTCGCCCGCATCGTCAAGGCGGCGGACAAGCTTTCGGCGTATATCAAATGCGTCGAGGAACTGAAGGCCGGGAACTCGGAATTTGAGGCTGCGGAGAAGCAGACGCGGCAGCCGCTTGTCGAGATGCAGCTGCCGTGCCTCGATTATTTTCTAGCGCATTTCCTGGACAGCTTCCGCCTCACGCTTGACGAGTTGGAATGAATTTGACAGATCTGTCAAATTTCATGTCCGAGATTTCCGAAAATCGCACGAAACTCACAGTTGTTTTTTTGCGGCCGCGCCGCTATAATGTCCTCCAGTGAGTTTACGAAAGGAAGTGTGCGCCATGACGATCTTCAAAACGCCCGTCAGACGATGCGCTTCCGTTTTTGTTTTTGCCGGGGAACCCGTTGTTCCGGCGTCGTATTTGTTTTTGCAGAAGGAATTGTGAAACTGGTGTTTCCAGTTTTCACAATTCTTTTTTTATGCGCAGCTGCGACCCGAACCGCCCCGCAAAAACGGCGAAGAGAAAGGAGAACACCATGGGAAAAAACAAAATTCCGGAAACCGGCATCTATGATGCCAGACAACTTGGCACGGGCAGAATGCTGCTGCTCGGCTTCCAGCACATGTTCGCCATGTTCGGCGCAACCATCCTTGTCCCCATTCTGACGGGCCTCGACGTCTCGAACACGCTTCTGTTCGCGGGCCTCGGCACGCTTCTGTTCCACCTCATCACCGGCGGCAAAGTCCCGGCCTTCCTCGGCTCGTCCTTCGCCTTCCTCGGCGGCTATGCAACCATCGCCCCCATGCTCGACGGCAACCAGCCCAACCTTGCGATGCTGCCCTACGCCTGCTTCGGCGTTGCGTGCGCAGGTCTTGTGTACGTCATTCTGGCCGGCCTGTTCAAGGCCTTCGGCGCAAAAAAGGTCATGCGCTTCTTCCCGCCCATCGTCACCGGCCCCATCATTATTGCCATCGGCCTGAACCTCTCCTCCTCCGCCATCAATAACTGCACCGGCAGCTGGTGGATCGCCATCGCCGCCATCCTCATCATTGTCGCCGCCAACATCTGGGGCAAGGGCATGATCAAGATCATCCCGATCCTCCTCGGCGTCATCGGCTCGTATCTGCTGGCCGTCATCTTCGACGCGGACGTCCGTGCAAACCTCGTCGCCAACGTCTCCAGCGCCAAATGGTTCGCGCTGCCCATCAAGATGGAGCAGACCGTCTTCGGCCTGTTCGCCTCCGGCAATGTTGACACGCACATGCTTCTGACCGCTGTCATCACCATCGTCCCGCTGTCGCTTGCCACCATGGTCGAGCACATCGGCGACGTGTCCGCGATCTCCTCCACCTGCAACCGCAACTACATTGAAAATCCCGGCCTGCACCGCACGCTGATGGGCGACGGCCTTGCAACTACGCTGGCAGCCCTCTTCGGCGCGCCCGCCAACACGACCTACGGCGAAAACACCGGCGTTCTGGCCCTCAGCCGCATCTACGACCCGCGCGTGATCCGCATCGCGGCAGTCCTGGCTATGCTCTTCTCCTTCAGCCCGAAGTTCGCGGCCATCATCTCCTCCATGCCCGGCGGCACCATCGGCGGCGTCAGCCTCGTGCTCTACGGTATGATCTCTGCGGTCGGCGTCCGCAACGTCGTTGAGAACAAGGTTGACTTCACCAAGTCCCGTAATGTTCTGGTCGCAGCCCTCATTCTGGTCCTGTCCATCGGCATCAGCTACTCCTCGGCCGGTTCTCTCCAGCTTGGCGCGATCAGCCTCTCGGGTCTGGCCGTCGGCTCCATCGTCGGCATCGTCCTCAACGCCATTATGCCCGGCAAGGACTATGTCTACGGCGAAGACAAGCAGGGCGACGAATCCGTCAACTTCATCGTGCAGTAAACTCCAATACCCCAATGCCCTCTCCGGTCAAATCGGAGAGGGCATTTTTTAATTCCTTCTGGAGTGGGGAGCATTCCGCTGCGGAAGAAAATGTGAATTTTTTATGTCAACGCCACAGAATCTTTGCGTTTTGCCCCAAAATGCGGTATACTGAAACCGGAATACTGAAACGAAACTCCCGTGGGAGGCTATCTATGATCAATGTAGAACTTTCGAATATCTGGAGCTGCGTGAGCCTGCCGAATCTGCTCTCGTCGGAGCAGGCGCTGTTCGAAGCGCATCTGAAGCTGCGGCGCAATCAGCCGGGCTTCGACGATTTCCTCGGCTGGCTCGGCTGCGGCGACGCGATGATCGCGCGGACGATCGGCGCGGTGGAGCGCGCGGCGGACACGATCTGCCGCCAGAGCCAGGTGCTGGTTGTGGCGGGTATGGGCGAGAGCTGGCTCGGCGCGCGGGCGGCGGTACGGCTGCTTGGAAAACCGGCGCGGGACGGACGGCCCGCCGTGCTCTTTGTGGGCGACCGTATGGGTTCAGACGACTATCTGGCTCTGTTTGACCGGCTGGAGGGCAAGGATTTCTGCTTACAGCTCATCATGCCGGAGCAGCCGGAGCCGGAGTGCGCGATTGCGTCGCGCGCGGTGCGCTGGATGATGGAACGGAGGTATGGCAAGGAGGCGAAGGGCCGCATCTTTGTGACGGCACTGCCCGATTCGCCGATGGCCGTGATGGCGAAGGAGGAGGGCTGCACCTTCCTCCCGATGCCCACGGAACCGGGCGGCGCGGCCAGCGCGCTGACGGCGGCGACGCTGCTGCCGCTGGCGGTGGCCGGCGTGGAGCCGCTGGCCTTTCTGGAGGGCGCGGCCAATGCCTACCGCGCGTTCGATCTGCGGGCCTTTGAAAACCCGGTCTGGATGTACGCCGGGGCGCGTTACGCGCTCTGCAACCGGGGACGAACGAACGAATTCCTGCTGACTGCGGACGGACGCTGCCGCGCGCTCGGCGCGTGGTGGCAGCAGGCGGTGCTGCGGCGGATGTGCCGCGGCGGGATGGGCGTCCTTCCGGCGCACTTCAGCCTGCCGCAGAGCACGGACGCGCTCGACGCGATGCTGACGAGCGGAACCTATCCGGTCTTTGAGACCGTCCTGCGGCCCAAGGCCGCGCCGCAGCAGCGGCTGCATGTGGAGATGGATTGGAAGGACTACGACGGTCTTGGTTATCTGACAGACACGACGCTCGAGGATGTGGCGGAAAAGACGCTGGACGCCTTTGTCGAGTCGCAGGCCGCGGCGGACGTGCCGGTGATTTTGCTCGAGTGCGACGCGCTGGACGCACCGCAGGCGGGCGAGCTGCTCTATTTCTTCGAGCTGGCAAACGCGATCTGCGCGGCGGCCAGCGGCGTAGATCCGCTCGCGCCGATGCAATTTGGCCCTGCCAGAACACTCGCGGGGAAGCTACTTGGGAAACTGGAATAAAGTTTTCTGTTTCTTCATGATTTTGCGGTCGGCGGCACTTGTGTTTTCACCGGATACCTGATAGAATGGAGAAAAGGCACAAAGGAGGAATGGCCTATGGTTAACATTATGATGGGGCCCGAGGGCTCCGGCAAGACCAAGCTGCTGATCAACGCGATCAACAATTCGGTCAAGCACGAGACGGGCAGCATGGTCTGCATTGAAAACGGTAATGCGCTGCGCTTTGACGTCGATCACCGGGTACGTCTGATCGATGCGAGCGAGTATGCTTCTGGAAGCTATACGTTCCTGCGCGGGTTCCTGAGCGGTCTGCACGCAGGCAACTTTGATATTACGCACATTTTTGTAGACAACCTCTACAAGATCGCACGGAGCAAGGATCCGGTCGAGACGGAGAATTTCCTGGACTGGTGCAGCCTGTTTTCGGCGGAGAAGGGCGTGGCCTTCACGTTCACCATCCCCGGCGAGCCGAGCGATGCGCCGGATTATATTGCAAGATTCATGGACTGAATGAACAGCGCCCTCCCATCCGGGAGGGCGCTGATTTTTATTTGGGCCGACGCCACCATCGGCCCCGGCAAACTGCCGCAGAGATCATTGCAAATTCCGATGCTTCCGAAGCATCACATACGTCAGGAAATAGAGGAGGACGCCGAGGAAAAGCTCCGTGAAGAGCGCAAGCAGCATTGTACCGTGCGCGGCCTGCATGGCTGCCGCAGCGGTATCGGTCCGGCCCAAATTGTCCATCGCGTCCGTGAGCAGACGGTGGAACGCCGTGTCACTTACCACGCCGGAGAGAACTGCGACGCCGAAGATCTGCAAAATTGCCTGAATGACGAAGTAGAACACGACGGAGAGCAGGCCCTTGTGGTTCGCGAAGCTGTAGCCGATGGACATCGGCGCATAGAACAGCAGGCAGGTGACGAGCAGGCTGACGAGCAGCAGCGCGAGAATCTCCAGCGCGAGGGCGATACCGTTGGCCATGTAAAAGCTGTTCAGCTCTCGGAACAGGCCGACTATGCTTTCAAACAGGTCTCGCGCAGTGCCGCCCCGCCAGACCACAATCGCCACAGCCAACGCATCGGCGAGAAAGGTGAAGATAAAAAAGAGCGCGGCGGTGATGAGTTTCGACCAGAGGAGGCTGTGGACGCTCGTGGGGAGCGTGAACATCAGGTAACCCTCGTCGGTGAGGAAGTTCTGGTGGAAGCGCTTGATCATCAGGACGGTGGAGAAGACCGTCACGCTGAGGATGGCCAGCACATAGACGACGAGCAGCAGCGCATTGAGCGCCTCGAAGAAGACCGGCACGTCCGCCGCGCTCAGAATCAGGTCACTCACGCGGACAAAGACCGCCAGCAGCAGCATCGCGCCGAACAGCGGGGCCATCAGACGGCCCGTGGCGCGGAATTCATGTTTGATCAGTTTTCCCAGCATTTGAATACCTCCCGGAAGAGCGCGTCGACCGATTGGCCGCGCGTCTCGCGAATTTCGTCACAGCTCTCATGCAGGCTGATCTTCCCCTGATTGAGGAAGATGACCTCGTCGAGCACCGGCTCGACATCGGCGATCAGGTGCGTGCTGATGACGACGGCGGCCTCTGGATTATAGTTGGAAATGATGGTGTGCAGGATGTAATCCCGCGTTGCGGGGTCGACGCCGCCGATCGGCTCGTCGAGCAGGTAGAGCTTTGCCTTGCGGCTCATTGTCAGCACGAGCTGCACCTTCTCCTTCATGCCCTTCGACATCTGGCGGATGGACTGGTTGAGGTTCAGGCCGAGGTGCGTGAGCATCCGCTCTGCGGCCTGCCGGTCGAAATCGGCGTAGAAATCACAGTAGAAGTCCAGCAGCTGCCGCGTTTTCATCCACGGGCTGAGCGTGACGCGGTCGGGCAGGTAGGACACGATGGCGTTCGTCTGCGGGGACGGGGCTTTCCCGTCGATCAGAATTTCACCGCTCGTGGGCTGAAGCAGGCCCATGGCGAGCTTGATGAGCGTGGATTTGCCGCTGCCGTTCGGGCCGAGCAGGCCGATGATGCGGCCCGGTTCGAGCGCAAGATCGATGTGGTCGAGCGCCATGGCGGAGCCGTAGCGCTTTTCCAGCGCATGACATTCAAGAATTGGCATCTTTCGTTTCCTCCATCTGGTTCAGAAATGTGATGAGCGCGGCACGGTCAAAGCCGAGGGCCGACATGGCCGCGAGATACTGCCGCGTCTGCCCCTCGGCCAGGGCGCGGCGCGCCGCGTCGATCGCGGCGGCGTCTTCGGTGACGAATTTTCCGGACGTGCGCTGGGTGTAGATGAGGCCCAGCCGCTCCAGCTCGGCAAATGCGCGCTGGACGGTGTTGGGATTGACGCCCGCGTCCGCCGCGAGATCGCGCACCGAGGGCAGCTTGCTCCCCGGCGGATAGGCGCCGGAGACGATCTGCTCTTGCAATCGTGCGACCAATTGCGTGTAGATGGGCGTGTCCGCTTGGAAAGACCAGGGCATGAGAACACCTCCTGTGTCTCTGTATTAGGTGATTAGTACAATAGCACAAGTAGGGACGTTTGTCAAGCGTGATCTGCAAAAAACCGGTAGTAGCTTTTTTTCGCTCCGTCTGATATACTGGTAGCAAAGACAGGAGGGATGAGGATGTATCCCAAAAAGAAACCGAAGACCGACGAGGAGCGGTTCCACGAGATTTTCACCAAAAAGGTCGGCACGACGCCGGGCGCGTATCTGCGGCGGAAGCTGGCCGCGGGCGTGCCGGAGGGTGAACTGCGGCGGATGTATGACATGCTGGCCGTGGAGCTGGCGCGGACGGCGCACTGCAAGGCCATCCGGTTCGACGAGGCGCTCGGCCAGCCGGATGCGAAGAGCGTCCACACCCAGCGGGCGGCGAACAGCCGCGTGCCCGTGTGCCCGAAATGCGGGGCGCAGATGGTGCTGCGCACCGGGCAGAGCGGCGCACGGAAGGGGCAGAAATTCTGGGGCTGCTCGAACTATCCGGCCTGCCGGTATACGAAGAATGTGGAGCCGCGCGGATGAAAAATTTCAAGATGACGCTCAGCTATGACGGCTCCCGCTATTTTGGCTGGGAGCGTCAGCCGGGCAAGGAGACCATTCAGGGCAAGCTCGAGGCCGTGCTGACGCGGATGTGCGGCACGCCGGTCAACGTGATCGGCGCAGGCCGGACGGACGCGGGCGTTCATGCACGGGCGATGGTCGCGAACGCCTATATGGACACGGACATGGAGCCGGAGTCCATCCGCGATTATCTCAATCACTATCTGCCGGACGACATCGGCGTGGCCGAGGTGAAAGAGGCGGCCGACCGCTTCCACGCGCGCTATCGCGCCGTGGGCAAGCTCTACACCTACACCTGCTATGTTGGTGAGACAAAGCCGGTGTTCAACCGGAAATATGTGACCGTGCTGGACGGGAAGCCGGACGTGGAAAAGATGCGAAAAGCGGCGGAATTTCTGGTCGGCGAGCATGATTTCCGCAGCTTCTGTGCCAATCCACAGATGAAAAAGTCGACGGTGCGCATCGTGGATTCCATCGAGATCCAACAGAAAAAGGATCTGCTGTATCTCAATTTTCACGGCACCGGATTTTTGCAGAACATGGTGCGGATTTTGACCGGGACGCTGCTCGAGGTCGGCTTCAGCAAGCGGAGCGTGGAGAGCGTGAAGGACGTTTTGGAGGCGAAGGACCGCAAGCTCGCGGGCTATACCGCTCCGCCGCAAGGCCTCTGCCTCATGCGAGTGGATTATTAAATTCGAAGGCCCCCTCTACCAAGAGGGGGCTTTTTTGCTTGACTTTTTGGTATGCGGTGTTATACTTAGTATAACTTTTCTTACCAAAGGAGGGGCGGCATGGCGCTGCAATTTCCGAAAAACAAGTTTATGTGTCTCGTCAAGGTCGGCGAGAAGGGGCAGATCGTGATTCCAAAGGGGGCGCGCGACCTGTTCGACATTCAGCCCGGCGACCAGCTGCTGCTGATGGCCGACAAAAAGCGCGGCATTGCGCTGGTTGACCCTGGCGAGGTCTATCTGCCGCCGGACATGTTCCCGGCAAAGGAGGACGACCATGGAAATTCTGAAAATTGAGGGACTTTGCAAGAAATATCCAGCATTTTCCCTGAAAAATGTTACGTTTTCGATGGAGAGCGGAACGGTCATGGGCTTCATCGGGCGCAATGGCGCGGGCAAAACGACGACGCTCAAGTCGATGCTCCGCCTTGTGCATCCGGACGCGGGCCACGTCGAGCTCTGCAGAATGGACGTCGCGGAACAGGAGCTGGCGGTCAAGGCACAGATCGGCTTTGTGACCGGCAGCGCGGCCTATTATCCGCGCAAGCGGCTCGGCCAGCTGACGGCGGCGACGCGGCGGTTCTACCCGAACTGGGACGAGGCGCGATATCAGGACTGCCTGCGGCGTTTCGCGCTGGACGAGGGCAAGCGCGTCAGCGAGCTGTCGGAGGGCATGAAGGTAAAATATCAGCTGGCGCTTGCGATGTCGCACCACGCGAAGCTGCTGATTTTGGATGAGCCGACGTCCGGACTCGACCCGGCGGCGCGGGACGACCTGCTGGGGCTGTTTCTGGAGCTGGTGGAGCGGGACGGCGCGTCGGTGCTGTTTTCAACGCACATCACGTCTGATCTCGACGCCTGCGCCGACACGATCACGTACATCCGGAACGGTGAAATTTTTGCGAGCGAGGCGCGGCGGGCCTTCACGGAGCGGTATCGCTATCTGCGGGCGGATGAGGGCGCGGTCTTACCGGAGCTGGCCGCGAAGCTGATCGCGCCGCGGCGCCATCAGGGCGAGATCGAGGGATTGCTGCGGACTGCGGATGCGCCGGAGGCTGGCAGCCCCGCGACGCTGGAGCAGATCATGGTGCATCTGGAACGGGAGGTGGAGGCATGAAAGCGCTGCAATGGAAGGAATGGCGGCTGTCGATGAGTCCGGTGCCGCTGCTGTTTTTGCTGCTGAGCGGGTTGATCCTGATTCCGAATTATCCGTATTATGTCACATTTTTCTACAATGGCCTCGGCCTGTTCATGCTGATGCAGTCGCTGCGGGAAAACCGCGACACGGCGTATCTGATGCTCCTGCCGGTGACGAAGGCGGAGATGGTGCGCGCGCGCTTCCGCACCGTGGTACAGCTGGAGCTGCTGCAAGTGCTGGCCTGCGTCCCGTTTATGGCGCTGCGGGCGAGCTACGGCCACCTCAACAACGCCGTCGGCATCGAGGCGAACACGGCGTTCCTCGGCCTTGGGCTGGTGCAGATGGGGCTTTTCAACCTCGTGTTCTTCCCGATGCACTACAAAAACGCCTACGACCTCGGCAAACCGTTCGTCGCGGCAAGCGTGGTGGAGTTTTTCTACATCGTCCTCGCCGAGGTGTGCGACCATGTGATCCCGTACATGAAGACGGTCTGCGAGAGTTATGCGCTGCGCGACCAGCTGCGGCAGTGGCCCGTGCTGCTGGGCGGCGCGGCGGTGTTTGCGCTGCTGACCATGGCGGCGGAGCGCAGCTCTGTACGGAGATTTGAACAAGTGGATCTTTGAACAAAAGCCGGGCGGCCAATGGCCGCCTGAAAGCCTTTCCCCAAGGGAAGGCAGCCGCTGCGGCAAAAACCGCCCCTCGTGTCGATGACACGAGGGGCGGTTTTGGTTAGGATTCTTTGGTGGGGTCGTAATTTTTGCCGAATTTGAGATTATCGAATTTGATCGTGGCGCTGTCCATACGGGTCTGCGCGGGTTTCGCCGGGGCGACCTTGACGTCAGGCTCCGGCTCGCTGCCGACGAGCTTTTCGAGATTCTCGGAGATCTCGTCCGCGATGTCCTGCGTGTGCTTGCTGGACGTGTCTACCACGAGCGACGGTGCGCTGTCGGCCTGCCAGTCGTAGGGCTTGGCGTGCTTCGGCGGCTCCGGCTTCTTGTCTTCGACGGTCAGGTCGCGGGCCTTGAGCTCCTCCAGCAGCTCGAGATGCCCTTTGATGTCGCCCTCGAT
>ERZ827512.2912-NODE-2912-length-12815-cov-15.537304_pt1 | contig 12815 bp, 13 predicted proteins | sample MGYA00519916_ERZ827512 | MGnify/ENA primary metagenome ERZ827512 (study PRJEB31778, sample SAMEA3449335) | human gut metagenome | biome: human gut; feature: human-associated habitat; material: faeces | place: United Kingdom | collected 2010/2012 ... | reverse complement strand
TTGCTGTTAAAGAATATCTTTTCTTTGCAGCTTTGTTTGTTTTTAATTTTGGCATAGCGTTTTCGCTCCTTTCAATTGTTTTTATATATTATTAAGCTTTTTTAGCTAGTATAATAAACATGTTTTTACCTTCTAGTTTTGGCTTCTTTTCTACTACTGATATATCTTCTAGTTCAGATATAAATTGATTTAGTACATCTTCTCCCATTTTTACATTGTTTAATTCTCTTCCTCTAAATCTTACAGTAATTTTTACTTTGTTACCATCCTCTAGAAATTTTCTTGCATTTTTTGCTTTAAATCCAAAGTCATGTTCTTCAATATTTGGAGTAATTCTTAATTCCTTTGTTTCTTGAACTTTTTGTTTCTTTTTAGCTTCTTTTTCTTTTTTAGATTGTTCAAATTTGTATTTTCCATAATTCATTATTTTACATACTGGTATTTGTGAATTTGGTGATACTAATACTAAATCTAATTTTTTCTCTCCAGCTAAATCTAATGCTCTTGAAAGTGGAACCATTCCTAATTTTTCTCCAGTTTCACTAATTAATTGAACTTCTTTGGCTCTTATTTGACCATTAATAGGTAATTCTTGTTTTATATAAAACACCTCCTAATTTTTCGTCACTTTTTTGCATAAAAAAAATTGACTCTGTTACAAGTCAATTCCACACAAATATAGATATATCAATAATATAAATCTAAATTTTTCTAACCTTTTTCCGCTGAGATAAGGTGAGAAGTGGATAACTTCTTCTTGTAACAGATATTATTATACAATGCTTGGTTAAATTTGTCAATACGTTTTCCAAAAATATTTTTCGATTTTTTTGCGTTTTCCCTTGAATTTATTTTTGTTTTGGTATAGTATATAAGAAATAATGTCTTTTACATAGGAGGAGAAAAAATGCCAACAAAAACTAAAGAACTAAATGATAAAAATAAAAAGAAAGTAACACCTTCAAAAAGTGCAAAAAATGTGGTAAAAAAAGTATCAAAAGAAGTTATTAATTCTAAAGTTGATTCTAGTTCAAAAAAACAAAATAATACAGAAAAAAAATCAGTTACGAAAAAAGCAAATAAAATAGCATCAAAAAAATCAACTATTTCAAAAAAAGTGGCTAATCAAAAAAATGCTTTAAAAACATCAACAAAGAAAACTACAAAAAAAGTCAAACCACTTGCAAAAGTTGTAGAATATTACGATTTACCATATAGATATAATGAAACAATTGTAAAAATACTTTATCAAACACCTGATACTCTATTTGTATATTGGGATATTGCAGATTCTGACAGAGAAAATTATATTAAACAATATGGTGAAAATTTCTTTAATATAACACGACCAGTTTTAATTGTTCATAATGACACTATGAATTATAGTTTTGAAATTCCAATAAATGATTTTGCAAATAGTTGGTATTTACATGTAAATGATAGTAAATGTGATTATAGAGTTGAACTTGGACGACGTCCTAATTATTATAATGAAGAAGCAACAAAAGAAATTCAAGAAAAAATTCATACAGATTATATACATGTATCAAACTCAAATGAAATAGAATCTCCTAATGATCACGTATTATTTAATACAAATGAAAATAATACAATTAAAGTTAGAAATGTAAAAAACAATAATGAAAAATCTATTTCATTATTTGATATAATAAAACATTTACCAGCTATGAAACGTATTCAAAATATACCATATATAAGTGAAAAATTATTACAAAACATGTATGCTGGTATTTATCAAAATGAAGATATTTCACTATTTGACAGAATTACAAATAATCCATCTTCTGGCGGAAATCCTTCATCAGGAAGTATGTCATCAAGATTTTTTTAGAACACATATGTCGTAGGAAATTCACCTACGGCATTATTTAACAAAAAAGGAGAAATAAAATGCAAAAAAAAGGATATGTAAGTTTCGTATTACATGCACATCTTCCATTTATACATCATCCCGAAAGTGATGATTACTTGGAAGAATCATGGTTATATGAAGCAATCTCAGAAACATATATACCATTATTACAAAGTTATCAAAAATTAGTTGATGAAGGTGTTAATTTTAGAATTACAATGTCCATAACCCCTACTCTACTTTCAATGTTTGATAACAAATTATTGCAACAAAAATATATTCATTATTTAGAAAAATTAATAGAACTTTCAGAAAAAGAAATTGAAAGAACTAAAGATAATGAAAGAGTTAATAGACTTTCTCATTATTATTATGATAGATATTCAAATGACCTACATCTTTTTAGAGATGTGTGGAAATGTAACATTATAGAACAATTCAAACATTTTCAAGATATTGGAGTATTAGAAATTATCACTTGTGGTGCAACACATGGATACTTCCCTATTTTATATGTTAATGAAGAAGCCATTAGAGCACAAATTGCTGTTGGTGTTCAAACATATGAAAGATTTTTCGGAAGAAAACCTCGTGGTATTTGGTTACCTGAATGTGGATATGTCCCAGAAGCTGATAAATATTTAAAAGAATTCGGCATTGAATATGCTATTGTAGAATCTCATGGAATTTTATATGCAGACCCTACTCCTATCTACGGAACTTGTGCACCTATTGTTTCACCTGGTGGATTAGTTTGTTTTGGACGTGATATGAAATCATCTCAACAAGTTTGGAGCTCAATAGATGGATATCCAGGAGATTACAATTACAGAGAATTTTATAGAGATATCGGTTATGAAGCTGATTATGATTATATTAAACCTTATATCGCTCATAACGGAGTTCGTGTTCACACTGGTATAAAATATCACAGAATTACTGGAAAGACTGAGCAAAAAGATTATTATGATATTCAATGGGCTCATGATTCTGCTGAAAGACAAGCTGGACATTTTATGAATTCTCGTACTGAACAAATTGAAAATGTTGCTGGATACATGGACAAGCCACCTATTATACTATGCCCTTATGATGCTGAATTATATGGACATTGGTGGTATGAAGGTCCTTATTGGTTATATATTTTATTTAAGAAGATTTATTATGATGATTGTAATTTCGAGTTAATTACACCTTCTGAATATATAGATAAATACCCAGAAATTCAAGTTAGTACACCATGTCGTTCAAGTTGGGGTGCAAATGGTTATAGTGGTGTTTGGTTAAATCCTACTAATGACTATGTTCATCGTCACTTACATAAAGCAGCAGAAAGAATGATTGAACTTGCAACAACTTATCCTAATCGTAAATATGGAATTGTTAAAGAAGCTCTTAACCAAGCTGCAAGAGAATTGCTTTTAGCACAAACAAGTTGCTGGCTATTTATTATTACAAATGGTACAATGGTTGATTATGCTAAAAAACGTATTAAGGATCACATCGGACGTTTTACTAAATTATATTATGAAATTAAAGACAATAAAATTGATAAAGCATTTTTAAAAGATATTCAGTTAAAAGATTGTATTTTCCCTGATATTGATTATAATATTTATCATAAATTATAAAAGTAAAAGAAGCAGACGATAATATTATTATCGCCTGCTTCTTTTAGTTATTTATCTTTTTTGTTATTAATCTGTTTCAAAAATTCTTCATCCACATCCACCAAAACTGTATCATAACTGACTACTTCTAAGAAGTTCATTCCATTGTCTGCAGCAATTGTAATAATAGGAATACAAAAAATATAAATCAAAGACAATACCATCTTCCAAATAATCGGCACCCCAGTAATAAATATTCCTGCAATTGCAAATACACAAGCTAATGCATCGCTAATAGTCATTGCAATTTCTTTTTTTATATTTTTACTATCGCAAATTTCTTCAACTACTTCATAAAAAATAACTGGTGAAACAATTCCAATTCCTGTTGCAATCACAATAATAAAAATATACTCAACCGATTTTAAAATAAACAGCGAAAGAATTCCAAGTACAATGTTTATAGCTCTGTATATATTACAGAAAATTTTTTCTTTCTTATCTCCTTCCCAAAGAGATTTTAAGAACCCAAATACATACATACTTACGAGATGTACCAAAATGAAAATCAAGTAAAGTCCAAACTTATCACTTGCCACCTTAGATGCAATCGCAAGTCCTACAATAATTGCCTGAATATAGTACACCTGTGTAATCAACTCTTCATCGTAATTTTCTGCCCTAGACCATTCGAATCCTAACATATAACCTAATTTCAAAAAATTAAATAACCGTTTCATCAAATTTCCTCCTTTAACAATTGTTAAAAATTTGGAACCAAAAAACTTTACTTTACAAGTATATAACGCATTTTGGGTTTTGTCAATGAAACAAGTTGCATTTTTGCTTTTTTAGAATATTATATTCTAGTTCTGTATAGAATTTTATTTTTAGCAAATACTATACAAAACAAGAAAAAAGGAGCTATTTATGAGTTCATTATGTATAAAAACTAACAATGAAGAAGTTTTATCATATTTGCAAAATGAATTTTCAAGTTTCAATATGTTAAACACTTTTTACTCACGAAAAGAATTCAAACATTATAAAAATATAATTATACATTACACTGGAATTGATAAAGAACTTTTTTATACAAAGTTAGCTACAATTCTTTCTTATTTAGTAATAGATTACTTTGAACCCAATATTATAAAGAACATATTAAATGCTAATTATTTTTATTTTGAAAATACAGAATTCAATAAAATTTTGGATTTATGCGAAGAAAATCTTTGTGAAGATGATGAGTTTTCATTTCAAAATAGGCAATTAGCCTTATTTGACATATTTTATGAATATATTTCTTCTAATAACACTATTATTCTAACTGGTTTCATAAATTTTAGACTAGCTAATTATAGAAAAATTCTTGAAGAATTGGTTGATTTTTCTGTTAATGAATTCATAATAGAAAGAGAATATCTTGAATTTATTTCTCTTTTGAGATTATATGTAAACTCACAGCCATCTTCAAATATAGAGGTTCATGCCATTTCATTTAATGATGAAATTATATTATTAGATGAAAATATGAATCAAATTCCTATAGATAAAAAAACTCTAAATGCAAAATATTTGTCAGATGTTTCTTTTTCAAATAATGATTATATTTTAAACACTTTGCTAAATTTGTTACCACAAAAAATACATTTGCATCTAGTTCAGCCTTCATGTAACCTAGACTTTATCAATACATTGCAACTTGTTTTTGAAAAAAAAATTAAAATTTGTCATAACTGTAATATCTGTAATTTATATAAAAAACTATCTATAAAAAATAATTAAGTCTCAATATTAGGATTCTAATACTTGAGACTTAATTTTGCAAACCTTAAATCTATATATTTACTTTTTCTTTAATTTCTTCTTTATCTTCTTTTATCCAACCTTTACCATCAACAATTCTTGTAACCATCATTGATGAAACTGTATCACCAACAACATTAAGCATTGTTGCAGGTGCATCTATTATTGTTGCAACCATTGTTAAAATTGGCAATGATGCAACTGGAAATCCCATCATCGTTATAATTAACATTTCTGAAATTGTTCCCCCACCTATTGGAACACCTGTTATCAATAAATTTGCAATAATTGCAACTCCTAATACTTGTAATATTCCTGCTGGAGTATTTATAGCAGTTCCAAACAAGCAAACTAAGAACATAATTTTAAATACTGATCCTATCATAGAACCATCTTTGTGGAAACTTGTTCCCATTGGTATTGTTGTTTCCGCAATATCATCTGGAACTCCCATTTTCTTTGCACACTCAACATTAACTGGAATACATGCTGCACTTGAACATGTAGCAAGTGATGTTAAAGTTGATGGCACTGCGTTTTTCCAGAATACTCTTACTCCCGTTTTTCCTCCTGCTATAAAAGCATATATTGTATAAAATACAAAATAAAATGCTACTGCTACAATTGTATATATAACAAATGTCTTTAAATATCCTACAGCTATTGAAGCTCCAAAAGTTCCTATTAATGCTGCAAAATAACATGCTAATCCAATTGGTGCATAATACATTATAATTTTCACAATGTTTTGCACAACTTCATTTGCAGATATTAATAAGTCTAATACCGCTTTTCCTTTTTCTCCTGACATTCTTATTGCAATTCCACAAATTATTGATGCAACTAATATTGCTATTATATTATCTTTTGTCAATAATTTATTAAAATCATTTACTGTCAACAATTGAACTGTTCTGTCTGCAATTGTTAACTCTTCCTCTTCTTCATCAGAAGTTTCTGTTTCTTCTAGTGATGCTTTAATTTTTTCTCCATCTTCTGTATCAACTAGTTTTACAAAGTATGTACTTGCAAACCCTACTAATACAGCTATTAGTGATGTTGCTACAAATACACCTATAATTGTAATCATAATTTTTCCAAGTCGTTTTGGATTTTCCATTTTGGCAATTGATGTTGTTATCGTTAAAAATATAAGTGGGACAATGATAACTAACAATAGATTTAAAAATACGTCTCCTAAAGGTTGCAATATAGTTGCTTTTTCTTGGAATATAATTCCTACGATTGCTCCAACGATAATAGCAACTAAAAGAATTATCGTTGTTTTGTAATTTGATAAAAATTTTTTCATAATACTACCTCATTTCAAATAAAGGCAACTGAAAATATAATTATATTCTCAGGATTTGTGCTTATTATATACTATATTATTCAGTTTGACAAGTATTTATGAAAAAATCTTTTACCATTTATTATAATAATTCTATATCTAAAATTTTTCCAACTTCAATAAGACTATCCATTAGATCTTTATACTCAATTTCTTCTGCATAAAAATTATTCTTTTGGTATCTTTTCCACTGCAATTGCATATTTGAATCATTTGATAAGACTTCAACTATGTTTTTCCAATTTTTCATATCATTTAATGAATTTCTATGTTCAGCAGTTGAATATATAGCATCCTTTAATATCTTGGGGTTAATATTCTTAGATTGAGTCTTCAATAACATATGTATATCATAAAAATCCCTTATTCTTGTTCCTAAAGCTCCTCTTTTTATTATTGCTTCAAATTTCTCCGCGATAATAGTTTCAACATTATAAGACCATACCTGTATTTTTCTTTTTTCTAGCATTAATTCAAAGTTATATTTTATCTCTCGATATGTTATTTTGTCTCCAGTCGTAATATCAATTTTCATAATTACAGGTAATTTATCCATATAAATCGCTTTAAATGTTATTCTATATCCACCATAATCATCATCTTCTCTTATTGGTTCTACCTTTTGAATTTCTAATATAACATCATCATCTAACTTTATATTACAAATTTCAGATAAAATCTTCGTTATATTTTCTTCATTAAGTTCAAATCCTTTTATTGTAGTATCCATATCCATTGTTGTTCTACTATCTATTCCAAGTATAGCTGATATTAGCATACCTCCCTTTAATATAAAATTATCTTTATATTGTGAAAGTGAAATTCGCTCTAATAATCTTTCTAACATGTACGTTTGCAAAACAGATTGAGCAGATATTTTATTTTCTTTTGCAATATTATTAATTATAGCCTTAAAGCTCATTACATTATTTTTCACTCTAAAACCTCCATATATTGATACAATATTTTTTCTATCTTAAATTCTTTGGCATACTCATATAATAAATTTAACTTTTTGTCTTTTCTTTTTGAATATTCTTTTAATGCTATATTAAATATTTGTGGATCTAATTTATTTCTATCTCTAACAATATCACAAATGGTTCTTTCCATATCATAAATTTGAATTTCAGTATTATCATCTAAAAGCATTTTTTTAGCCCCTAGTTTATGAATACTCTTTTTTATATAATGAACATTTAAAAAATCATTATCAACTCTATTATTGCTTGGAAAAGTCATATCAAATTTCATGGGAGTTCTATCTGTCAAATTATAAAAATATAAAGCAGTATTATGTGAATAAATACCATTTTTATATTTTTGTCCCATAAGCCAAAACTCATTTATTTCTTTTTCTGGTTTTGAATACACCCCATGCAAAATTCTCTTTAGTATACCTTTGTCTACTAATTCTTTTAATTGGTATCTATTCATATTATAATTATTTAATTGATTTGCATAGATAATTCCGTTATTTGAATTTATTATATTATCATAATTTTTCATAAAACCACTCCTAACATTTTATATACATATTATATATCAAATGTATATAAAATGTCAAATTTTTTACTATTTTTGAATTGGCACAAACAAATTACACTTGCAAATCCCTTCATTTACAAACTGATTACATGGGCAAAGTGTTGTATCATCAACCTGTAATCTACAAGGACAATGCCCATCTTTTCTATATATTCCTTCAACAATTTTCATAACATATTCTTTATCTGGATTTAATTGATATCCTTTCATCACTATTCCTCCATATATTTAGCCATTTCTTCTACAATCTCACTTTCACTTCTAAAACCCTCTAAAGTATTCATAACTTGACCATTTTTGAAGATTAACATTGTTGGTACAACTTCAATTCCATATTTAAAAGCAAGTTCTTGAGCTTGATCAACATCTATTTTGGCAATATCAAAATCAGCTCTTGAATTTCCTATTCTCTCTAACACAGGTCCTAGCATTTGACATGGCCCACACCATGTCGCAAAAAAATCTACTAATATAGCTTTTTTAGAATTTAAAACTTCCTCTTCAAAATTATTTTCATCTACATGTTTTAACATACTCTACCTCCTATTATTCTACACTTTTCAAGCTTTCTATCATATCAATTTTCTTTAAAGCAAAATAAGTAACAATATTTACTATCATAGTAAATACAACTGTAATTATGACTGCATATACATAGCTAATCGGTTCTACTATTTTGCAAAATCTTAATGTATTTATTTCACAAGTTCCAATTAAATAATAATTTAATAAATAACCTCCAAATAGTCCTAAAACTATTCCTATTATAGTTAAGATTATTGTTTCCCTTGTGACATAATCATATACTTCCTTATCATAAAATCCTAAAACTTTTATTGTTGCAAGCTCTCTAATTCTTTCACTTATATTTACATTTGCTAAATTGTATAACACTACAAATGCAAGCAATCCGGCTGAAACAATTAATATTATTACAATATAATTTAAAGATTTTAATGTATCATCAATCATTCCCATCATACTTGTAATTCTAGTTGCAGAAGAAACACCTTCTTTACTCATTAAATTTGTTATTAACTCATCTTCTTCCGCTTCTGTCAAGTCAACATTTTTTAAGAAAATTACATTTGTATTATATTTTTCTCCAAATAAATTTTCATATGTAGCTTTTGAGATATAAATATAATGTGATACATAGTTTTCTACTATATTAGAAATTTTAGCATCAATTTCTTTATTATCATCTTTTAATTTTATAGTATCTCCAGCTTTAACGCCAAGTAATTGGGCACATTTATCTGTTAAACAAATTTCATTTTCTTGTAACTCAACTGTTTTCTTACTTTTAACATCATATAAATTTACTACCCCATCAAAATTATCTTTTGGAATTATAACTTGCACATCTTCTTCATTATCGCCATTTACTGCAGTTACAGATGTCATATCTGTTTCTATCGCTTTTTGAACCTGCGAATTTTCTCTTAACTCATCTACAAGTTTTTGCTCAGTTTCTTCAGATATATCATCTTTTACACTTACTTGCATATTATATGAGAATACCTTTTCAAATTGACTTGGAACTATTGTTTTTATTGAATCTTTAATTCCAAATCCAGTTACAATTAGTGATGTACATCCAAAAATTCCTATTATCGTCATTAAAAATCTCTTTTTATATCTAAAGATATTTCTTACTGTTACTTTATGGCTAAAATTCAAATGTTTCCATATAAATGGTATTCTTTCCAGCATTACTCTATTTCCAGCTTTAGGAGCCTTCGGTCTCATCAGTGCTGATGGAGTTTCTTTTAATTCTCTAATTGCAGAATAAATTGTTGCTCCTATTATACATATACAAATTAATATCAATCCTAACAATCCATATTTCCAATTAAAACTTATTAATATATTAGGTGTCATTTGATACATCATCATATATAACATCCAAATTATTCTTGGTAATGTTTCAAATCCTACGCACATTCCTAACATTCCACCAATAATACTTGCTAAACTTGCGTATAAAATATATTTGCCCATAATCTGAAATTGATTATATCCTAATGCTTTTAGTGTTCCTATTTGTGTTCTCTGTTCTTCTACCATTCTTGTCATAGATGTTAAAGATATTAATGCTGCAACAGCAAAAAATACAATTGGAAATACTTTACTTATATTTTCCATACTTTTTGTGGCTTGTATAATTCCTACATATCCTTCATTTGAATTTCTGTCTAATATATACCATTTTGGATTTTCTATATCATTTATTTTATCTTTTGCTTCTTGTAGTTTTGCTTCTGCATCAGCAATTTTTGTATTGAATTCTTCTTTGTTTTTTGCAAGTTCTTGTTCGCCATCTTCTAATTCTTTTTTTGATTCATTAATTTTATTTTGAGCTTCAGTTATTTGTGCATATGTCTTGCTCTTTGTTAAATTTAGTTCTTGTTCTTTTTGATCTAATATCGAATTTGTTCCTTGTAATTGTGCTCTTGCATAATCTATTTCTTTTTGCGCATTTGCAAATTGAGTATCTGCATTCTTTTTATTTATTGCAATCTCTTTTTCTCCATCTTCTATTTTTTTACGTGCCTCTTGCAATTCTTTTTCTGCATCATTAATTTTTGTCTCTGCCTCTTGTTTTTGTGTATTCAATTCATTTTCTGCATCTGCTACCTTTCCATTTGCTAATTCCACTAATTGATTTCTTCTAGCCTGCTCTCTTTCGCTTTTAATTTCTTCTATATTATTTTTAATTTGTTCTATATAATCTTCATATTTAGTACTTGCTGTTTGTTCAGTAGTTTTGGCTGTTATATAAACACTTGTGTATATTTCATTTGCATTAATATTATCTTTTGAAATATACATATAATAATTTATTTTTCCATTTCCAAGTTTACTTGTTCCTCTATCTCTTGAAACATATAATGGACTTTGAATTGTTCCAACTATTTTTAATTGATTATTCTTTAAATATTCAATTTCATCTCCATTATCGTTTTTTGTTTTCTCAACATCAACTTGAATTATATCTCCAATTTTCTTATTATTAGCTTCCAAAAAGCTTTCTTCTACTGCACATTCATCCGCATTTTGTGGCAAATTCCCATCTAATAAGATTGGCTTGTTTATATCTCCAACTGTTATTAATTTTGTAATAATTTCTTTTTTATCTAATTTTATTTTTCCATCAACTTCGTAGCTACCTGCAACATTTTCTACACCATCTATATTTTTCAATGCGTCTATATCTGACTCTGTTAATCCTAATGTTGATAATATCTTTATATCAAATACTTGGCTATCTCTATAAAATTTATCAATAGTGTCTAACATATCAGGTGAAGCTGCTCTTAATCCTGCAAAAAATCCTACTCCTAAAAATGCCATTACTAATATAGAAATAAATCTTTTATACGTATTTTTTATTTCTTTTATGCTATCTCTTAATAACGCTTTTTTCATCATATCACTCCTCTACCATTCAATTTCTTCTATTGGTTGTGGATTTTCATTTATTTCTATGCTTTCAGCTGTACCGTTCTTAAAATGAATTACTTTATCAGCCATTGGGGCTATTGCTGTATTATGTGTTATTATTAAAACAGTCATATTTTCTTTTCTTGCTGTATCTTGTAATAATTTTAATATTTGTTTTCCTGTTTTATAATCTAATGCTCCTGTTGGCTCATCGCATAATAAAAGTTTGGGATTTTTAGCTATTGCTCTTGCTATTGCAACTCTTTGTTGTTCTCCTCCTGATAATTGTGAAGGAAAATTATTCATTCTGTCTTTTAATCCAACTTTTTCTAATACTTCTACTGGGTCTAAAGAATCTTTACAAATTTGAGTTGCTAATTCTACATTTTCTTTTGCAGTAAGATTTTGAACTAAATTATAAAATTGAAATACAAAACCTATATCATCTCTTCTATATTTTATAAGTTCTTTATTTTTTAATTTGGTTACTTCTTTTCCATCTATAGTTACAGAACCAGATGTTGCAGTATCCATTCCTCCTAATATATTTAGTGTTGTTGTTTTTCCTGCACCTGATGGTCCAACAATTACAACTAACTCTCCTTTTTCTATACTAAAATTTGTATTATTTAATGCTTTTATTTTTACTTCTCCCATTTTATATTCTTTACAAACATTTTTAAATTCTATGTAAGGCATCTTATTTCCTCCTTTTCAAGTGAAGTATATCATAATTTTGTGTTCTTTTGAAGTCCATTTTTATTTTTTTGTTGACTTTTTTTCACAGTTTTGATATTATTATGTCATAATATTTAGATATCAGATATGCGTTTTATAGGAGGGATATACAAATGTCAAAACTTTTTAAATTTGTTGTAATTTTATCAATAGCACTAATTATAATATCAAGTTGTTCTTATGTTTTTGCAGCTGTCGATATGAATTTAGGTAATACCAATACTTCTAGCAATTCTAGTAGCTCTACATTATCATCAACTGTTACTACTTCTGACTTTGATTTAGAATTAACAAATATTTTATGTATTTGTTTAATTGTTGTTGGAGTATTATTAATTTTATTAGGAATTGCTATTTTAATTAGATTAAAAAGATAGATAAAAAGACTCTATGTCAATAGTTGGGGTGGAAAACTTTAAAAGTTTTCTGCCTCAGCTTT
>ERZ827512.2907-NODE-2907-length-12838-cov-5.495111_pt1 | contig 12838 bp, 17 predicted proteins | sample MGYA00519916_ERZ827512 | MGnify/ENA primary metagenome ERZ827512 (study PRJEB31778, sample SAMEA3449335) | human gut metagenome | biome: human gut; feature: human-associated habitat; material: faeces | place: United Kingdom | collected 2010/2012 ... | reverse complement strand
AAATGATCCAAATTGTTCGCCGCCATTGCGGGCGGCGAATTCTGCGAAGCTTTTTTGACAGTCTCAACAGGGTTGCTTCCCGTGGGAAGCAGCCCTGTTTTATTCGATCTGTCCTGGCAGCGGCGCAGCGTAAGCGGGCCTCAGCCGAAATACTTCTCCCGGAAGGGGACCCGCTCCACCTGGAAGCTGCGGCCCCGGAGATAGTTCAGGATCCCCGCGTCGGTGGGGAAGTCGAAGGTCAGTTTGTAGGAGTACAGCGCCTGCCGCGTCTCGCCGTAGCGGCGGTTCACGTCGCCCCGGCCGTACTTGCCGTCCCCCAGCAGGGGACAGCCCATGTGGGCGAAAGTGGCGCGGATCTGGTGGGTGCGGCCGGTCTCCAGCCCCACCTCCACCAGGGCCAGCTCGCCCCGGCACTCCAGCGTCTCGTAGGTGGTGACGGCGGTCTTGCCGCCGGGGACGGGCTTTTTGCGGACGGAGACCTCTTTTTTCTTCTCGTCCTTCACCAGAAAGACCTCCACCCGGCCCTTGGGCGGCTGGGGCGCGCCCACCGTGACGCAGAGATAGCGCTTGTCCATCTCCCGGTCACGGATCTTTTCGTTGATGATCCGCAGCGTCTCGGCGTTCTTGGCGGCGATGACGATGCCGCCGGTGTTGCGGTCGATGCGGTTGCACAGGGCGGGGGTGAAGGCGTTCTCCCACTTGGGGTTCCACTCCCGCTTCTGATAGAGGTACGCCTGGATGTGGTTGATGAGGGTGTTGACCTTCTCCGTCTCATCGGCGTGGACCACCAGCCCCGGCCGCTTGTCCAGCAGCATCAGGTTCTCGTCCTCATACACGATGGTGAGGCTGGGCTTGAAGAGGGTCAGGAACATGTTGTCCTCGCGGGGCTTGTCAAAGAACTCGTCGTTGATGTATAATTGCAGCACGTCGCCCTCCTGCAGGCGCTGATCCCGCTGGGCCCGGGCGCCGTTGCACTTGATGCGCTTGAGGCGAATGTATTTTTGAAGCAGCGCCGGGGGCAGCAGGGGCAGACTTTTGGACACAAAGCGGTCCAGCCGCTGACCGGCGTCGTTTTTTCCGATGGTGATCTCCCGCATGAAGGGGCCTCCCTTACCGTAGAATTTCCAGTCTGCTCTTATTCTACCGTCTTTTTCAAAAAAGTCAAAATATTTATGAGAAAATGTTTGACAAGGGGAGGAAAATTCAGTATAATACTACTCGTGTCATTGCGAGGTGTACTATGATTCTGAATGTGAACCGGCTTTTGCATACTCCCGGCGCCAGCCAGGATTTCCATTTTGAGATGGACCTGTCCGACCTGGAATTCGGCGGAGAGAAGCCCGTGGTTCGCCCGGTTGTTGTGGACGGCAGGGTGTATAACCAGGCAGGCGTGCTGCTGTGTGAGCTTCAGGCAAGTACGACGCTTCGCTGCGTATGCGACCGGTGCATGGAGGAGTTTGACGCTCCCAAGTCCGCGTCCTTCTCGTGCGTTCTGGCCCAGGAGAAGCAGGACATGGAGAACGACGACATTGTCCTGCTGGACCACGATGAGGTGGACCTGGCGGACCTGGCCGGCACCGCGTTCATCCTCGATATGGACACGAAAACCCTCTGCTCCGAGGACTGCAAGGGCCTTTGCCCGGGCTGCGGCGTCAACCTCAACCGCGAGGCGTGCCGCTGCAAAAAGCAGGTCGATCCGCGGCTTGCAAAGCTGGCCCAGCTGCTCGCGCAGGACGACGAGTGAGCATATTACAAATACACTACTGCTCAGGCAGTTAAGACCAAGGAGGTGTCAACATGGCAGTACCTAAGGGAAAAGTATCCAAGCAAAGACGCAATAAGAGACGCAGCTCCGTTTGGAAGCTGGCGGCTCCCGGTCTCGTGGCATGCCCCAAGTGCGGCGCGCTGCATCTGCCTCACAGAATGTGCCCGGAGTGCGGTACCTATAACGGCCGCGAGGTCAAGCACGTTGAGTCTGTGGCAGCAGGCAAGTAAAAATACCGTGTGTCCTTGTTAGGAGGGAAGATTTTGGTCTTCCCTCCTTACTTTTTACCGGAAATATCCGGCAGGTTTGACAATATACGGCCTGCTCATGCCGTTTGAGAGGAATACCATATGATACGCCTGCGGCCCATAAGCGACGCATTCCGGAGCTGGAGCGGGGCATCGGTCTGCATATTCTGTCCCACACTGCCGGATCAGCCTCAGAATTGAATGATTTCCGCCGGAATGCACATGCTATCCCCGATAAGGAGGTGCGTTCCATGACGGAGGAACCCAATCATCTGCCGGAGCAGTCCGGCGACCAGAGCGCCCAGCGTCTTTATGACCTGGGCGCTGCCCTGGTGGAAAGCCAGCGGGGCAGCGTGTACTGCCTGACCATCATCGGCCAGGTGGAGGGCCACAGCGTGGCTCCCAACAACACGAAAACCACGAAATATGAGCATGTCCTGCCGCTGCTGGCTCATTTGGAGCAGTCGGAGGAGGTGGACGGCGTGCTGCTGCTGCTGAACACCGTGGGCGGCGACATCGAGGCGGGACTGGCCATCGCGGAGATGGTGGCGGGGATGACGAAGCCCACTGTGACCCTGGTGCTGGGAGGCGGGCACTCCATCGGCATTCCCCTGGCGGTGTCCGGGCGGGAGACGTTCATCGTGCCGTCGGCGTCTATGACGGTGCACCCTGTGCGCATGACGGGCCTGATGATCGCCGCGCCCCAGTCGTACCGGTATTTCGAGCGGGTGCAGGAGAGCATCGTGTCCTTTGTGGCACGGCACAGCCGCATTACCGAGGATGCCTTCCGCCAGCTGATGCTGGCCGACGGGGATATGTCCAACGACGTGGGCACCATTCTGTACGGCAGCCAGGCGGTGCAGCTGGGGCTGATCGACCGGCTGGGGACCCTGTCCGACGCGCTGGAAGCCCTTTACGCCATGATTGGGAAAAACGGTTGATTTTATCCGGCCCTTGTGCTATACTGTGTACAAATTTACAGAATAGCGGGGGAATACGGGATGAATACCAATTTCAAAACGGCGTTGTTCGGCGGCTTTGACCGGGAGGACGTGATCAGCTATATCCAGCAGACCTCGCGGGAGAGTCAGCAGCGCATTTCCGCTCTGGAGGAGGAAAATCGCAGCCTGCAGGAGCAGAACCGCGCCATGGAGGCGGAGCTGAGCACCCTGCGCCAGTCCGTGCTGGAGAACAGCGCGGCGGCGGATACCTGCCTGCAGCTGCAAGATCAGTTCCGCCAGCTCCAGGAGCAGGCACAGAAGCTCCGGCAGGAGACGGAGGACCTTCGGGCCCAGGCAGCGGAGTATCAGTCTCTGAAGGACCACATCGCCGATATCGAGATCAGCGCCCACCGGCGGACGGAGGAGTTCCGGGCCAAGGCCATCGAGGAGCTGCGGACCATGGCCCGTCGGCAGGAGGATTGGTGCGCCCAGTCCCGGGATAAATACGCCGAGCTGAACCGCCAGTTTTGCCAGAAGCTGGCCCTGGCCCAGCAGACCCTGGCCCAGCCGGACCTGTCCGGCTTCCACGAGATGGAGGAGGGCCTCCACCGGCTGGAGGAGAGCTTCGGCGAAAAGCCTGCCGCCGAAAAAAACGAACAGTAATCAAAATCGCCGCGACAGCTGTCGCGGCGATTTTTTGCAGTGCGGATTTACTTCACCAGCTGGCAGAACAGGTCAATCTCGTCGGCCAGGGACTGGAGCCCCTGCCGCCAGAAGGCCTTGTCGGTCAGGTCGATGCCGGCGATCCTGGCAGTATCCTCCACGCAGGTGACGGAGGTGGCGTGGAGCATCTTCTTATACAGGGGCACAAAGTCCTTGCCCTCCTGCTGATACTTGGCGTACAGGCCCCGGGCGAACAGGCCGCCGAAGGCATACGGGAAGTTGTAGAAGCTCAGGCTGCCGCTGTAATAGTGGCCCTTGCACAGCCACATGTAGGGGTGCAGGCAGCTCTGGTCCAGCCCGTCGCCATAGGCCTTCTTCTGGGCCTCCAGCATCAGCTGGCACAGGCGGTCGGCGTCCAGGAACTCCTCCGGCCGGGCCTCGAACACGGAGGACTCGAACAGGAACCGGGAATAGATGTCGCAGATGATCTGGCAGGCGTCGGACAGCTGGCTTTCGATCAGGGCCAGCTTCTCGTCCTTGCTTTCGGCGGCGTCAATGGCGGCGCTGACGGTGAGCACCTCGTTGAAGGTGGAGGCCGTCTCCGCCACGGGCATGGTGTACTCCTGGCACACCAGCGGGTGGGAGAACACCTGCTGATCGTGGAAGGCATGGCCCAGCTCATGGGCCAGGGTCACGATGTCGCCGAAGGCGCCGTCAAAGTTGGTGAGCACCCGGCTCTGCTTAGCGCTGGGCACGCCGCAGTCAAAGGCGCCGCCCACCTTGCCGTTACGGGGATAGAAGTCGATCCATGCCTCGTCAAAGGCCCGCTCCACCATGTCGTGCAGCTGGCTGTCGAAGCCGCCAAAGATATTCAGCAGATAATCCTTGGCGTCCTGGGTGGTATACTTTTTGTCGCTCTTGCCCATGGGGGCGAACAGCTCGTACCAAGGCAGGCCGTTCTCGTGGCCCAGCGCCTTGCCCTTGGCCCGCAGATACTGCCAGAACTTGGGCATGTATTCGTCCATGGCCCCCAGCAGGGCGTCCAGGGTTTCCCGCTTCATGCGGCTCTGGTACAGGGCCTTGTCCAGGGGGGAGGCATAGCCCCGGACCTGGCACTCGTTGATGACCTGCATCTTGATGCTGTTCAGGGCGAAGGCTACGGAATCCTTGATCTTGTCATAGCACGCCAGCTCCGCCTCATAGGCGCTCTTGCGCACGGCGGGATCGGGATCGTAGGCCAGATTGCGGATGGCGGACAGGTTGGTGACCCCACCGTTATACTCCACCTTCACGCTGCTGGTCAGGTTGTCCCGCAGAGTCTCCCACGCCGAAGCACCGGAGATGTTCATCCGGGCGAACAGCTCCTCCTCCCGGTCGGTGAGCAGGTACTTGCTGTCCCGGCGGATGGACTCCAGCAGGAAGCGATAGGGCTCCAGGGCCGGGTCGGCGTCCATGATGGCGTCCAGGTCCTCCAGTCCTGCCACCGTCCGGCGCAGGGATGCGTTGGCGGCGGCGCAGCCGCTGAGCTTGGCGCTGAGCTGGTCGCCCAGACTGTTGGCCTTGGTATCGGCGGTGTTGGCGCTGCACCGAAGGCTGCAGAAGATGAAGAGCTTGTTGGTCAGCTCCTCCACCTGCTCCTGCACCTGCAGGAAGCGATGCACCAGCTGGCTGTGGTCCATGCCTGCCGCCTCACCGGCCAGGGCGTTTACTGCCGCGATGGCCTGGTCCAGGGCTGCCATGTCCCCGGTAAAGGCGGGGTCGTCAAAATCCTTGTACAGAATACTCAGATCCCAGGTATCGTTCATAGATTCTTCCTCCTATTTTGTGGTTTTCTATCGTCCATCATATCACGTTTTCCCGGTGGGCACAATAGGAAAATGCGGCTTCAATTAAAATGCCTTAACTCCCGGAGGGCGGCAGCTTCAGAAGCCCGATGCGCTGTCGGTAGTCTGGCAGGGTGCCCTCTACCAGGCGATAAAAGTCCGGCCCGTGGTTTTTGTGGCGGATGTGAGCCAGCTCATGGACTACCACCGCATCAATGGCTTCCATGGGATAGCGCATCAGGAACAGGGAAAAGCACAGGCTGTTTTTTCCGGAGCAGCTGCCCCAGCGGGTCCGTGCGGCGGTGATCCGTATCCCCGTGGGTAAAACATCCATCCGTGCCGCCCAATAGACCACCCGCCCCGGAAGGATCTCCTGCCCGCGCCGGCGCAGCTCCTCCATTTCCTGTTCCGTCAGCTCCGGAGGCGATGCGGCCGGAGCTTCCCTCTGGCGCGCCAGGCTTTTTTCGATCCAGCCCCGGTGCTTTTCCACCAGCTGGCGGACTTCTTCATCGGTGGCGGCGTATGGGGCCCGGACCACCACCCGGCCGTCCCGCTTGATCTGAATGGCCATGGTCCGGCGATGGGACCGTACAATGGTATAGTTCATGGTTCAGTCTCCAATCCGCACGAACCGGGGCCCGCAGTATCCGTCCCTGTCCACGGTCTCCAGCCACATGGCCGCGGGCCGCACCCACAGACCGCCCTCACCGTACAGAGCCCGGTATACGACCAGCTGCTCCAGAGTCTCTGAGTGCCGGGCCATACCCAGCACCTGATATTCCTTCCCCTTAAAATGCCGCCACCGGCCGGGCTGAATGGCTTCGTTTTCCATATGCAGTGCCTCCCTGTTTTTTTCAGTATACAGGAAATTTTCCCAAAAGGGAAGTCCTGGTGGAAAAATGCGGCGGCGTATGGTACAATAAAGAAAATAAAATGGGAGGGTACCACCATGCAGCATGAGATCACCACCGCAGGGCCCCTGCTGGACGGCAGCGGCAATCTCCGGGAGCCGGGCTATGCCAAGCGGCTTCTGCCCATCTATCGCCGGGCGGATATCAAGGCCCCGGCGTCCCGCATCAAGGAGTGGGACTATTATCTCATCGCCAATGACCACTTTGCCGTGGCTCTGACCATTGACGACAACGGGTATATGGGCCTGGACTCCATCTCGTTCCTGCATTTTGACCAGCGCTGGGAGCGGACCAAAAGCCCCATGCGGGCCTTTCCCATGGGCCGGACCGGTCTGCCGGAGAGCTCTGCCTCCGGCACCACAGCCACCTCCGGCAGGGGCTATGCCCTGGTGTTCCGCCATGTGCCCCAGGGTCGGGAGCTGACATTTCATATGGAGAATTTTCTGAACGGCCAGACCATTGACGGCTCCGTCACCCTGACGGAGGAGCCGGAGGAGTCCATGGTCATCTGCACGCCGTTTCCGAAGCCCGGCTGCTTCTATTACAACCAGAAGATCAACTGCATGAGGGCCCGGGGCCAGGTGCAGCTGGGAGACAAGACCTATTGCTTCGACCCGGCGGATTCCTTCGGCGTGCTGGACTGGGGCCGGGGCGTGTGGACGTATCACAACACCTGGTATTGGGGCAGCGCCTCCGGTCTGGCGGACGGCGTGCCCTTCGGCTGGAACATCGGCTACGGCTTTGGCGATACCTCTGCCGCCAGCGAGAATATGCTGTTCTACGGCGGCAAGGCCCACAAGCTCAGCCAGGTGTGCTTCCACATCCCCCAGAGGGACGGGAGGGACGATTTCCTGTCTCCCTGGCGCTTCACCTCCGACGACGGCCGGTTTGAGATGAAATTTGACCCCATTCTGGACCGGGCCGCCTGCACGGACGTGAAGCTCATCAAGTCCGACCAGCACCAGGTGTTCGGGCGCTTCACCGGCGCGGCCACCCTGGACGACGGCCGGGTCATCCGGGTCCGGGATATGCTGGGCTTTGCCGAAAAGGTTGAGAACAAGTGGTAAAAGAGACAAAAAGCATCCGTATCCCCCGGGATACGGATGCTGAGCTTGTCAAAAAAGGGCGGCGCCCTTTTTGACAAAAGGGATTTCGCTCCGACCCGCGCGTCCGTGTGCGCAAGCGCCCACGAACACACTCTGGCCCGACATCAGCCGTCGGGTCTGCCGAGGCCAGTTCCGCTGGGCCGAGGCCAGCGCAAAGTATTTTTCGCGACGTACACGCCCAACGGAAGTCCCCTTGGGGGGCGCCGCCGCGAAAAATGGATCAAACCTTATTCGCGGCCTGCGGGCCGCGAACTCTGCGAGGCTTTTCTGACAGTCTCGCTTCAGCCTGTCAAAGGCTATTCTTCCTGTAAATAGCCGAACTTTTCCTGAAACAGGCCGTCGGCAAAGGCCCGCAGCTGGCGGCAGTAGTCGTCGTAGGCTTCCAGCAGCCGCTCTCCCTCCGGAGTCAGCTCCGCGCCGCCGCCGCCTCGCCCACCGGTGATGGAGTGCAGCAGCGGAAAGCCCAGGGCGGCCTGGGCGTGCTTGGTGATGGTCCACGCCTTGGAATAGGCCATGTTCATGGACATGGCTGCCGCCCGCAGCGAATGCAGCTCCTGCACCCGGTGCAGCAGCTGTGCTACTCCTGGCCCGAAGCATTTCTCGTCGGAAAACAGCCGGACCGCCAGATTGTACGTTAATTTCTGTTCCATGCTGTTATTGTATCAGCTTCCGGCTCCTGCGTCAACCTTGACGGTGGGGCCGGAACATGCTATTCTTGTAAAAAAACAGGGAATTGAGGGATTTTCATGAAGGTTCTCATTCGCGGCGCCGGGGATATCGCCTCCGGCATTGCCCTGCGGCTGCACCGGGCCGGGATGCAGGTGGTCATGACTGACCTGTCCGCTCCCACTGCCATCCGCCGCACGGTCTGCTTTTCCCAGGCTATCCTGCTGGGGGAGATGACGGTGGAGGATGTGACCGCCCGTCGGGCGGACAGCATCGAGGAGGCGGAGAGCTTGCTGCGCCGGGGCCTGATCCCGGTGCTGGCGGACCCGGACTGTGCCTGCCGCACCCAGCTGCGGCCCGATGCCCTGGTGAATGCCATCCTGGCCAAGCGCAACCTGGGCACGAAAATAGACGATGCGCCGGTTGTTGTCGGCATCGGACCCGGCTTCACGGCGGGGGAGGACTGCCACGCCGTGGTGGAGACCATGCGGGGCCATACCCTGGGCCGGGTGATCTACCGGGGAAGCGCCCTGCCCAACACCAACATTCCCGGGCTCATCGGCGGATACGCCGGGGAGCGGGTGCTGCGGGCCCCGGCGGACGGGATATTCTGCCAGAAGCTGGAAATTGGCGCGGTGGTCCGGGCTGGGGACATAGCCGGAGAGGTGGACGGAGAACTCATGAAATGCACCATTGACGGCGTATTGCGGGGGATTTTAGCCGACGGAACGCCTGTTTTCAAGGGGATGAAGTCCGGCGATGTGGACCCCCGGTGCAAGCCGGAGTATTGCACCACCGCGTCGGATAAAGCCCTGGCTGTAGGCGGCGGCGTGCTGGAGGCCGTCCTGAATCTCAGCGGGGCATTGAGGAGTGTAAGTCTCTAAGAGAAACTCTGGTCCTACAATTCCGTCAATGCGGGAGGGGGGCTGCGCCTTGCAAAGGGGAGGGAGATATGGTATAGTTTAGGATAGTTATCTGCAAAGTGAGGAACTTTTTATGACCTTGATGGACTATTGCATGCAATATATCGGCGAGATCATGGACGGAAAACGCGCCGTTCCGGAGGGGGTGACCTTGACGGAGACGGACCCCATGCGCCGCAGCCTGGAGCTGCTGCAGAAGGCCGGCGACATCCCCACCCTGGTGCGGATGTGCGCCGCCCAGGACGGCACGGAGATCCCCCAGGAGGTGTTCGACAGCTTCGACCCGGAGTCCCTGACCCAGCTGGCAGGGGAAGGGGATGCAGCCCCGGAGGAACCGGAACAGCCGCAGCAGCCGGATCCGGACGCCGGAAAGCATGCCTTCCAGGTGCTGCTGGACTGCGTGGCCCTGGACGACGGCCTGGTGCAGTATCTGACCCAGGTGCTGCGGGACCGGGACTGGGCGGGGTTTTACAAGCTGTCCCAGATCACCACGAAAATGGATCTGAACCCGGAGGAATTTCTGTTCTGGCTGGGGAACAAGGAGCTTTGGGCCGACGACGAGGAGCGGGTCTGCGCCGCCGTGATGGACGCGTGCATGGAGCGGCTGCGGCAGGAGGGACGGCTGGAGCTGATGGCGGCCCTGCTGTCCGGGGACCGGCACACCTTCGAGAGCTTCCGCTGCGAGGCGCCGGAGCTGGTCCACCTGCCCCAGGCCACCTATGACTGGTACTGCCGCAACTATCTGGACCGGGATTACCCCTTCCGGATGCTGCTCAAGTGCAACGGGGTGACGTTTCCCCGGCGAAAGGAGGGCTGACGCCATGGATTACCGCATTCTGGTCATCAATCCCGGCTCCACCTCCACCAAGATCGCCGTGTTTCACGGGCAGACGCCCTTGATGCAGAAAACGATCCGCCACAGCGGAGAGGAGCTGGCCCCCTTCGGGGCCATTATGGACCAGGCCCCTTTCCGCCGCCGGTGCGTGGAGGAGGCGCTGGCGGGCTTCGACCTGACCACTCTGGATGCAGTGTGCGCACGGGGCGGTATGCTGCCGCCGTGCCCCAGCGGGGCCTTTGCGGTGGACGGGGACATGATCGAGTATCTGGCCGCCATCACCCAGGGGGCACACGCCTCCAACCTGGGATGCGTGGTGGCCCGGGACATAGCGGAGCCGCTGGGTATACCGGCCTTCGTGTACGATCCCGTGGCGGTGGACGAAATGCCGCCTATGGCCCGGATCACCGGGATTCCGGAGCTGCCCCGGCGGATGATGGGGCACGCCCTGAATACCCGGGCCATGGCCATCCGCTGCGGGGAGACGGTGTTGCACAAGCCCTTTGACCAGTGCCGCCTGATCGTGCTGCACCTGGGCGGCGGCGCGTCGGTGCGGCTGTTCATCGGCGGCAAAATGGTGGACAACGTCCGGGATGACGAGCTGCTGTTTGCGCCGGAGCGCTGCGGTGGGATCGCCGCCGAGCAGCTGGTGGGGCTGTGCTTCTCCGGGAAATATGACCGGGCAGGCGTCATGAAGCTGGTACGGGGACGGGGCGGACTGCTGGCCCACCTGGGCACCAGCGACGCCATGGAGGTGGAGCGGCGCATGGCCCGGGGCGATGAGAGGGCCAGGCTGGTGTACGATGCCATGCTGTATACCGCCGCCAAGTCCATCGGCGCTATGGCGGCGGCTGCCGGCGGCGACATTGACCGTATTATCCTCACCGGCGGCATAGCGCACTCCGCCTATGTGGCGGATTATCTGACGAAAAAGGTTCGCTTTATCGCGCCGGTGGAGGTCATGGCCGGGGAGTTCGAGATGGAGGCCCTGGCGGCCGGAGCCGCCCGGGTGCTGTCGGGACGGGAGACAGCCCACCGGTTCCGGGACCTTGCAAAGGGGGAGTGACCGGTGCTGAAGTCGTTTTTTGACCCCAACGGGGCCTTCGCCCGGGGTATGGAGCGGGTATGGAGCCTGATCGTGCTGAACGTGCTGTGGCTGGTGTGCTCCCTGCCGGTGGTGACCCTGGGCGCGTCCTGCGCGGCCCTGTATCAGGTGCTGGGAAAGGTCATCGACGGTGAGGACGGCCATGTGGCCCGGCGGTTCTTCCGTGCATGGGGCGAAAACTGGAAAAAAGCCACGCCGGTGTGGCTGATTCTGCTGGCCGTGGCGGTTCTGTGCGGGTTCGACCTGTATGTGGCCCGGCTGAACGACGCCTTTTTGTGGAAGGTGATGGCGGTGTTCGCCCTGCAATTGGCGGCCATGGTGATGACCTTCGTTTTTCCGCTGATGGCCCGGTATGAAAACACCTGGCGCAATCACATGAAAAATGCCCTGCTGCTGGCGGTGGGGAACCTGCCCCGGATGCTGCTGATCTGGGCCATTTGGGCGGTGCCTGTGGGGGTGTGCGTGTTTCTCCCGGAGGTGGGGTTTTATCTGAGCATCGTGTGGGTGCTGGTGGGATACAGCAGCCTCAGCTACATGACGGCCCTGCTGCTGCGGCCCATCTTCCGGAAGCTGGACGAAAACGCGTAAAAAAACAGGACAGGCACACGCCTGTCCTATTTTTTTTAGCCATTGCAGTGGTATCGGGAGGTCAGTCCACGATATCAACGGATGCCTTGACGCCTGTGCGCTGGGCATAGGAGCGCACCACGGTGCGGATCTCCTTGGCGATGCGGCCCTGACGGCCGATGACCTTACCCATATCCTCGGGGGCCACGCGCAGCTCCAGCGTCAGCTCGTCGCCGTTTTCCACCTCGTTCACAGTGACCTGGTCGGGATGGTCCACAAGGCTCCTGGCGATGTAGAGCAGCAGTTCCTTCATGGTGCCCCTGCCTTACAGAACGTCGACCTTCTTCAGCAGGGCGCGAACGGTATCGGTGGGCTGGGCACCGGTCTTGATCCACTCGCGGGCGCGATCAGCGTCGATCTTGATCTCGGCGGGGGAGACGCAGGGATTGTAGGTGCCGATCTCCTCAATGAAGCGGCCGTCGCGGGGATAACGGGAATCCGCCACGACCACGCGATAGTAAGGAGCCTTCTTGGCGCCCATTCTTCTCAGACGAATCTTAACCATGATGTTTTTCCTCCAGAATGATAATAGAATTCAAATTATATAAATGCCTGGGCACTTATTTCAAACGTTTTTTTCGGCCGAAGCCCTGGAGCTTGCCCTTTTTGGCTTTGCCCAGAGTGGGCATGCCGCCGGGACCTCCGAAGCCGCCGAAGCGGCCCTTGGAAATGGATTTGGTGAGCTGCTGGAGCATCTCGAAGGACTTCAGCAGACGGTTCACATCCGACACCTGCATGCCGCAGCCGGCGGCAATGCGCTTTTTGCGGCTGGCGTTGAGGATGGAGGGGTTCTCCCGCTCCAGAGGGGTCATGGACTGGATGATGGCCCGGGTGCGGCCCAGCTGCTTTTCGTCCAGGTTGGCGGCATCCAGCTGCTTGCCCATGTCACCGGGCAGCATCCCGGCAATCTGGCCCAGGTTGCCCATCTTTTGCAGCTGGTCCATCTGCTCCATGTAGTCCGTCAGAGTCAGGCGGTTCTTCTTGAGCTTTTCCTCCAGCTTGCGGGCCTGCTCCTCGTCGTACTGCTGCTCGGCCTTTTCGATGAAGGTGAGCATGTCGCCCATGCCCAGAATACGGGAGGCCATGCGGTCCGGGTGGAACAGCTCGATCATGTCCAGCTTTTCGCCGGTACCCACGAACTTGATGGGTTTACCGGTGGCGGCCCGGATGGACAGAGCCGCACCGCCGCGGGCGTCGCCGTCCAGCTTGGTCAGCATCACGCCGT